>Ga0209180_10000187_pt1 | contig 27832 bp, 19 predicted proteins | sample CZO8metaG_3_FD_188355 | JGI IMG/M metagenome (GOLD analysis project Ga0209180, IMG submission 188355) | Vadose zone soil microbial communities from the Eel River Critical Zone Observatory, Northern California, USA - CZOApr15con2H2.8 metaG... | ecosystem: Environmental > Terrestrial > Soil >...
GTCTTGCGGTACACGCAAGCCCGCTTCGTGGATCGCCCAGATGGAACCGATTGCTGAAATATCGTTATAGGCAAAAAGCGCGGTGAAAGGATGCTTGCGCGCGAGCAGTTGCTTGGCGAATGGATATCCAATGGCAGGCGTCGAGTCGGTGCCTTCCAGTTGGACGGTCAGCTCCGGTCGAATGCGAATGCCCAGTTCCTGCGCTGCCTCACAGATTGCGCTCCATCGCACCCCGGAGTCCGAGCTAAACGGCTGACCCTTGATAAAGGCAATCTCTTCGTGGCCCAGATCCCTCAGATGTTCAAGCGCCAGTCTTGCCGCGCGCTTGTGATCCAGCACGATGTTGGTCACGCCTTCGACCCGCTCATGTCCGGCGACCGCGACCGTCGGCAGCGCCAGCTTCTCTTTGATTGACGTGTCGGTGGTGATAAAGCCTTCCACGCCCCGCGTCAAGAGCATTTGCGCGTAAGTTTGCAGAAGCTTTGGATCGTGCCGGTGGATCACCGTAAGGAAAAAATAGTCGTTCTTTCGCAGATATTCCTCGATGCCGCTGATTACCATCGCTCCATACGCGTCACCGATCTCTTCGGCAATCACGCCGATCGTATATGTTCTCCTCAAGCGCAACGTTCGCGCGAAGAAGTTTGGCCGGTAATTCAATTCCTGCGCAGCCTCGAGGATGCGATTCTTCGTGTGCTCCGGGATGGAGCGCGCCGCGGCAGAATTGTTCAGCGCGGCGGAGACTGTTCCGGGGGTGAGACCGACGTGATCCGCAATGGTCTTCAGGGTGACCTTATTCTTGTCGCTCAGGCCCGGCTTCTTTCTCGCCGACGATGTCATCTTACAAACCCTCCGAGCATCTTCCAAAATTGGGATAGAGCAATGAGGCGGGCCAAAGCTTAAGAAGACGCCCTGCCAAGCGCACCCAACATCCTGTAAACCACGATTCTAGCTTAACTTGGGGGCTGTGACGAAAACTATCGAGGCGAGAGGCTGACACAAGGTTTCGTCCTTGAGCGGGCATACGTTCACACACATATGTACAAACGGCGTCCCAGCAGTCTGCTCCCGAACCTTCAGGGCTCCCTACGGCTGCTTTTCCGGCTTCTACAATATCATTATTTTTCTTTAGAATATCATTATTTCTTCTTGACAAGCACGCCCGATTGGGTCTATATACGCCGCTAGTACAAAAGCATTACGTCCTTTAATGCTTTAGGGGTTCGGTCCTTTCGCAATCGTGTGGTGGGGTAAAGGGGATATGGGTCCTTTGCAAGCTGCTTCATGGCAGGGTTCTCGTTCTTCTTTTCTCGCGCAAATATTTCCTCGAGGGGTACACGAATGAAGATTCATCGCTTGAATTTGAATAATGCATTCGGCAAATTGTGCTCGATCGGCTCGCTGCTTGCCGTGCTGGCGCTCGTCCTCTGTACTTCGTTCGACGCGCACGCGCAAGTGACTACCGCGGCAGTACGCGGCGCAGTGACCGACGAACAGGGTGCCGCCATCGCGGGCGCCGAAGTTACCATCACAAACGTGGACACTTCGTTCAGTAAAACGGCAACCAGCGGCAGTGACGGTGTCTACATTTTTCCCGATCTCCCTCTCGGCCCTTACAAAATTCGAGCGACGCATGCCGGATTCAAGAGCTCCGAGCAAACGGGCATAACGCTCCACGCCAACGATAGTTTGGTCATTAACGTTGGCCTTAAGGTCGGCGCGATTAGTGAGTCTGTCACCGTCGAGGCTACCCCCCTCGCCGTTGAAACGACCAGCGGTGAACTAAGCGGTTTGATTCAGAGTAGTCAGGTCGCGGAGTTGCCGCTGAATGGCCGCAATTTCATGCAACTATTAACATTGGTTCCTGGCGTGTCTCCCGCGGAAGCTTTCAGCATCACCAACAAGGGGCTAAAGGGCGCTTCGGACGTATCCATCAGCGGCGGTCCGTCGAACGGGAACCAGTGGCTGGTGGACGGTGCCAACAACAATGACACCGGGTCGCAGCGCACCATCCTGATATATCCTTCCGTGGATACGATTGAGGAATTCAAGATCGAGCGCAACAGCTTTGGGCCGGAGTTCGGCCTCTCGGCGGGTGGGCAGGTCAGCATCATCACCAAGAGTGGCACGAACGACTTTCACGGCGGTGCTTTCTATTCCGGCCGCAACGACGCCTTGGACGCCTTCGATACGGAAGTGAAGGCCAACAACTGCCCGGGAGCGAACTGCATGAAGAACAAGCTCCGTCTAAACGACTACGGCTATCACATTGGCGGGCCGGTCAAAAAGGACAAGATCTTCTTTTTCTGGAACCAGGAATGGAACAAAGTCATTGGAGCACAGACGTTTTCCGCCCGTGTTCCAACCGCTGCCGAGCGGACCGGTGACTATACAGCACTCGCCGCTTGCCCGGCCTCTGCGGCAAACCAAGCAAAGGGGCACAACGACATCGGTTTCCCCATTGATCCGGTTACCGGAGCGCCAGCCCTGCATGATCCAGCGGGAGCGGTTGGAAACGAGTCGCTTGGCGCTACGCTTCCAACCACCAGACAAATACCAACCGCCATCAGCACTCCTTTCATGAGTATGTTCCCGCTGCCAACAAATCCGAATCCGTGCGCATCGCTTAACTGGGTCAAGTCCGAGAATCTGCCCACACCGTGGCGCGAGGAGCATGCCCGCGGCGACGTCAACCTGACCAAGACCCTGACCCTGATGATGCGTTATACACAGGATTCGTGGGTGCTCGGTCCGCCTTCGGGAGGGTTCGGATGGGGGAACAATGCCTTAGGGGTGATTGACGAATCCTGGAAACAACCCGGAAAGATTGCCGTTGGCCGGCTGAGCAAGAGTATCGGTGCCAACATGGTCAATGACTTCCAATTCAGCTGGTCTCAGAACCAGATCACCATCAACCCCACGAATGTGCCTCTGGTGCAGCAACTGAACACCGCCATTCCGTATAACTTCCCACTTTCTGGAAAGAAATACGGGGACAAGGGTCCGAGCGTCTGGTTCCAGGGCGCCACGAACCTTCCCGGTGTGTGGACCATTGCACCGTGGGCCAACGAGCAAGACCTTTACACCTTCCAGGACGATTTCTCCATGGTCAAGAACCGTCATACTTTAAAGTTTGGCGCATCGATCAGTCGAAATAACAAGGACGAACAGCAATCGAACCTCGAATATGGGAATTTTGGCGGACCAACCGGCTTTAACGGATGCAGCGGGAAAATCAGCGCCGGTTGCCCCAACAGCACTGGTAACACCACCGGGTACAACCCTGCCGACGTCTTGTTGGAGGGCATGACCTTTGGCATGGGTGAGACTAGCACCATCTATACGGGGTTTAATCGCTGGAAGAATTACGAGTTTTATGCCGGCGATACGTTCCGGTTGAGTCCAAAACTCACTGTGGTGTACGGCTTCCGGTGGTCTTTCCTGCCGAATCCGTACATGGCCGATAACAGGTACACGGTATTCAATCCAACGGCGTACAATCCCGCTCTCGGGCGCACCTCCTGCAACGGCTTGTTGTATGCTCCCGGCTTGGGGTCGAACCCCTGCCCATCGGGTACCGGCGGAATGGCCGGGCCGAATAACGCGCTCTACAACAACAACAACCACATGATTGCCCCGCGCCTGAGCCTTGCTTACGATCCAACTGGGAAAGGCAAATGGGCCATCCGCGTAGGTGGCGGGCAATTCTTCGAGCGCGACCGGCTCTACTCTCTGCAGATTTCGGGCCAGAACCCGCCGTTCATCAGCAGCTTCAGCTCGACTAACGGCCGCTTCCTCGATAGCCTGACCCAGCCACTGGCGTGCGAGACCAGCCCTGGCCCTCCCCCCGTGTTCAATCCCAATTGTTTCAGCACCGGCTTGGGATTCCCCTCCATCGGGAACGAAATCAGCAACCAGATGCCGAACAGTTGGCAGTTCAACGTGGGCGTTCAGAGGGAACTCTGGAAGGACTCGGTGTTAGATGTGGCGTACGTCGGCAACCGCGGCATTCACTTGCTCATGCATAATGACATCAATGCCGTAGCGCCGGCGAACCGCCTGGCTTACTTCCAAAACACGGGCGATTCGGCAGCTCGAGCTGCCCTCCGCCCCTTTGGCCCGCTTACACTGGACAACGGCATCACCTACTACACACGCTCGGGACAGTCGAACTACAACGCGTTGCAGTCTTCGTTTAAGACGCGTTTCTCGCGCAACTCCCAGTTCCAGTTGGCGTACACCTGGTCGAAGCTGATTTCCGACACGGTGTTGATCGACTCGCCGTACATTAACGTGGACAACTACAATCCACGAGCCGGGCGAGGACCAGATTATCTCAACCGGCCGCACATTTTTGTGGCCAACTTCATTTACAATCTGCCGTCGCTGGCGAATCAGAATTCGTTGGTTCGCACTGCCGCGGGAGATTGGGAACTCAGCTCAATCATGAACTTCTCCTCCGGTCCTTCCATGACGCCGGTCATCGGGAACGATTTTGCAGGTATCGGAGACAGCGGTAGGCAACGCCCGGATCTCGTCTCCGGCCAGTCCTGCCGGGGTAGCAGCAGCAACGGACGGCAGTGGTTCAATCCCAATGCCTTCACGGTGAACGGGTTGCAGATTGGCCAGCTTGGCAACGCCGGAGTGGGCATCTGCCAAGGCCCCGGCAACAGCGACGTAGACTTGTCCTTGCGGAAGAACTTCAAGCTCACCGAGCGGGTGAAGATGCAGTTCCAGTTCGATTTCTTCAACCTGTTCAATCATCCGCAGTACTCGGCAAATGCCATTTGTGGCAATGGCTTGTGCAACTATTCCTTTAACTCACCGCAACGGACTCCAGGAGTGGCGTCGTCTGCTCTCTACGCCGACAAGAGCGGCAACCCCATCTTCCCACCGGCTGGTGCGAATAACGTCAACAAGCTGACAGGCTGCAACGGCTCAACGCATCTAGCCGATCCTACGGGCACAAGCGCGGAAACTATGTGCGCCGCGTCCATCATCAACACCACCTATCGTACTGCCAGCAATTTCGGACTCGCCACGCAGACGCGCGAGAACGGATGGCGCCAATTGCAGTACGGTCTGAAGTTCACTTTCTGATCATATTGGAACAGTTTCTTCCTTCTGCGTCCCGCCAAGCCCGTCGAGGGGCCTGGCGGGACGTTCCTTTGTAAATTCGTCGGCTCCTCGCTTCTGTGCCGCACGAAGGCTCAAATTCTTTTCAGTATAATGGGACTCATGACAGTGAATCGGCTTCCCTTGGTTGCTTTATTCATCTCCTTGCTGGTTTTCACCCCGCTCTCCATACATCTTCTATTCGCACAAACACAAGGACCGCAGCGTGTCCCGGTGCCTGTCCCGCCACCGGCGAAGCGCTCTCCGCAAGGGAAGAAAGACCGCAGCGGTTTGCCACCCGTGCCGGTTTTCAAAGATATCGCCAAAGAGGTGGGTCTCACGGCCGTCCACATCGCCACTCCCGAAGCCCACTATGTCATTGACTCCACCAGCGGCGGCGTCGGCCTCTTCGATTGCGATGACGACGGCCGCCTCGACGTCGTCCTCGTCAACGGCTCCACCGTCGAGCGTTTCCGCGCCGGCGGCGACCCACTCGTCACCCTCTATCACCAGGGGCCTGACGGCACTTTCAAGGACATCACCAAGGAAGCGGGCCTCACCCGTCGCGGTTGGGGCATGGGCGTAGCCGTCGCCGATTACGATAATGACGGCAAGCTTGATCTCTTCGTCACCGGCTTCGGCGGCAACGCCCTCTATCGCAATCTGGGCAACTGTAAATTTGAAGACGTCACCGACAAGGCGGGCGTCCACGGCAGCGGTTTCATGACCGGAGCGGCTTGGGGCGACTACGACCGCGACGGGTTTGTAGATCTTTTCGTGTCCCGCTATTCCCATCTCGACATGAACAATCTTCCCCAATTCGGCAGCAACAAATTCTGCCGCTTCAAGGGCATTCTGGTGCAATGCGGCCCCTGGGGCCTCGAAGGCGAAAGCGATTTCCTGTATCACAATCGCGGCGATGGCACCTTCGAGGAAGTTTCCGTCAAAGCTGGCGTCCACGATGACATCGGCTACTATGGCCTCGGGGTTATGTGGGTGGACTACGATGACGATGGCTGGCCCGATCTCCTCGTCGCTAACGACTCCGTCCCCAACTATCTCTACCATAACAATCACAACGGCACCTTCACCGACATGGGCATGCTCACCGGTGTAGCCCTCAGCGGCGAAGGCATGGAGCTCGGCAACATGGGCGTCGATTGGGGTGATTACGACCACAGCGGCCGCCTCAGCTTCTTCGTCACGCACTTCGAGGAGCAGCCCAACTCCCTCTATCGCAACATGGGTCCGCAAGGTTTCGACGATGTCAGTTGGACATCCGCTGTAGGTCAGCCCAGCTATCCCTACGTCGGCTGGGGCACCGCTTTTTTCGACATGGACAATGACACCTGGCTCGACATTCTCGTCGCCAACGGCCACGTTTACCCGCAGATCGACACTCTGGAAACCGGCCCTCGCTTTCGCGAGCCGCTCCTCCTTCATCGCAACAATCGCGACGGCACCTTCGACGAAGTCTCCAAGGAATCCGGCCTCGCCGCTCTGCCTCTTCATTCTCGCCGCGGCGCTGCTTTCGGTGACGTCTTCAACACCGGCAACATTGACGTCCTTCTCTTGAACGTGGGCGAGCCGCCTTCTCTTCTCAAGAATAAAAACGCCAGCGGCTATCATCGCGTCCTCTTCAAGCTCATCGGCACGAAGAGCAACCGCGCTGCAATCGGTGCCCGCGTAACGATTCGTGCCGCAGGTGTTAAACAGTTCAGCGAAGTCCGTGGCGGCGCAAGCTACCTCTCGCAGAACGATCTGCGTCTGCACTTCGGCCTGGGCACGGCCAAGAAAATGGAATCTGTCGAAATTCGCTGGCCGAGCGGGAAAGTCGAAACCCTGGAAAACGTCGCTGGCGATGCCATTTACACGATTGTCGAAGGCTCCGGCATCCGCAGCACCACACCTCTCCCGCCGCCGGCGGGTGGAGCAACGAACGGTGCTCATTAACCTTCATTCCGGCTCTTCCCTCACTCACGAGAATTATTCCTGCCCGCTCCTTCGTGGCCACGCCTCTTCTCACCCCAAGCCGCTCTCGCATCGCTTTCCGTTGCTGCGTTGTCGTTCGAAAGCTGTACTCCTCGTTGTTTTTTCTGCCCTTCTCGCGGTAACAACTCGTCCGGCCGACGATCCCGCCACTCTTCTCAAACGCAGTTTCGAATCCGCCAAGTCCGCCCTCGCCGCTAGCGACCTCACCGAAGCCGAACGTCACTGCAACCGGACCATCGCTCTCGGCCTCCGCCAGCTCGCTAATCTTTCCGTTTCCGAATCCCGCTTCGACGAAGCCACTCGCGAGCTCGACGAAGCTCTCAAATTCGCCCCTGCCGATCCGGATATCGCTGTCGATGCTGCCATAGCTTGGTTCCGCGCCGGCGACGTCAAGAAAGCCCGCCAGCTTGCCCAGTCCGTTGTCGCCGATAATCCGCGTCACGCCCGTGCCCAGAACGTCCTCGGCCGCATCGATCTCTACCGCGGTGATTTCGAAGCCGCGATCCGCGATCTCCAGGTCTCTGTCGCCCTCGATGAGGACTTTGAAACTTCCTATTTTCTTGGTATTTCCTATCTGAAGGCAAAGCGCTTCGCGGACGCCCAGCAGTGGTTCCAGCGCCTGCAGGGCACCATGGGTGATTCCGCCGCTCTGCACGTTCTCATCGGCCGCGCCTATTCCATCGGCCATTTTCCTGAATCCGCCGTTGCCGAATTTCGCAAGGCCGTTCAGCTTGATCCACAGTACCCCAATGCCCACGGCCTTCTTGGCTACTCCATCCTCGAATTCCGCGGAGAGGAAGCCTATCCGCAGGCGCGCCAGGAGTTCGAGCGCGAGTTGAAGCTCCATCCTGACAATTATTACGCGCTCCTGCTCCTCGGCATCTCCGCCGTCGCGCTCCGTGATTTTCCCGCCGCCGAAGCCGCTCTCCTGCACGCCAAGCGGCTGCATCCCGAGGAATCGTCTGCGTATCTCTACCTCGGTGAAACCTATAGCGAAACCAAGCGCTTCCCGCTCGCCATCGATGCGCTTGAAAAATATATCCGCCTGCTACAAAACCCCGAGGAAGTTCCGCGCGATGTCAGCCGCGCGTACTATTTGCTTGGCCAGGATCTGCGCCGCCTCGGCCGTCTTGAAGAAGCCCAAAAAGCGCTCGCGAATTCCCAGCGTTTTCGCGAAGCGAATTTCCGTTACGACGTGCAGCATATTTTCGATGAGCCCGCAGCCCCTTCCGACGGCGATAGCCATACTTCTGACCGCATTGCCGGTCTGCTCGAATCCGGCGCCCGCGACCAGCAGAAATCCACCGAAGCAATGATGCAGGGCGGCGTCCCGGAAAATCCCGCCGTCCAGCGGCCGCCGGCAGCTCAACAAGCCGTCGAATCCAAAGCCGCCAAGGACTACCGCACATTCGTCGCCGAAATTCTCGCCAGCTCCTACAATGACCTTGGCGTGATGCGCGCCAAAGCTTCCAATTTCGTTGATGCCTCGGGTTATTTCAAGCAAGCGGCCGCGTGGCAGCCCGGGCTCCCGGGCCTTGACCGTAACTGGGGCCTGGCCTGTTACCGTGCGCAGCTTTATTCCGAGGCTATTCCGCCTCTCGAGCGACAGCTTGCCGCTTCCCCCGGTGACGACTTCGTCCGCCAGCTTCTCGGACTCAGCTATTTCCTGACTGACAACCTCGTCAAAACTGCAGAGGTTCTTCGTCCATTTCTCAAGGCTCTCCCTGATGATCCGGGGCTTCTCTTTGCCTGGGGTACGGCCCTCGTTCGAACGCGTCAGTCTGAGATTGCCAGAGGAATCTTCCGTCGGCTGCTGGAGCAAAACGCGAACAATCCGGCCGTTCACCTTCTCCTCGGGCAGGCCTACGCGCAGCAGGAAGACTTTGCGGGTGGCCTCACGGAGATGAAAACTGCTTTGCAGCTTGATCCGCGGCTTCCCGAAGCGCACTTTTTCATGGGCCTCATCCACTTGCGCCAGAGCGATTTCGAATCTGCGGCCGCTGAGTTTCGCTCCGAGCTGGAACTTCGCCCGGCCGATCCGGTCACCAGGTATCATCTCGGTTACACACTTCTCATGCAAGGACACGCCGAGCAGGCCGTGGCCCTTCTGCGCCAGGTGGTGCTGGCGAAGCCCGACTATGAAATGGCCCGATTCGAACTCGGCCGAGCGCTTCTCCAACAAGGAGATGCCGCCGGCGCCATCGAAAGTCTCGAAGCTGCAAAAAAGCTTTCTCCTGATCGTGACGCTACATACTTTCAGCTGAGTCAGGCCTATCGCCGCCTCGGCCGCCTGCCGGAAGCGGAGCAGGCGCTGGCCGCCTATCAAAAACTCATCGAGACCAACAGGCTCAAGAGACGCGAAAGCCTTGAAGCGGACAAGCCGTAATGCAGATGTTCGGCGAGTATGAATTTCTATTGAGGACACGCCCGATAGGTTTCCATCGGATACTTGGGACGCTGGATGTATGGTAAGAATGTGCCCCAGAGAGGGCTCGTCGAGTAGACATGAAAAAATTGCGCTTCTTGGTTTCCCTTACCACGAATGACAACGATTATCAGATCGAACAGGCGCAGTCCGCGGAACAGATGGCGCGCAAGCTGGGCGTGGAAGCTCGCATCATTTACGCGGATAACGACGCGATTACTCAGAGCACGCAGATCCTGAAGGCGATTCAGTCCGATGATGAGTTGCAGCGCCCGAACGCGATTGTCTTCGAGCCGGTTGGAGGCACTGCTTTGCCCCAGGTTGCCCGTGCCGCCGCGTCCGCTGGCATCGGTTGGGCGGTCCTGAATCGCGACGCCAACTACGTCCCGGAACTTCGCAGGACTTCCGCTGCACCCGTCTTCACCTTGACCTCCGACCATCTCGAAATCGGCCGTATCCAGGGCCGCCAGTTTGCCGTACTGTTGCCCCATGGCGGCGCCGTTCTCTGCATTCAAGGTCCTGCGGAAAACTCCGCTGCCAGAGATCGCACCGCTGGCATGCAAGAAACCAAGCCCGCGAATATTCATGTCGCCTTGCTGCGGGCGCAGTGGACCGAAGAAAGTTCTCAGCGCGCCGTCCGGTCCTGGCTGAAACTAAGTACCTCCCAGAGAGCGGCCATTGATCTGATCGGCGCACAAGATGATTCGATGGCCCTTGGCGCCAGGAAGGCGTTCGAAGAATTGACCAACGAATCCGACCGGGAACGATGGCTCAGGTTGCCGTTCACAGGTTGCGACGGCTTACCCAAGACCGGCCAGGCCTGGGTACGCAGCGGACTCCTGGCCGCAACCATTTTTGTTCCACCCAATGCGGGGCAAGCAGTTGAGATGCTTTTTCAGGCTATGCAACTAGGAAAGCCGCTCCCCGAGCGCGCCCTGACTGTCCCCGTTTCTATCCCCCCTCTCGAGGAATTGAAACGGCGCTAAAGCTCTGCATAAATAGGTTGACAGATCGGCTGAAAAGAGAAAAAGCTAGGCCACGTCAACTTATTTACACAGATCTGTGCAGAACGACTCCACTCCTCGGGAAGTCATTAGAAAAACGATTTTCAATGCTTGTTTGGATGTCACACAAGCGTATAATGCGGCGGAAACACCGGTGCTTATTCCATTGCTGCGTTCGCTGAGGAGACGCGCGTGAAAAAACGACCCAAAGACTCCGCCATGGGCCGGAGGCACTTTCTCGCCGCCACCACCACCCTGCTGGCGGCCGCCGTCCCGGGCGGCGCGACCATCGCCAACGCGCCTGATTCACCGCTCGGAGCGAGTTCACGCGAGCCCGCGCCCGCTGCTGGGAACTTACGCAAGATTCCTATCGGCGTTTTCGACCCCGTCTATGAACATCTCTCTCTCGACGCCATGCTTGATAAGGTCAGCGCTCTGGGTCTCGAAGCCATGGAGATCGGCACCGGCGGCTACCCGAATAATCGTCATTGCCCTCTCGACGAGCTCATCGCCGACCGCGCTAAGGCCAAAGCATGGCAGAAAAAATTCGAAGACCGCGGGATTCGCGTCGCCACTTTGAGCTGCCACGGCAATCCTCTTCATCCCGATCCAAAGCACGCTAAGAAGGACATCGACACTTTCCGCAACACCGTTCTGCTCGCGGAAATTCTCGGTGTCAAAGTCATCGTCGGCTTTTCGGGCTGCCCGGGCGGCACCTCCCAGGACACCCAGCCGAACTGGATCACTTACCGCTGGCCTCCCGAATATGCCCAGATGCAGGACTGGCAATGGAAAGAAAAAGTGATTCCGTTCTGGAAGGAACAGGCAAAATACGCGCGTGAACACGGCGTCAAGCGCCTCGCCTTCGAAATGCATCCCAACTTTGTCGTCTATAACCCTCGCACGTTGTTGAAACTTCGCGAAGCCGTCGGCGAAGAAATCGGCGCAAACTGCGACCTCAGCCACCTCTTCTGGCAAGGCTGCGACCCCGTCGAAGTCATCCACTTCCTTGGCAAGCAGGGGGCCATTTTCCACGCCCACATGAAGGACACGGTCTTCTTTCCCGAGAATCTCAACAGGTTCGGCGTCCTCAATTTTGCCTTTGAAACCAACGAACTCGATTTGGCATCGGAAACCTTCCGCGCCGTCGGCTATGGCCACAGCGCCAGCCTTTGGAAGTCCGTCGTCAAGGCCTATATGGACGTCGGCTTCGAAGGCATCCTCAGCATCGAGAACGAGGATCCTATTCTCGCGGGCGAAGTTGGCGTCGAACGCGCCGCCTACGTTTTGAAAAATGTGCGCAACGAGTTGTTGGGTGCCTGAGATGCGCCGCCGCGAATTTGTTGGCGCTTGTCTCGGTGCGGCATTGACCAGCGCCGCGCCAAGCCCCTCATTCGAATCGCGCGCTCCGGCATCGGCGGAAGCGGATGCCGCGCCCTTCTCCATTTCTGTGATGCTCTGGACCGTTTACCGCGATCTGCCATTTCCGCAACGCCTGCAAAAAGTGAGCGAAGCCGGCTATCGCGCCGTTGAACTCGTTGGTGAATACAAGAATTGGACGAAAGACGATTTCGCCTCCGCACGCCGGACGAAACGCGAGCTTAACCTCGAATTTGACGCCACCGCTGGCGTCTGGCACGCGTTAGCGGATGCCGCCGACCGTGAACCATTCCTCAAGTCTCTCCGCGACTTCCTTCCCCTGATGAAAGAGCTCGAATGCAGCCGTCTCATCCTGCAGACTGGCAACAGAGTTGCCGGTCTGAGTCCCGAACAAATGCGCGCCAACTGTATCGAAACCCTGAGGCGCGGCGGAGAAATCGCCGCGCAGAACAACATCGAGCTCCTGATTGAGAACATCGATCCCGAAGAGAACCCCAAGTACTTCCTCACTTCTTCGGCGGAAGGTTTTGAAATTGTTCGTGCCGTCGCCAATCCGCACGTCAAGTTCCTCTATGACTTTTTTCATGAACAGATCGCTGAAGGCAATTTGATCGCCAAGCTCGAAAAGAACATCGATCTCGTCGGCCTGGTCCATGTCGCGGACGTGCCTGGACGTCACGAGCCTGGCACTGGCGAAATCAATTATTCCAATATCTTTCGCAAACTCGGCGATCTCGGGTATTCCCGCTTTGTCGCCATGGAATTTGTGCCCAAGGGCGAACCGGCCTCCGCTCTTCGCGCCGCCCGCGAGATGGCTTTGAAATCCGGCCGCCCCGAGCGAAAATCATCCATAAATACAATTAGCCCCGGGAGGATCCATGCAACGGCGTGATGCTTTGAAATTGCTCCTGGCCGGGGGCGTTTTGCCGGCGTTTACACCGGATCTTTTCGCCTTTTTCCAGGGAGCGCACCCCGCTTCCGGATACACGCTCCACACTCTGAACGCTCATCAGAACGACACTGTCGTCGCCATGATCGATCAGATCATTCCCGCCACGGACACACCCGGCGCCAAAGCCGCGCGTGTCAATGAATTTATTGACGTCATCCTCACCGAATGGGCCACCGGCAGTGAGCGCGAAAACTTTCTCAACGGGCTCGCCAACGTCGACAAGCAAAGCAACGAACTTTTCGCGAAAGATTTTGCCGCCGCTTCCCCCGCGCAGCAGCTCACCCTCCTCCGCTCCATGGACGATGCCTCGATGAGTGCCCGCCGCAATCGCCCCACCCGCCACGGCAACACTGTCCCTGAGGAGAGGGACAAGCAGCTCGAAGGTGATTTCTGGGAGGTCTTCAAGGGAATTACTCTCCACGGCTACTACACTTCCGAAATCGGTTTCACCCAGGAATTGAATCTCCAGATCATTCCCGGGGCTCATCATGGTTGCGCGCCGGTGCCTGCCGGGAGAAAGGCATAAGGGAGATTCGAATGGCAGCCAATACCTTTGACGCGGTCATTGTTGGCTCAGGCATCACCGGCGGCTGGGCGGCGAAAGAACTCACCGAAAAAGGCCTGAACACGCTCGTCCTCGAAGCGGGACGCAGCATCGTTCCGGAGCGTGATTATGTCGAGCATGTTCCGGTCTGGGAGCTCAAGTACCGCGGCTGGGACAATCGCGCCGAGCGCGAGCGCACCCAGCGCGTTCAGCGCGAATGTTATTACGCCTGCGATGAATACTCCCACCAGTTCTTCGTCAGTGACGCAGACAATCCCTACTCTTTCGATCCTGGAAAGCATTTTTCCTGGATTCGCGGCCGCCAGGTCGGCGGAAAATCCATCACCTGGGGACGCCAAAGCTATCGCTGGAGCGATCTCGACTTTGAAGCCAACTTGAAAGAGAGCATCGGCGTGGATTGGCCCATCCGCTATGCGGACATCGCGCCTTGGTACGATTACGTCGAGGAATTTGCCGGCATCAGCGGCCAGGCCGAACGCTTGCCCCAGCTTCCCGACGGAAAATTTCTCCCGCCCATGGAAATGACTTGCGTCGAACTCGACCTCCGCGACGCTATTGCCAAAAATTTCGGCGACCGCATCCTGACCATCGGCCGGTCCGCCGTGCTTACCCAGGTCCACAAGGGCCGCGCCGCCTGCCACTACTGCGGCGTGTGTCACCGTGGCTGCATCACGCAATCCTATTTCAGCAGCCTGAACTCAACGCTTCCCGCCGCGCAAAAAACCGGCCGCCTCACCATTCGCCCTTATAGTGTCGTTCACAGTCTCATCTTCGATTCCAAGACTCGCCGCGTCAGCGGGGTTCGCGTCATCGATGCGCAATCCAAAAACGCCCTCGAATTCAAGGGCCGCCTCTTTTTCCTTTGCGCTTCCACTCTCGAGTCCACCCGCATTCTTCTCAATTCCGCGACTCCGGAATTTCCCACGGGACTTGCCAACTCGAGCGGCGAGCTCGGCCACAATCTCATGGATCACCATATGGGCAGCGGCGCGAGCGCCACGATGCCCGGCCATGAGGACAAAATGCCTTTCGGCAACCGTCCCAATGGCATTTACATCCCGCGTTTTCGCAATGTGAAATCCAAACACAAAGACTTCCTTCGCGGCTACGGCTATCAGGGCGGCGGCAGCCGCGACGGCTGGTCCCGCGGCATGTGGATGACCGGCCTCGGCGCGGAATTCAAGAACGCATTGAAGATGCCCGGCCCCTGGCGCATGGGAATGGGCGGTTTTGGCGAATGCTTGCCAAATCATGGCAACTATGTCGAAATCGACAAGGACAAGCTCGATGCCTGGGGTATTCCCACGCTGAAAATTCACTGTGACTGGAGCGAAAACGAGCGCGCCATGTCCAGGGACATCGCCATTCAAGCCGCGGAAATGCTCGCCGCCGCAGGCGCCAAGGACATTTACGTGTTCCAGGAAATCACTCCGCCGGGGCTGGCGATCCACGAAATGGGCACCGCGCGCATGGGCCGCGATCCAAAATCTTCCGTGCTCAACGAACACAATCAGGCCCACGACGCAAAAAATCTTTTCATGCCCGACGGCGCTTGCATGACTTCTTCTTCCTGCGTCAATCCGTCGCTTACTTACATGGCGCTGACCGCCCGCGCCTGCGATTTTGCGGTTTCCGAAATGAAAAAGAATAATCTGTAGGGAGAAACTTCAGGAATGCCACAGGCCATTCGTTCCCCCAAGCAGTACGACGTTTGCATCATTGGCTCCGGCGCCGGCGGCGGCATGGCTGCATACATTCTCACGAAAGGCGGCCTCAACTGCGCTTTGCTCGAAGCCGGCCCGAATCTCAATCCCGAAAAAGATTTCAAGATGTGGACGTGGCCCTACGAGCTGCCGCACCGCGGCGCAGGCGTCGGCGGCACGGCTCGCGAAAACTTTAGCGAATTCCTCGCTCCCAACGGCGCTTGGTCCATTGACGGCGAGCCCTACGTTTCCGCCCCCGGCTCGAATTTCCAGTGGTTCCGCTCGCGCATCGTCGGCGGCCGCACCAATCACTGGGGCCGCATCGCCCTGCGCTTTGCTCCCATCGACTTCAAATCCGGTACGCGCGACGGCCTCGGTGACGATTGGCCTATCACTTACGACGACCTCGCCCCGTATTACGACAAAGTGGAATCCTACATCGGCGTCTTCGGCACTAAAGAAAATGTCTCGAGCGCCCCCGACGGCGTCTTTCTCCCTCCGCCCAAGCCCCGCTGCACCGAATTGATGGTCAAAAAGGCTTGCGACAAGCTCAACATCATTTGCATCCCCGCGCGCCTCGCCATCCTGACTCGTTCGCTCAACGGCCGCTTGCCTTGTCATTATTGCGGCCAGTGCAGCCGCGGCTGCGTCACCGCTTCCAATTTCAGCTCCAGCCAGGTTCTGCTTCCTCCTGCTCTGCAAACCGGGAAGCTCACGCTGATCACCGGCGCCATGGCCCGCGAAATTCTCGTCAACAAAGACGGCAAGGCCGAAGGCGTCTCCTACATCGACAAAGCCACGCGCTCCGAAAAACGCGTCAACGCTCGCGCCGTCGTCCTTGCCGCCAGCGCTTGCGAATCCGCCCGCCTCCTGCTGAACTCCAAATCCTCCGCCTTTCCGAACGGCCTCGCCAACTCTTCCGGCACTGTCGGCCGATATCTCACCGATTCTGTTGGCAGCGACGGCCGCGGCGTCTTTCCCCAGCTTGAGAAAATGCCGCGGCACAATCACGACGGCACCGGCGGAATGCACCTGTACATTCCCTGGTGGAAATTCGATCGCAAGAACGATTTCCCGCGCGGGTACCATATCGAAATCGGTGGCGGCTACCAAATGCCCGGCGTCGGCATGTTTGACGGGCTTTGCCGCGACGAAGAAGGCTACGGCCTCAAGCTCAAGCAGCGCGCCCGCCAGGTCTACGGCACGTCCATCGGCTTCTCCGGCCGCGGCGAAATGCTCCCGAATCCCGACACTTACTGCGAGATTGATCCCGAAGTGGTGGATCAATGGGGCATTCCCGTGCTTCGTTTCCATTTCAAGTGGACGGATTACGAACTCCTCCAGGCCAAGGACATGCAGGAGACCTTCCGCTCCATCGTCGAAACCATGGGTGGTGAATACAAAGCGAAGCGCGTGGAAGACGCCGATAATGCCGACGAAGGGGTCAAGACTTTCATCCACGGCGAATATCCGTTCGGCATCGAACCCGGCGGGAAAATCATTCACGAAGTCGGCACTGCGCGCATGGGTGCCGACCCAAAAACTTCCGTTCTCAACGGTTTCTGCCAGGCCCACGACGTGAAAAATCTTTTTGTGGCCGATGGCGCGCCGCTCGTCACCAATCCCGATAAAAATCCTACGCTCACCATCATGGCTCTGTCCTGGCGCGCCTCCGAATATCTCCTCGACGAAGCCAGGAAAGGGAATTTGTAGAGGCAGGGCTTTAGCCCTGCTCTTTCTTATGAGGAACGCCAATGGCTAACGAATTCATCTCCCGCCGCGACATCCTGCGCACTCTCGCCGTCACTGCCGCCGGCGGCTCCGTCCTCCAGGTCATTCCCGCGGAGGCCGCCGCCTACGTCCACCAAATGGTGCGCAAGGAAAAGGCCGCCGCCCCGGCAGGGAAGTACACGCCGAAATATTTTTCCGCGCCGCAATACGCCACGCTGATCGCTCTCTGCGACGCCATCATCCCCAAAGACGAAAAATCCGGCGGCGCCGTCGAAGCCGGTACGCCGGAATTCATCGATCTCCTCACCAGTGAAAACGAAAAGTATCAGCTCCGGCTCGGCGGCAGCCTCTTTTGGCTCGATGGTTTCTGCTCCGACCGCTACGGCAAAGTTTTCCTCGAATGCGCTCCCGAGCAAAAGAAAGAAGTCCTCGACCTAATCGCCTTCCGCAAAAACGCCAAGCAGGATTCCGCTCTCAGCCAGGGCGTCGCCTTCTTCGCCTTTCTGCGGCGTCTCACCTGCGACGGCTTCTACACCAGCAAAATCGGCGTCGCCGACCTCGGCTACATCGGCAACACCTCCCTCCACGAATTCCCCGGCTGCCCGCCTCTGCCGGAGTGAGGCGAGTGACCAGAGATCGGTGATCAGAGACCGGCGGTCTGCGTAGGAGGTCCCGGTTAGGGTCAGTTGGCGCGAGTGGCAAGCTGGCGATCCAGGCTCATGGAGAGACTCTGATCAAGAAGCACTGCGACGTAACGCGAGCAGATCTGCATTTCGCCTTTTGCCCAAGAGGAAACAGAGGGGAATTTCGCTCGGAACGCTTGCTCGAGTCTTGCGACGGCACGATAGTAGACCGATACTTCTCTCAACCAAGGGCTTGTCTTTTTTAAATCAGGGGACAATTCATGGCAAAGACCCATGAGCGTGCTGAAATCGCCCGCGCCAACCGCCGCGCCATCAATTCCAGCCGTCAACTGCAATGAGTCCGACAAGGGCTGATTGGCGGTAGTTAGCCAAATGGCGCGCCATTGCATGATTCCGAATCTCACGAGGGCGAACCCGGCGAACACGAGTATGAAAAGCGAGACCATTCTTTGCTCAACGTAAGCTTCCCAGGATCGCTTCACACCGCCAATGGAGCATGAGTACCAACCAGATAGAACTGTTAGCTGCGTTTTGCCTTCCCGCAAGTGATTCAGTGTAGGGAGGTTACTGGTTCATCGATGCGTTGGATCAGTTCAAAATCAATTCCCATTGTGGGGCATAACGAACTTGTAATTATAAAATGGAAGTGTCTTGACCGGCAAGCTCTGTCCGAGTAACTTGATTGAATTGGGAATGTTGTCCCCACTCGCACACCATGATTGCCCCTCAAGTCCATCACGTTCAAGGTTCCGTAGATGCGCGAAACCAAGAGCTCGCGCAGGAACTTCAGCGAATTGAGAAGCGCGATTGGTGGATCTGGATCTACACGGTCTTTGTCATTCTCCTCCTGACTTTTGCAGTCATCGCGCTGACTCTGCCCGCGCTGCATCAGGGAGCGGAAACCATCTTTAAGATCAAGCTATCCGAGGTCGTCTTTGGATTGATTGCGTTGGTCTTCCTTTTCAACTTCTATACGATCTACCAGCAGATTCTGATCAAGCGGCTTCGCCGCCAGCTCGCCGAGAAGCAGGGCCATTCCGACCTTCTGCGCAATCTGGCCATGATTGACCCATTGACCGGTCTGTACAACAGGCGTTTTGCCGAGCAACGCTTGGCGGCGGAGGTTGCTCGCTCAGAGCGCAAGGGACACCCCCTGACCATTCTTACGTTGGACTTGAACAATTTCAAACAGATCAACGATACATACGGCCATCCTGCCGGCGACCAGGTGTTGCAGGAATTTGCCGCCCGTCTGAACAAGGTGATCCGGGGAGCCGATTTGGCCGTGCGGTTGGGCGGCGACGAATTTCTTGTTCTGCTTCCGGAGTGTACCACGCAGCAGTTGCAACTTGTGCTCGGGCGCCTCGGGTCATCGGAAGTGGATTGGCGCGGCCAGAAGATTCCGGTCACCTTCTCGGCTGGATGGAAACAATATGAAATGGGGGAGCGCCCAGAGGAAATGCTGGGACGCGCGGATGAACTCCTGTATGCCAGAAAGCGGGCCAGCAAGAACACGCAAACGCCCAGCGGCGAGCCTCAGGAAGCGTCCGGGCAGGGCCCTCAACGGAAGACGGAACCCGCGCCGCTCAACGTCCTGGTGGATCTGACGTGCCCGCATTGCCACAAGAATAATTCGGTCGCGGTGGATGCCCATTCCGGAGCGAGTAACGCCGGCCCGCGAGAAGTGCAATGCGCCCACTGCAAGCAAGTGTGGGCGCCCGTTCTTTCCGGCCCCGTCCTGGCTGGGCCGTTTCCCAAATGATCGCACTAGACGGAGGTGCGCTAGGATTTCCATTCCTTTGATTCTTACTTCCACCTTTCGAAAATCCGCTTCATCTCTTTTTCAGCCAACCGTGTCGCGTCCTCGGCGCTCATTTCATCACGCGCTACCTTGGCGAACATGGTGTTCAGAATGAAGGTGCTCATCACCTCGTTGATCGCATTCGTCGCGTAACCTGGGAAGCCGACGTTCGTTGTCCAGTCCAGGACATTGCTGAGCACTTTGTATTTGTGTTGCGGGTTTGCTTTGGGGTCGTGCGCCAGCTGATCCTGCAAGTCGGGCACGGTGTTCGGGAAGCATGGAAAATTCATGAGCTCGCTCGCCTTGAACGCTGCGCCATAATTGTCCATCAGATCCTTCAGGAACTGCTTTGCGCCCTCTTTGTTTTCCGCAAACTCCCAAATCACGTAATGGTTGACGACGTTTCCTGGCGACATCCTCCGCGCTGGGCCCTTTAGCGCCGGGCAGAGCCAGATCCTTTTCGACATCTCCGGGTCATTTTTCTCGGCCGTGCGCGCGATGGAAATCGCGTTCATCGTGTAGGAAATCTTTCCTGCCAGCATCGCCCTGTTGTTTGAGGTCTCGTCCCAGGTAAAGACTTCTGGAGTTTCCGACTCCTGATAAAGCGCGCGCATGAATTTCAGCGCCTCGATGGTCTGCTTGGAATTGATGGCCACATTTCCGTTTTCGTCTTGCTCCGAACCGCCGAAGGACCACAACATCGCGCGTACCGCCGAACTCGTATCATTATCTTGCGACAGACCGATTCCGCATGGATTTCCAAATTTGTCGCGAATCTTCTTGCTGCCCGCGCGCAAATCGTCATAGGTGTCCGGGCCATTGGCGAAGCCCGCTTGCTCCCAGAGGTCCTTGCGGTAATTGCCGGGGAACGGCACGTAGGAATCGCTGAAGGCGAAGTACTTCTCGCTTTTTGGGTTGAATGTGGACCGGTGCCCCAGCGCAATCACCTTTCCATGCTTTTTTTCCACCTCTTGATAGAGGTCCGTTAGGTCGATCACCTGCTTCTCATAAGCCGCAGGCGGAAACTGAAACAGAAACAAGTCATGGCCTTTCCTGGCGGAGACTTCCGCTGCGCCGCGCGCGTTCACCTCCCGGGCGGTGATGTGGTCTACCGTAACCTTCGTGTTGTGCTGCTCTCCCCATTGCTTGGCAAAAACGCCGTCAAACCATTTGTCAAAGTCAGGAACGAAGTGACTCCACTGGAGAATTTTCAGGGTCCTCTGCTGCGCTTCCGAGCGTTCCGGAAAGAGGAAGAACGGGCCGGCCGCCGTCATCATGCTCCCCGCACCCGTGATCCTGACGAAGTCCCTGCGTGTGATGCCTTGACGTGGTTTCCCCGCCATTGGAGATTCCTCCTTCCCTCAATCCGGATGTCAATGCCAGTTTTTCACCTTCGTGCAGGTAGCTTTTCAAAGTACCTGTCATTTCGAGCGGAGCAAGTCGACGTTTTTTCTTCCTGCCTCGCTCCTGCGAGGCGGTCGGCTTGCGCAGAGAGAAATCTCTCTTCCTTCCCCCGCTGACACGATGCGCGCCCCATCTCAGAATCCGCCCAATGTCTTCCCCCTTCGCTCCTGCCCTCTCCCGCCACCTTCCTCAATGTGCGCTTTTTGCATCCCGGTGGTTCTACCGGGACGCCCTCGAAAAATGCTCGTGCACCACCTTCCATTCCTTCCCCTGTTTCGCGAAGACGTGCGTCCCCCGCCCGCGGATCTTGCGCGCTTTTTGCTTGGTTCTGCCGGGGCGCCCTCGGCCGAGCTGCACGCTCCAATAGAACGTCGCCACCGCCGTTCCGCCGCTCACGGACACGTGCGGCTGCTCGATGTGGTACGCGAGCTTCGGCGCCCGCTTCAGGTAGTATTCAAACGTTTTGCGCAGCGCCCCCAGCCCGCGAATCCGCTGGTGCTTCGTTGACGAAAACCCCACGAACCCGCGATCAAACAGTTTCAGCGCGCTCCGCACGTCGCCTCGGTTGATCGCCCGCACCTGTTCCCGTTCCAATTGCAGAATCTCCCCGCGCACGCTCTTCGCCGATTCACGACATCCCGCTAAAAACGAAGGGCCTGCAAGACATTCGCAGGCCCCTCTCTGAAATTATCCCACAAGTGGTTTTTAGGACGCGCCAGTCGATGACAGCATGCCTCCCTTAGTCGGAACTGGAACGGAGCACTTGTGCACATCCGTTGGAATTAAGCTGTGCGGAATGTTCTTGGTCGTGGGCTGCGGTAGCGTGACGAAGAAAACGTCGTACGCCATCCTGCCCGTGTTGGTCGCATCACCTGGATTTACCTGAGCGCGATAGCGAAATACGTTGCCGTACTGGTCGGTTCTTTCGCTCAACTTGTACGTCAGGCTGATGGAGGTCACACCGAGCGATGGCAGTGTGTGCAGTTCTTCCAGTTGCGAGATGCCGTCGTGGTTCGTGTCAAGCCACAGACGGAGTGATCCGAAGATCGCGTCCCGCGAGTCAATCACGCCGTCTCCGTTACCGCCATTCATTGGATTGTCGTAAACCGCGAGTGCGGCGAAGCCGTTTGGAGTGCCGGATGGCGGCTGTGACGTGAAGGTGCCGAACAGTTGCTTGCCGTTGTGAACTAATCCATCTGCCCCAGGCAGGGCCAAGAAAGCGTTGTTGGAATTCGCGGCGGTCCAGCCCATGTGTACCGGATGGTTCGTTCCCGAGATGTCAAACAATACTCCACCCGCCACACTGGTCAGGTCGAAGCCCTTTCCATTGATGTCAAGAATAATCGGCGATGGACCCCTCGGGCAATTGGGGTTAGGCTCGTCAGGGTTCGTATTACTACAATCGACCGGTGGCGGTGGTGGTGGAGGTGGACAGTTATAGTCAAGAGCCACCGATAAAACTGCAGTGATGTCACACGAAGTTGGTCCTGGCTGCCCTTCTAAGGAATTTACAGATGGTACGGGAGCATTGCTTTCCATCACGGATGAGTTCAAAGGGCAGCTAGGGTAGTCGCAGTCCAGCAAGGCGAAGGTATGCCCAAATTCATGGGCGACCACTTCTGTGATGGCATTAGTGTCTGTGACGACCGTATTGATGGTGATGTTTACTGACGATATGCGCTGGTTAGTGAACCCCGCATTGGCCAAATCCGTTTGCCCCCGTGTGTAACACACGGAACCGGCTGGACAAGTCGGCGGCGGTGGTAGAGTGGCGTAACTCATGTTAATTTCGTTGTTACTCGCGCCCTGGGATAAAAGCGGGCTGCAATTCGTCGTCAATCCAGAATTCCAATTATTTATGGCCGTGGTTACGGGGCCGCTAGGCATATTGTTAGGAATGACTCCAACTACGCTCAACGGAGCCCAACTATAGCCTATCGTTCTCGTCCCCAGGGGAGGGCAAGCAGGCAAAGCAGGGGCCATAACGCAAGAGACAAAAACGCCCGCGATCACCAAAAGTAAAATTTGGCGCACAAGTTTCATGGCTTTATTCCTCCATTCTGGGATGCTGCGATGGCTTTCTGAACTTCGTCCAAGAAGACAGCTACATCTACGCCTACGTATCGGGAGTTCACATCGTCGAGTGGGTACACTCTCCCGTTTTTCACCTGGTAGCCCGCGTCCAAAATGATGTCGTATTCGGGAAAATTGGGAATGGGTTTCACAAGGAACAGGACATACTGTGAACCAATCGCGGGCAATCCTCGCCCGGAGATGAGGAAGTTCTCAACGTGGCCTGAAGGGAAGCGTACTGCTCCTCCTTCTCGCGCAGCAATCACCAACCCTCCCACTGTTAAGTTAGCCGTTGGGTCTTGCTTTAGGATTTGGTCTACTCTTACCTGATAGTCCGTGTATACGAAGGTGTGGTCCTTATTTACAAAAACCTTGCCACCCAAAACCGTCCCGACTACGACTGCGGTGGATATAGAGGTCGGAATGCCCATTGGGTCGATGGGCTTGCCGACAACAACGTAGTCAATAAACCGTAGATTCGTGCTTTCTGCCTGTCCATCTACAAGAGGGCCGAGATCGACAACTTGGCGCGGGGTACTATAGGAGCTATACCGCTTCTCCCTTATTTGGCGTCGTGCCCCATCTTGCGGTGATTCCTGTGGACCTTCTAATTCTCCAACCACGGGCAAACCGGAGTGCTGGCTTGGCTTACGTAATTGTCCAGTAGACGTGTAGCGGTCGTCCTCCTTAGCTTGGCGGGGGGGAGCCTGGGAGGAGGCTCCAACCACAAACAGAGCTAGGACAAGCACGGTGATTATCTTGAGCTTTGTCATTACGCGGACTCCTTTTTGGCTAAATGTGGGAAATGTCCAGTGCGTTGGGCCTGACCCCAGCGCTTCGGATCGAACCACTGCGACAAGGATTGCCTTTTTTTCCATTGGCCTCCTTTTTCTCTTCGCGGTCCAAGCGTGGGCGGTCACTCGCAGCACGGCGCATCCTGCTTGATGCGGAAAAACTACGCTCTGTTTTCATTCAAAGTCAATAATACGAGGTCAGAAATAGACAAATATTAACTTCATCGCCGCACAACTTGATTTGGCGGATGGTCCGGGGACTGCTCCGAATCTTCTTGTGCACGCCTACTTGCCGCGTGCGGCCGACGCGATCCGCAAAGACGTCTTTGGGCGGCCCATCCCTTTCTGTGTTTTGTGTACGCCTTTCGTATCCCGGCTGCTTCTACGGGACAGGAATGGTAGGGTGCCAGATGCCCATCTTTTCACGCTCTTGCGGAAGGGGCGGATGGCATTGACGGTTCTAGGGCCGTCAGCCGCGACATTTGATCTGATCGCCGGGCGCGCTTTTGATGCAAATGGCAGGTATGTGAACCACGTCCTCGACGACCCACACCTCATGGCCCCTTTCCAGCCTGAACCAGTAGGTCGTCTTGGCGGCGTTTTCGTCTTCGGTGACCACCATCAGTTGGCCGGTCTTCTCGACGTTGTAAGCGATTTGTTGGGCGCCGCTGAAGCGCGACCATTGCCCGAGGAATTGCATTTTCACAAAAACCAATACCGTGTGGGATCCGACTTCAATCATGGCGTCCCTCCGTTTTTGCTGAACCGTCGGCCACTCAGGAAAATTCGGCGGCGAGGAGGTCCTGCGAATGCGGCTCGCGGACAGGGCCCTCAATAGGTAGTGTCGCTTGTGCTGCTTTCGTTTCGGGACGGGTGGCCTATACGTCGGTTTTACATACGGGGCTTTTGACTTCGTTTATTTCTTGTTCGTCATGCGTGCTCAGCGCGCGCGGCGGAGCGGCCCCTTCGCCGCGTGAATCAAGGTGCGCAAGGCCTTATTGACGGATTGCTCGTCAGGGAAATACTCAGCGACGTCCGGTGAGAGGAGCACGAGATTCGTTCCCGCTCGGTAGCGCGAGATATATTTGCCGCGGACGCCCTTCAGTTTAGACAGGTCGTACTCTCGGCGTAGCTCGTCACGCCGTTCTCGTTTGTCAGTTTTTTTCTTCATAATGTTTTCGTTCGCGCCTCGTTGTCTTACGGGCGCTGATAATCCTGATGTTCTCGTTGCGGTCTAGATGGGCGACCATCAAAACCCGGCCGGCGCCCGACATTCCAACGGTGATAAAACGCTGTTCCGATACGGAATGATCCGGGTCGGGATACGTTACCGCCAAAGGATCACCAAATACGGTTGCCGCTTCTTGGAATGAAACCCGGTGCTTCCGGCGATTTTGTCTAGCTTTGGCCGGATCCCACTCAAAATTCACCACCTTATCTTACCCCGCTGCCGCCCGACGGAGCAATCACTCCCCGAGTACCCCATCCTCGCGGGCGGGTGGCCGGCACGCGATCCTCCAACACGCCTTTGCGTGGCCTTCCCTCACGCCGGCTCCGTGCTCCCTCTAACCTCCAACTTCCAGCCCCCAGCCTCTAGCCTTTTACCCTTTCGCCTTCAATTACTTCCAAAAAAACGCAACTATTCCTTGACAAGTATAGTGCCGCTGTGGTAACATGAAATTTGATACTTAGCCACCAACTCGGCCGCCCAGCACCGCAAGTCGCATCTCCGCGCAATCTCTGCGTGCGGCGCTTATCCCGATCCGGTCGGGGGCCCGACCTTGTTGGGGAGCTTCTCGGGGCGTTGGATTCTTCTTCTCTTAGGTTGACCCTCGACCTTCAACTTTCAACTTTCAACCGTATCTTCTTCTGCCCCTCTTCTCCCCATCTCTGTGCCCTCTGTGCCCTCTGTGGTGAAAACTCCTCGTCATTTCGTTCTTCCCTGATAGCTCGTCACTCGCCACTCACCACTAACTCCTTTACAATCCGCACTTCCAAGACCCCCCTCCCGCAACTCCTTTATAATCCGCACTTACGAGCACGCCTCGGATCTGCGGGAAACAAAGGACTTATAACCCCTTTAGAATCCGCACTTACGAAGAATTATCCTGTAAGTCTTTTAGAATCCGCACTTACAAAAAACCGGGGGGTGGGGGTGCGGAGTATCCCGGTCCGCAAAAAACGCGCAACTCGCCGCTACCAGGAAAGAACGGTGTCAGGATTTGATTTGGCCGGAGGCAGCGTCCCAGGTCACGGCGGCGTGGCGGAAATACGATTCGTTGGCCATGTGGCACGCCAGCGCTGCGTTGTGGCCGAAAACGGCGTCTTCCGTCACCGGCTGGCGGTTCTTCACGCCCTGGAAGAATTTCCAGAGATGCGGTTTTTCCTCGTCCCAGGAGACCCCGCGATAGGTGAATCCTTCGGCGACGGGTTCTTTGCCGGGCTTCGGGTCGTGCTCCGCATGCCACTGCTTGAGGTAAGCCTCACGCATGGCCCGCGGATAGCTGACGGTGTAATAGCTCGGCGACTCGTCTTCACCGGATTGAGGGAAGTAGGAGATGGTGGTTTCCGTGACTTCCAGGATTCCCTTGGAGCCTTGGAACCGGTAAATCTCCGGCGTTTCGCAGCCGAGATTGAGGCGCAGATAGACCGGCGCGCGTCCGTAATCGAAAAGCGTGGCCTGGACATCCGGCATGTTGCGCCCGTCCGGAAAACGCAAAATACCGCCGAGAGCCATGGCGCGCTTGGGCGCTTCGTTCCAGCCGAGCATGTAATTCATGCCGCTGACGAGGTGAACGAGCAGATCTCCCGCGACGCCGGTGCCGTATTCTTTCCAGCAGCGCCAGCGCGCGAAGATCTTGGCATCAAATTCGCGCTTGGGCACGTCGCCTTGCCAGGTGTCCCAATCGATCGTTGCCGGCGACGCATCCGGCGGCGGAGGGTATTCCCAGGCGCCGGTGGGGTCGTTGCGCCCGAGCGAGCCCTCCACCAGAGTGAGTGTGCCGATAATGCCGCTCGCGAGCAGCTCTTTTGCTTTTGTGCAGATGACCGAGCTCACGCGCTGCGATCCAATCTGCACGATGCGTCCGGTTTTTTGCGCGGCGGCCACCATGGCAACGCCGTCGGCGGCGGAGTGCGACATCGGCTTTTCGCAATAAATGTCTTTGCCCGCGCTGACGGCGTCCACGACAACTTTCTTGTGCCAGTGATCCGGCACGGCGGCGACGATGCAATCGATTTCCTTGTTGTCGAGGAGTTCCTGGTAGCGGCGCGTCGTCATGATTTTTGCGCCGGCGATTTCCTTGGCGAGCGCGTGGCGCCCGTCGTAGAGATCGGCGGCAGCGACGCATTCTACGCCCGGCAACTGAATGGCGTTTGCCAGCAGGCCGGAACCCTGCATGCCCACGCCGATGATGCCGAAGCGCACGCGGTCGCTCGGCGGGACGGCGCCCGAAGATAGCGGAATCTTTTCTGGATCCAGGATCATCGTGCGCGCGGCTACGTACGCGCCGGTGGCGCCGGCGCTGCGCTGGAGGAATTCACGGCGGGAAAAATCTTTTTTCATTTTGCGCTCCTGGAGGAAATTGACAGCCGAAACTTAAAAGTTGGCAGTCCGACTGCGAACCGGAATCAGTTATCAGATAGCAGCGAACAGAATCAAGGACACCTAACTCGGAACCGACAACTGGGAACTCGAGACTATTTCAGCGGCTGGACGCTGACTTCTTTGAAAAAGACGATGTCATTGTCGCTGTGATTTTGCAAACCGATGTAGCCCTGGTTGGGGCGCGTGCCGCGCTGCGGTTCGAACTTGAATTTGCGCTCGGGGACGGGCTGGCCTTCGGTGTAATCGGTGACGGTGACATCATTCAGAACGACGATGGTGCGCGGGCCATCCAGGGTGATGATCATGGTGTTCCACTCGGGACCGGGCTTGCCGGGCTTGGCGAAGGGCTTGGTGAGCGAATAAAGCGTGCCGGTGACGTGATATTCGTCCTCTTTCGAATCTTCGGGATGATTGTCAATCTGGACTTCGTAGCCGTAATGGACGGGCATCCATTCTTCGCGGGGCTCGATGGGAATCCGAATGAAGACGCCGGAATTGTCGTTGAAGTCGCGCATTTTGTAGACGACGCGGATACGGCAGTCGCCGAGCTTTCCGCCGGTCCAGTAGAGGAGGCCCATGCCGCCATGCGTTTGAATGAGGCCGTCTTCCACGGTCATATTGCCCGGGCCGACGTGTTTCCAA
>Ga0209180_10000191_pt1 | contig 27707 bp, 20 predicted proteins | sample CZO8metaG_3_FD_188355 | JGI IMG/M metagenome (GOLD analysis project Ga0209180, IMG submission 188355) | Vadose zone soil microbial communities from the Eel River Critical Zone Observatory, Northern California, USA - CZOApr15con2H2.8 metaG... | ecosystem: Environmental > Terrestrial > Soil >...
ACGTGGTCGATCAGCAAGTCGAGCGCCCTCTCGACGATGCAGGCCACGTCTCCATCCGGAATGCGGTGCCGGAGCAGGTCCTGTGCCTCTCGCAGCTTGTCGTGAAGTTCCTGGTTCGCGGTGAACTCTACCCGGTACATCTTCTCTGCAAGCGGCGCGATGGAGCGTCGATGGTCTTCGCGCGGCGGCGGCCTTGCAGGCGCCGGATCGAGGGCGAGGGCAAGCGGTTCCGCCGTGGCCGGAGCGGGCCGCTCCGGGAGCTTCCGGATCGTAGGCGCGACCGCGGGCTGCGGCGCCAGACGCGCGACCAGCTCCTCGATCTCGCGCTTCGTCTTGTTTGCCGCCTCGGCGAGCACCTCGCAGTGATTCTCGGCCGTCAGGTGCGGTGCGAGCAGGCGCAGTCCGGTCAGGTGGACTTGCCCGGACCGCGTCGCCTCGATCATGGCCGGCAATCGCCTCGCTGCGCGCGCCACCATGATCCGGCTGTAAGCGGCATCCTCGGAGAACCGAAGCTCGCCGACGCAGAACGCGAACATGGAGGGAAATGCGCGGTCGGCGTACAGCTTCCGCTCGTCGACCTCGCCCACGTGCACGAGGAGGTCTGCCTCCGTGCAACAGGAGTGGTCGGCCAGCTCGCGCGTCCGCGCGAGGAGATCCGGGTCGTTGAGCAATGCTACGGTTTCGAGTGAGTTGATCATGCACGTTTGGTAGCACGGCCGTTTTCCCACTCTCTGCGCCGGCCGCTCGCGCACGCGGGATGGCGAAGGGCCGCGCAGAGTGGAACTCGATCCCTGCATGCAGGAGAACGCGTCCCGGGCGTTCAGGACTCAGGATTATGCGATGGTCGGAGGGCCGATCCGAACGGCCTGCTGAACTCGTCAACTAGAAAAGGCAGGCATCGGTCAAATGACCGATGATGCGCCCCGCGCCGAAGTTGCTTGTGGAGAGTGGTCGAAACCTCGGCGACTCGCTGCCCGCGCCGGATGGCGCGATGAAGCGTCGCCCGTGCCGAGGCCTCGTGCGTCAACCTGTTCTGGGACGGGCCGCAGCGCGTCAAATCCGGGTGGCCCAGAGCCCGTGCTGCCGACTGGACTCCCATGCGAGCTGCACTCTTCGCCTGACTGGGCTTGGCGCTCCTTCCCTCCCCCCTCGACCCCCCAACAGCTCGCGGTCAACGAATTCGTCAGCGGCACAGCTCGTCGCGCAGCCATGCGTGCAGCGGGGCGTACGAGCGGGCGGCGGCCTCGCTGCGGCGGAGCGCCTCGCGGGAGTGGAGCCACGCGCCGGGCGCGACCCGCTTGCCCACCGTGAGCCCCTTGTAGCGGGACAGCTCGGCGCGCGGGTGCTCCGGCGTGAAGGGGCGCGGCGGCCGTTGCAGCTGTTCGGCAGCCTCGATCTTCAGCCCCGACCGGCGCGCCTGGGTGAGCGCCGCCTCGAGGCGCGCGGCGCTGCGCCCGTCCTGCAGCAGCTTGCGGTAGCGGTCCAGCCGGCCTTCCTGCTCGAAGATCCAGATGCCGCCGCCCATGATCATTTCCTCGGGCGAGATGTGCAGGTAGACCCCGGGCGCGTCGTGCTTGTCGCCTCCTTCCCAGAGGAGCGCGGCGACGTGGGTCTTGTACGGGCTCTTGTCGCGCGAGAAGCGGATGTCGCGGTTCAGCCGGTACAGGCTGCCGCCCACCCTGGGGACGAAGACCAGGTGCGGCATCACGTCCGCCAACCGCTCGTACAGCGCGCCGCACCAGGCGAGCATGGCCGGGACGATCCGGTCGTCCCAGGCAGAGCGGTGCGCTTCGAACCAGTCGCGCTCGTTGTGCTTGCCGAGCTGTGCGAGGAACTCGAGCCCCTCTTTCGGAAATCCCTCGAACACGGCCCGAAGACTACCGGACCAGTCCGGGCTTGCACCTGAACTGATGTTTAGCTAGATCGATCCGGGTGACGCTGCCCGCGCGAAGGCTCGCGAAGGACCCACGCGCGCTCGAGGACCTGCTGCGGACCGGGCAGGTGCGGAGGGCACCCGCGCTGTCTCCGGGCGCGCCGCGGCCCCTGTCCACCGGCGTTCCCAGGCTCGACGCGGCGTTGGGTGGAGGCCTGCTCCGGGGGCAGCTGCACGAGATCGTCGCGCCCCCCGGCGCGGGTGGGACGGCGCTGCTCCGCGCCGCCCTGGGCGCGGCCACCGGGGCGGGCGAGCTGTGCGCGCTGATCGATCCGGCCGATGCGTTCGACCCGCGGCCGTCCGGGATCGACCTGCGCCGCCTGCTGTGGGCGCGGCCGCACGATCCGGTGCAGGCGCTGCGCGCCGCGGAGATCGCGCTGGAGGCGCGCTTCGCGCTCGTCGCTCTCGATCTCGCCGAGCTGGGTCCGGCTCCTCGCCGGCCGCGGGGCGTCATCCAGGTGGTGCGGTTCGAGAAGAAGCCTCCGTCGCCGGGCGCCTCTTCCTGGGCGCGCCTTGCTCGCCGCGCCGAGAAGCACGGCGGGGCGCTCCTGGTGCTGAGCCGCACGGTGCAGGCCGGCACGTTCGCTTCCGCGACCATCGAGCTGGAACGCGGCCCCTCGCTCTGGGACGGAGCTCCGGGCGCGCCGGGCCGGCTGCTGCGCGGCGTGCGCGCGGTGGGAGCGGTGACCCGGCACCGCCGGATGCCGCCCTCGGGCCCGCTGCCGCTCAACCTCCCTCTCGAGGCGCCGTGACTTGACCCATGCCGCGCATCGCTTGCCTGTGGGTCCCCGAACTTCCGCTCTGCGCCGCCGTGCGCGCCGAGCCGCAGCTCGCCGGCGCGCCGCTCGCGGTGGTGCAGGCGGGCGACCTGGGGGGACGCGCGCACGTCCTCGGCGCCACGCCGCTCGCGGAAGGAGTCGAGCCGGGGCAGACGCTGGCCGAGGCGCGGGCCATCTGCCCGGCGCTCTTGCATCGCAGCGCCTCGACCGAGCGAGAGCGCGCAGCCGCGCAGGCCGCCGTGGAAGCCGCCGGCGCGGTGTCGCCCCGCTTCGAGGAAGCCGCGCCCGGGCTCGTCTACCTCGATGCCGGAGGGCTCTCGAAGCTGTTCGGCGACGACCGCGGAGTGGCGCGCGCGCTGGTCGCCGCGGCCGAGCGCGTCGGGCTGCGCGCCGCGGTCGGGGTCGCCGCCGGCAAATCGCTTGCGCTGCTCGCCGCGCGCGCGGCGGCGCCCGACCTGACGTTCGAGGTGACGCGGCACGGGCTGGGCGGCGGCGCGTTCCGCGTGGTGGCGCCCGAGGAGCAGGCGGCGTTCCTGGCCGGGCTGCCTCTGCTCGCGCTCGACCTGTCCGACGAGTTGCAGCAGACCTTGCGCCGCTTCGGCCTGCACACGCTAGGAGACGTGTCCCGCCTTCCGCCGGGGCCGCTCGCGGCGCGCCTGGGGCCCGAAGGAGCGGTGCTGTGGCGGCTCGCCCGCGGCGAGGACGCCGCCGCGCTCGCGCCGCGCCCGGCGCCGGAGCGCTTCGAGGAGGGCGAGGAGCTGGAATGGGACGCGCAGTCGATCGAGCCGCTGCTGTTCGTCTGGAAGGCGCTGCTGGGTCGCCTGGAGCAGCGGCTGCGGGCGCGCGGGCTGATGGCGCGCGAGCTCTTGCTGCGGCTCCGGCTCGCCGACGCGTCCTGGGACGAGCGCACGGTCGATCTCGCGGCCCCCGCGCGCGAGGTCGCGCCGCTCTTGCAGCTCTTGCGACTCGCGGTCGAAGGGCGTCCCCCCGCGGCCGGCGTGACGGCGATACGGCTCTGCGCGGTCCCGGTCCCGGAGGTGCTCGATCAGCTCCCGCTCTTCGGACCGCGCGGCGCGAGCCCCACCCAGCTCGCCGCGGCGGTGGGCCGGCTGTCCGCGCTGATGGGGCCGGATCGCGTCGGGCAGCCGATCGCTCCCGATCGCTGGACGCCGTTCGCGGCGGAGCTGGGCCGATTCGCGCCGCCGCCTCCTCCGCAAGTGACCGAGTCGCCGCCGCAGGCGGAGATCGCGCTCGCCACGCGCGCGCTGCGGCCGCCGCGGACCGCGGAGGTGCGCTGCGACCCCGCCGGCACGCCGCTCCTGGTGATCGGCGAAGGCGCGCTGGGAGGCCGCGTCGTCGCCAGCGCCGGTCCGTGGCGCACGGTGGCGGAGTGGTGGACCGATTCGCCTGTCGCGGTCGACTCGTACGACCTGGAAGTCGCCGGCGGGCTGCTCCTGCGCGCCTCGCGCGAGCTGTCGTCGGGCTCGTGGTGGATCGAGGCCGTCTATGACTGAGCCCTACGTCGAGCTGCACGCGCGCAGCGCCTTCAGCTTCTTGCACGCCGCCTCGTTGCCGGAGGACCTCGCAGCCGCCGCGGCCGGCGCGGGTCATGCGGTGTTCGGGCTCGCCGACGTCGGCGGCGTCTACGGCGCGCCGCGCTTCCACACCGCCGCGCGCGCCGCGGGGCTGCGCCCGCTGGTGGGTGCCGAGCTGGAGGTGGAAGGCGCCGGCGCGCTGACCCTGCTCTGCGAGGACCGCCGGGGCTACAAGAACCTCTGCCGTCTGCTCACCCTGGGACATGACGGGCGGGAAAAGGGCCAATGCAGGGTGACGCTCGAGAAGCTCGCCGACTTCCGCCGCGGGCTCGTGGCGCTGTCGGTGGGCGATCCGGCGGAGCTGGTGGCGGCCGCCGGCGCGCTCGGCACCGAGGCGCTCTACGCCGAGGTGCAGCGCCACCTCGATCCGGCCGAGGAGCGCGAGAACCGGCGCCGCCTCGACGCCGCCCGCGCGCGAGGTCTGCGCGTGGTCGCCGGCGGCGGAATCCGCCACGCGACGCCTCAGCTGAAGCCGCTCTACGATGCGCTCACCTGCATCCGGCTCAAGACGACGCTGGATGCCGCGGGGCGCGCGCTCTGCCGGAACGCCGAGCGCCACGTCCGCCCGCCCGCGGAGACGGCCGCGCTCTTCCGCGATCTGCCGGACGCGCTCCGCAACACCCGCGCCGTGGCGGAGCGCTGCGCCTTCACCCTGGAAGACCTGGGCTACGAGTTCCCCGACCCGCACCTGCACTGCTCGACGACGTTGGACGGCGAGCTGTGGCACCGCACGTTCGAGGGGGCGCGCGTCCGCTACGGCGGACCGGGGAGCGCGCGCTGGCCCAAGGCGGTGGCGCAGATCGAGCGGGAGCTGGCGCTGATCCGCAAGCTCGGCCTCGCCGGCTACTTCCTCATCGTCCACGACCTGGTGCAGTTCTGCGTGCGCGAGAACGTCCTGGTGCAGGGGCGCGGGTCGGCGGCGAACAGCGCCGTCTGCTACTCGCTAGGCATCACCGCCGTCGACCCGGTCGGGATGGAGCTGCTCTTCGAGCGCTTCCTTTCCGAGGAAAGGACGGACGTGCGCGGGCAGAAGTGCTGGCCGGACATCGACCTGGACCTGCCGTCCGGCGACCAGCGCGAGAAGGTCATCCAGCACGTCTACCAGCGCTTCGGGAAGGCCGGCGCGGCGATGACCGCCAACGTCATCACCTACCGGGCGCGCTCCGCCTCGCGGGAGATCGGCAAGGTGTTGGGGCTGCCGCAGACCGAGCTGGATCGGCTTTCCCACCTGCTGCCCCACTTCGAGTTCACCACCGAGCACGACGACCTGGCCAGCCGCGCGGCCGAGGCGGGATTCGCGCGCGACGACCGCCGCGTGCAGCTCTTCCTCGCGCTGTGCCGGCAGGTCGCGGGGCTTCCCCGCCACCTCGGACAGCATTCGGGCGGAATGGTGATCGCCAAGACCCGCCTCGACGAAGTAGTGCCGCTCGAGCCCGCCTCGATGCCCGGGCGCGTGGTGGTGCAGTGGGACAAGGACGACTGCGCCGACCTGGGGATCATCAAGGTGGACCTGCTCGGCCTGGGGATGATGGCCGTGCTGGAGCAGGCCGTCCCGATGGTCCGCGCGCACGAGGGAGTGACGGTGGACCTGGCGCAGCTCCCGCCCGGCGACCCCGGCGTCTACCAGCTCTTGCAGAAGGCGGACACCGTCGGCGTCTTCCAGGTCGAGTCGCGCGCGCAGATGGCCACGCTGCCGCGCATGCGGCCGGAGAACTTCTACGACATCGTGGTGGAGGTGGCGATCATCCGCCCCGGCCCCATCGTCGGGCAGATGGTGAACCCGTACCTTCAGCGCCGGGCCGGGCGCCAGGAGCCCACCGTGCCGCACCCCAGCCTGTGGCCGGTGCTGAAGCGGACCTTGGGCGTGCCGCTCTTCCAGGAACAGCTGATGCGCATCGCGATGGTCGCGGCGAACTTCACCGGGGGCGAAGCCGACGAGTTGCGCCGCGCGATGGGCAGCAAGCGCAGCGCCGAGCGGATGAAGCGCATCGAAGAGCGGCTGCGCGCGGGCATGACGGCGAACGGCATCGCGGTGGCGGCGCAGGACGAGATCGTGCAGGGCATCTCGAGCTTCGCGCTCTACGGGTTCCCCGAGAGCCACGCCGCGTCGTTCGCGCTGCTCGTCTACGCCAGCGCGTACCTCAAGGTGCACCACCCGCAGGCCTTTTACGCCGCCATGCTGAACTGCTGGCCGATGGGATTCTACAGCCCCGCCACGCTGGTGAAGGACGCCCAGCGCCGCGGCGTGCGGGTGAAGCCCATCGACGTGGCGCGCTCCGACTGGCTATGCACGTTGGAAAGAGAAGGCCCCGAGGAGGAGCTGCGCCTGCGGCTGGGCCTGCGCTACGTGCGCGGCCTGCGCGAGGAGTTGGCGAAGCAGCTCGCCGCCGAACGTGCCGTGCGTCCCTTCGCCAGCATCGCCGACCTCTCCGCCCGGGTTCCTCTGCGCCGCGAGGAGCTGGCCACCCTGGCCGAGATCGGCGCTCTGGCTTCACTCCCTGTCCGCCCTGGCACCTCCCCCGGCACCCGCCGCGCCGCCTTGTGGCAGGTCGAAGCAGCCCTGCGCCGCCCTCCCGGCCTCTTCGCCCGTCTCGAGCCGGCCGACGAGCCGGGATCGGGACTAGAAGATCACCGCGGAGACGCGGAGAGCGCGGAGGTTTTTCCTTTCATCCGAGATCCTCCGCGTCCTCCGCGCCTCCGCGGTGAAAGCGAGCCCGTCGCGTCATCTCCTTTGCCGGAGATGACGGTGCGCGAGCGCACGGCGGCGGATCTGCACGGCACGGGAATGACGGTGGGGCCGCACCCGGTGGCGCTGGAGAGGGACAGATTGCGCCGTCTCGGCGTCCGCAGCGCGACGGAGCTGACCCGCATGCGCAACGGCCAGCGCGTCCGCGCCGGCGGCGTCTGCATCGTGCGCCAGCGGCCCGGGACCGCGAAGGGGTTCGTCTTCCTCTCCCTCGAGGACGAGACGGGCATCTCCAACATCGTCATCGATCCGCCCACCTTCGAGCGGAACCGCCGCCCCGTCCTGTGCAGCGCGCTGCTCGTCGTGGAAGGCCGCCTGGAGAAGTACGACGGTGTCACCAGCGTCAAGGGCGACCGCTTCTGGTCCCTGGAGGACGCCCTCACCCTGCCGTCGCGCGATTTCCGGTGAGCTTGGGGCGCCTCCGCAAGTAGAGTGCCAGGGTGCTCGAGGCCGCGATCTTCGACCTGGACGGGACGCTGGTCGACACCCCCAAGGTGATCGTGGCGACGGCCCTCGAGGCGCTGCGGGGGAGGCCGCGCGCGCTGCCCGAGCCGCAGGCCATCCGCGCCACCATCGGCCTGCCTCTCACCGTCGCCTTCTCCGGGTTGTTGGGCCTTTCGGAAGGCTCGCCCGAGGTGGAAGAGGTGGTGCAGGAGTACCGGCGGCTGTGGCGCGCGAACGTCGTCCCCAGGTCCGCCGATCTCCTCTACCCGGGCGTCGCCGAAGGCCTGCAGCTCCTGCACGATCTGGGGCTCCGGCTGGGGGTCGCCACCTCCAAGATTCGCAGCGGCGCCGTCGCGCAGCTCGAAGCGGCGGGCATCGCGCGGCACTTCGACGTCATCGCCGGCTACGACTCGGTGGAACGTCCCAAGCCCGATCCGCAGATGGCCCTGTACGTGCTCGAGCGGCTCGCCTCGGCGCCGGCCGACACGGTGATGGTGGGCGATACGACGCACGACCTGCTGATGGCGCACGGGGCGGGCCTGAGGGCGGTCGCGGTCACTTACGGCGCGCACGACGAAGCCACCTTGCGCACCCAGTCACCCGACTGGGTGGCCGGCGACTTCACGGAGGTAGTCCGGCTGTTGCGGGAGCTCGCGAAGCGTTAGATCTGCGCCATGGCCATCGCGACCGTCGATCCCGCCACCGGCAAGACCGTCCGCACCTTCCAGCCGCACACCGACGCGCAGGTCGAGGAGAAGCTCGCCCGGGCGCTCGTCGGCGCCCGCCTGCAGCGCGAGCTGCCCGTCACCGAGCGCGCGAAACGCATGTCCCGCGCGGCGGACGTCCTCAAGGCCCGCCGCGAAGAGCTGGGCCGCCTGATGACGCTGGAGATGGGCAAGCTGAAGAACGCCGCCCTGGCCGAGGTGGACAAGTGCGCGCTCGGCTGCCGCTACTACGCCGAGCACGGCCCTGCCTTCGTCGCCGACGAGAAGGTCGACTCCGACGCTGCCCGCAGCTTCATCCGGTACCAGCCGCTCGGCGTGGTGCTCGCGGTGATGCCCTGGAACTTCCCCCTCTGGCAGGTCTTCCGCTTCGCCGCCCCGGGGCTGGTCGCCGGCAACGCGGCGGTCCTCAAGCACGCTTCCAACGTTCCCCAGTGCGCCCTGGCCATCGAGGAGATCTTCCGCGAGGCCGGCTTCCCGGAGGGCGCCTTCCAGACGCTGCTCATCGAGGGGAGCCGCGCCAGCAAGCTGCTGGACGACCCGCGCATCGCCGCCGCGACGCTCACCGGCAGCGAGGGGGCCGGCCGGAGCATCGGCGAGGCGGCGGGACGCAACATCAAGAAGGTGGTGCTGGAGCTGGGTGGATCGGACCCCTACATCGTGATGCCCAGCGCGGATCTGGAGAGGGCGGTCAAGGTGGGCGTCGAGGCGCGCATCCAGAACGCCGGCCAGAGCTGCATCGCCGCCAAGCGGTTCATCGTGCACGAGCGGATCCACGAAGAGTTCGCCCAGCGGATGGCTCGGCGCTTCTCGGAGCTGCGGGTGGGCGATCCGAGCGACGAGTCGACCGAAGTGGGGCCGCTCTCCTCGAAGCAGGTGCTGGACGATCTCGAGGACCAGGTGAAGCGGATGGTCGCGAAGGGCTCCAAGGTCCTGGCCGGCGGCAAGCGCGTCGAGCGGCCGGGGTTCTTCTTCCAGCCCACCCTGCTCACCGACGCCGGCCCCGGCACGCCGGGGCGGGACGAGGAGATCTTCGGGCCCGTCGCCACGCTCTTCAAGGTGCGCGACGCGGGCGAGGCGCTCCAGATCGCCAACGCCACCAGGTTCGGCTTGGGCTCGGCGGCCTGGACGCGCGACGCGGGCGAAGTCCGGCGCTTCACCGACGAGCTTCAGGCCGGCCAGGTCTTCATCAACGGGATGGTGAAGTCCGACCCCCGCCTTCCCTTCGGAGGGGTCAAGGCCAGCGGCCACGGGCGCGAGCTGTCAGTGATCGGCATGCGCGAGTTCGTGAACTGGAAGACCGTCTGGATCGGCCAGGGCGGCGAGCAGGCGTTCCCCGGCACCGAGTAGGGAAAGGTAAGCCCTCAAGTTCGAACGAGAGCGGCCGATGACGATTTGAGTCATGGACCGCCTTCTCTTCGTGGACGACGAGCCCTTCGTGCTGCGTGCGCTGAAGCGCACGTTCGAGCTGGAGGGCTTCCAGGTGGTCACCGCGCACCGCCCGGCCGACGCATTGGAGCTGCTCCAGAAGGACCCGGGATTCGTCGTGATCGGCTCGGACTACCGGATGCCGGAGATGAACGGCGCCGAGTTCCTGCAGCGCGCCCGCGACCTCGCGCCCCAGAGCTACCGGCTGCTCATCTCCGCCGTGGAGGAGTTCCACGCCGCGGTCGACTCCATCAACCGGGGCGAGATCTACCGGTTCGTGCCCAAGCCGTGGGACCGGGACGACCTGCTCGCCATCGTCCGCGGGGCGGTGGACGACTACCACCTCCGGCGCAACTACCGGGAGATGACCGCGCTCCTGCACGGCAAGAACGCGGAGCTGTCGGCGCTGAACCAGAACCTCGAGCAGAAGGTGGTGGAGCGGACGCAGGACCTGATCGAGGCGCTGGTGACCGCGCTCGACCGGCGCGGCGCGGAGGCGGTGCATTCGCGCAAGGCGGCCGCCTACTGCCTGCGGCTAGGCCGCGAGCTGTCGTTGCCCGACGCGGAGCTGGCGATCCTCGAGCAGGGCGCGCTGATCCACGACGTGGGCAAGATCGCCATCCCGGACTCGATCCTGCTCAAGAAAGGTCCGCTCGCACCCGACGAGTGGGCGGAGATGAAGCGGCACCCCGAGCTGGGGTACCGGATGCTGGCCAACATCCCGTTCCTCGAGCAGGCCCGCCGGCTGGTGCTGACGCACCACGAGCGATTCGACGGGAAGGGCTATCCGCTGGGGCTCTCGGGCGCGCAGATCCCCCTCTCCGCGCGCATCCTGCACCTCTCCGAGGCGTACGAGTCGATGGCGGGTGGCCGGTCCTTCCGGGCGGCGCGGCCTTCCGCGGAAGTGCGCGACGAGATCTCGCGCTGCTCGGGTACCCAGTTCGATCCCGAAGTCGTCTCCGCCTTCCTGCGGATCCCTGCCGCGGAGTGGGACGAGATCGGAAGCGCCGCCTCTCCGCCGGCCTCGCCCGAGCAGGCGCTCGCCGACCTCAAGGCTTCTTTCCTGACCTGAGGGCAGGGCCCCGGTTTTCCGCCCGCCACGCCGGAGCCGTCGTACAATACGGCGGCCATGTCGACCCTGATCACCGTGGAGTGCATCAACTGCGGCGCCTGCGAGCCCGAGTGTCCCAACCAGGCCATCAGCCAGGGCGAGGACATCTTCGTGATCGATCCCGAGCTCTGCACCGAGTGCGTTGGCTTCCACGAGCAGGAAGCTTGCGCGGCGGTGTGCCCGGTCGACTGCTGCATCCCGGATCCGGCCATCGTCGAGTCGGAGGAGGTGCTCTACGAGCGGGCCCGGCGCCTCCACCCCGACGAGAAGCTGCCGCCGCTCGCCGAGCTCCCTCCCAGCCTCTCCCGCTTCCGCAAGGCCCCGAAAGCCACGGGTTGACGCCATGTCCACCTCGACCGGCGCGCAGCTTCTCGTCCGCATGCTCAAGGCCGAGGGCGTGCGCCACGTCTTCACCCTCTCCGGTCTGCACGTAGCCCCCATCTACGCCGCGTGCGTGGAGGAGGGCATCGCGATCGTCGACACCCGCCACGAGCAGGGGGCCGCGCACGCCGCCGACGCGACCGCGCGCCTGACCCGCGGCATCGGCGTCTGCTGCGTGACCGCGGGCCCCGGCGTCACCGACGCGCTGACCGGGATCGCGAACGCCTGGGCCGCCTCCAGCCCCGTGCTGCTCCTGGGGGGCGCCGCGCCGACCTTCAACGCCGGCAAGGGATCGCTGCAGGAGATGGAGCAGGTCGACCTCTTCACCCGGATCACCAAGTGGTCCGATCGCATTCCAGCCCCCGACCGGGTGCCCACCTACCTGGCGCGCGCCTTCCGCCTGATGCTCTCGGGCCGCCCCGGGCCGGTGTTCCTCGAGGTGCCCTGGGACGTCCTTTCGAACGGCGTGGACGACGCGGAGTGCCCCCTGCCGACCGGTTACCGGACGCGCGCGCGCCAACCCGGCGATCCGCAGCTGATCGAGCAAGCCGCGCGGCTGATCGAGCGCGGACCGCGCGTCGCCGTGATCGCGGGCAGCTCCGTCTTCTGGGACGACGCCGCCCGCGAGCTGGCCGCCTTCGCCGAGCGGGCCGGCGCCCCCGTGTACCTGAACGGCGCCGGCCGCGGCGCGCTGCCGGCCGACCATCCGCACTTCTTCTCCCACACGCGCAAGGACGCGCTGGCGGAAGCCGACGTGGTGCTGGTGGTGGGGACGCCGCTCGACTTCCGCCTCGGCTACGGCGCGGGCTTCGGGGAGGCCGCCCGGATCGTGCAGGTCGACTCGGACGCGAGCGAGATCGGCCGCAACCGCGCCGTGGAGGTGGGCATCGTCGGCGACTCGCGCAGCGTGCTGGCGCAGCTGGAGGCGGCGCTGCCGCCGGCGAAGAAGGGCGCGAGCTGGCTCGGCGAGCTGCGCGAACGGGAGCGCTCCAAGGCCGAGCGCCAGGCGGCGTTCGAGCGGAGCGACCAGAAGCCGATCCACCACTTCCGCCTGGCCAAGGAGCTGGACGAAGTGGCGCGCGCTGCGGGCGACAGCATGTTCGTCGCCGACGGCGGGAACTGGGTCGCCATCGCGGCCAAGGTGATCCAGCTGCGGCGGCCGGGGCGCTGGCTCGATCCAGGCCCGCTCGGTTGCCTGGGCGTGGGCGCGCCGTTCGCCATCGCCGCCAAGCTGCTCCACCCCGAGCGGCCGGTATTCGTGATCCAGGGCGACGGCTCGTTCGGCTTCAACGGCATGGATTTCGAGACCGCGCTGCGCTTCAAGCTCCCGATGGTCTGCGTGGTCGGGAACGACGCCGCCTGGGGGCAGATCCGGCTGCCCCAGGTGCAGCTGTTCGGGCCGGAGAAGAGCCCCGCGACGCTGCTCGCCCCGACCCGCTACGACAAGGTGGTCCAGGCGCTGGGCGGCTACGGGGAGCACGTCGAGGATCCAGCCGGGATCCGCCCTGCACTGGAGCGCGCCGTCGCCTCCGGCACCGTGGCGTGCGTCGACGTCGCGCTCGACCCGGACGCCCCGGCCAACAGTGGAGCGCAAGGCTATGCCATCTGAGCTTCCCGATCCGCGCACGCTCGCCCTCGACCGACGCGACGCGCTGCTGCTGTTGATCGACGTGCAGGACAAGCTGGCGCGCGCGATGCCGAAAGAAGGCATGGCGCGGCTGACCAGGAATGCGGGCGTCCTGCTCAAGGCGGCCCGGCGGCTCGGCCTGCCGGTGGTGGCGAGCGAGCAGTACAAGAAGGGGCTGGGCGACACGGTGCCGGAGCTGCGCGAGCTGCTCGCGGCGGCGCCCGTCGAGAAGCTGGAGTTCTCCTGCGGCGCCTCCCAGCCGGTCGCGCGCCAGATCCTCCAGACCGGCCGCAAGCAGGTGATCGCCATAGGCATGGAAGCCCACGTATGCGTCTTCCAGACGGTGCGGGACCTGTTGCGCGGCGGCTTCGCCGTGTTCGTCCCGCAGGACGCGATCGTCTCGCGCACGGAGGAGAACCGGCAGGTGGGCCTGCACCTCTGCGAGAAGGCCGGAGCGACCCTCACCAGCACCGAGACCGTGCTGTTCGATCTCCTGGGAGTGGCGGGTACGCCCGAATTCAAGGAGCTGGCCCCGCTCATCAGATGAGACTTGCCTAAGGCAGGCCTTTCGCGCGACGCTTCCGCCATGGGGGAGGCTTCCAAGCCGGAAGGCGCAGATCAACTCGGCCCCGTCCTCGAATTCATGAAGCTCTTGTGGGCGGTGGACCACGGGCTGCAGTCCATCTCCAAGCACATGGAGTCCCGATTCGGCATCACCGGACCCCAGCGGCTGGTGGTCCGGATCGTGGGACGGTTCCCGGGCATCTCGGCCGGCGCGCTCGCCGACGTGCTGCACGTGCATCCCTCGACGCTCACGGGCGTGCTGCGGCGCCTGGAGACCCGCGGCATGCTGGTGCGCCGCAGCGATCCGAGGGACGCGCGGCGCGCGCTGTTCAGCCTCACGCCGCGCGGCCGCAAGATGGACACGCTGCGCACTGGCACCGTCGAGCAGGCCGTCCGCCGCGTTCTGGCTCGCCTGCCGGAGGACGCCGTCGCGGCGGAGCACATCCTCTCCGCCCTCGCCGCCGAGCTGGCCCGCTCCCCCGACGAACAGGGCTAGCCGCGTTGGCCGAAGGCGAGGTGGTCGCGGCGGGAGTCGTCTCGCGGGGCGATGCGGATGTCCTGCGGCCCCGGGGCTCGGCCGATGCAGTCGCGGGAGAAGCGGCGCACGATGCGGTCCCCGGCCAGGACCGCGATTGCGACCGGGGCGACCGCGCAGAGCGCGGCCGCGATCCACCACGCCAGGGCTTGCCCTGCCGGGGCGACCATCGCCTTCCGCGCCAGCGCGATCGCCACCACCAGGCCCAAGAGGATGCCCCAGAACGCCACCAGCATCCCGGTGCGAGCGCCGTAGTAGCCGCGGATGGTCGAAGCCAGCTCCTTGTCGCGCAGGAACACTTTCCGCCCGGACGGCTCCGCCACGTCGATGAGCGGGTGCCCCTCTCCGCAGCGGGGGCAGTCGCGGCCTCCGCTCCAGGTGCGCCGGCACATCGGGCAGATCTTCAGCATGGGCGCGGGATGTTCGCGCGGGCCCCGGCGCGGGTCAACGCAGATTGCAACCCGCACGCTACGCGGATTAGGCTCGCGCCCCTCCCATGGATGCCGCGAGCTTCGACTTCTTCTACGACCTGGGCAGCCCGTACAGCTATCTCGCCTCCACGCAGCTGCGAGGGATTTCCGAGCGCACCGGCGCAAGGCCGCGCCTGTACCCGATCACACTGGGCGGAGTGCGCAAGGCGACCGGACACCAGATTCCGCCGGCGCAGCAGCTCGCCTACATGGCGCAGGACACCGCGCGATGGGCGCAGAAGTACGGCGTCCCGTTGCAGGTTCCCAAGGCGTTCCCGGTCACCACCATCTTGCCGCTGCGCACCGCCGTCGCCGCGTCCAGGGACGGCGACGGCGAGCGGGCGATGAAGGCGCTCTTCCACGCGTATTGGGGCGAAGGGGACGACATCTCCGATCCGGCGGTCGTCGAGCGAGTGCTGCGGGACGCGGAGCTCGACGGCAAGCGCCTCCTGGCGATGGCCGCCGAGCAGGAAGTGAAGGACGAGCTGCGCAAGAACACCGACCTCGCACTGGCCAGGGGAGTCTTCGGCGTTCCCACCATCTTCGTCGGCGAGCGCAGCTTCTGGGGAAACGACCGGCTGGAGTTCGTCGAGTCGGCCCTGCGCCAGGCCCGGCTTTCGAGGTGAGGGGGGCTCACGATGAGCTCGATCCGTCCCGATCCGAATCTGCTGAAGAAGCACCCGAACGCGGTTACCGTCGACCAGCTGCAAGAGAAGGACCGCTTCCTGGGAACGCTCCTGGGCGCCGCCGCCGGGGAATCGCTAGGAGCGCCACACGAAGGCAAGCGCGCAGGGGAGATTGGGCCGCTTCGCGACATCACCGGAGGCGGTCCATGGGCCGCGGGCGAGCCGACCGACGACATCGACCTGACGCTTGCGCTCTTGCGCTCCCTGGTCGCCCGCCGGCGGTTCGATCAGGACGACGCCGCCCGGCGATATCTGGAATGGTTCTCCCGGGGACCCAAGGACGTGGGCATCCTCACCCGGGCGTCCTTGGAGAACCTGCGCGCGGGCGATTCGCCCCAGCAGGCTTCGGCGCTCGCCTGGAAGACTCGGGCAAGCGCGCGGCGGGGAACGGCAGCGTCATGTGCTGCGCGCCGATCGGGCTGCTCCACGTGCGCAGCCTGGAGGGCCTGGCGGACGATGCGGCCGGAGCGTCGCGCATCACCCACCACGACCCGCGCTGCGTGGGCGGCTGCGTCGCGGTGGCCACGGCGATCGCGCTCCTGGTGAGGGGCGGGCGCGACGCGGAAGAAGCGATCCCCCGGGCGGCCGAGTCGGCGGGTGCGGTCTCCGACGAGGCGCGCGCCGCCGTCGAACGGGGCGCCTCGCGCCGCCCGCCGGACATCGCGGTGGACGGCGACGACCAGGGTTACGTCCTGCGCACCGTGGAGATCGCCTTCAGCGCGCTCGCCACCGCGCCCACCTTCGAGGAAGGCCTGATGTCGGTCGTGTCCCGCGGTGGCGACACCGACACCAACGGCGCCGTCGCAGGCGCGCTTCTCGGGGCGAAGCACGGCAAGAGCCGCATCCCCGACCGCTGGTTGAAGCCCCTCAAGGCCGCCGCCGAGCTCGCCAGCCTGGGCGAGCAGCTCCATGGGCAGCTCTAGCCGCTCCGCTCAGTTGGCTGACCGTGATCACTTGGGGGGTCGAGGCCTAGGGTGTCGGCTGGCCGAGCAGGTCCAATTGGCGTGTGGCCCCCGTTAACGCGCCGCGTCCCGGCCCGGAACAAGTCGAGACACGTAACGATCGCGCTCGCTCCATGAAGGCGCGAGCGAGCGCGCAGAGTGGAACTCGGTCGCTGCGCGCAGGAAAACGCGTCCCGGGCGTTGAGGCCCCGGATTGTGCGATGGTCGGAGGGCCGATCGAAACGGCCTGCTGAACTCGTCAACTGGAAAAGACAGGCATCGGTCAAATGACCGATGATGCGCCCCGCGCTGAAGTTGCTTGTGGGGAGTGGTCGAAACCTCGGCGACTCGCTGCCCGCGCTGGATGGGCGCGATGACGCGTCGCCCGTGCCGAGGCCACGTGCGTCAACCTGTTCCAGGATCTAACGATTCGTCACTTTCCGCGCGGTTGTTCGAGCAGACGCGAGACGTGACGCAGCGCGTCCCGTCCCGGGACGGGACGCGGCGCGTCAACAGAGCGGCCGCCGACTGGAAATAGCGACCTCCCCCTTGTAGAGGCGCCGGATCGAAGAGCGTGGAGTCGGAGGTAGAGCGGTCAGCTCAAGCGGTCAGCCCGACCCATAGGTGTGCAAACCTTCGCCGGTGAGGCCGAGGTTCACGCCCATGAAGGTGAACACCACCACCGCGAAGGCAAATACCGCGATCGCGGCGGGCCGCTTCCCGGCCCAACCGAGCGTGATGCGGGTGTGCAGGTAGCCCGCGTAGACGACCCAGGTGATGAGCGCCCAGGTCTCCTTGGGATCCCAGCCCCAGAAGCGCCCCCAGGCCTCGTTGGCCCACATCCCGCCCATCACGATGCCGACGGTGAGCAGCGGCCAGCCCGCGATGATCACCCGGTAGGTGATGTCTTCCAGCTTGCGGGGATCGGGAAGCGTGGCGGAGATGCGGTCGCGCAGCGGCGTGGTGAGCAAGAAGCCCAGCGTCGTGCCCCACACCAGCGCGATCAGCCCCAGCGCGTAGTTCGAGGCGAGGCCGAGGCGGAACGGGCCGTGCTCGCCGGGCGCCAGCCGCACGCCTTCGGGCAGGACGATCTCGTGGCTGCTCAAGATGCGGTAGACGAGCAGCGCCAGCCCCAAGGTGAGCAGCGCGAACCCGGCGGCCACGATCTTGTATCCCCGCCCGTGAACTCCCTCCTCGGGTCCCTTCCGGGCGCGGAAATAGACCACCGCGCCGGCCGCGAGGAGCAGGATGGCGGCCAGCAGGAACGGCCCCACGCCGGCGACTGGAGTGAGGAACTTCACCGCTTTGTCGCTGCCGGGCGGAACCACGTGGACGGCGGTGGTGACGGTGAGAAGCTTGCCCTGGTGCAGGCGGCTGGCGATCTGGTGCTCCCATCCCGGCGCCATCTGGAAGGTCGCGCCGAAGAGCAGCTTCGCGCCTCCGACCAGCGAGAGCAGCAGCGCCGCCGCCGCGGCCTGCACCCCGCCCAGCACCGCGGAGGGAGTGCCGGTCCGCACCAGGTACAAAAGGGCGCAGATGGCGCCCAGCGTGAACAGCGAATAGCTGACGAACAGCATCCCGACGTGGATGAGGATCCAGTAGCTCTGCAGCGCGGGGACCAGCGGCTCGATCTGCTTGTCGGTGACGAGCGAGGCCTCTCCCATCGCCACCAGGGCCAGCGCGACCGCCAGGACGCCCACGATGCGCAGGCCCCATTTCCGCTCGATGATCAGGTAGCAGACCATCATCGCCCAGGCGACGAAGTTCAGCGCGTCGAACAGGTTCGTGTACGGCGGGTGCGAGACCATGAACCAGAAGCGATCGGTCGAGCTGAGGACGTCGCCGGTCGCCTGGCGCGCGAGGATCTCGATGCGCCCCGCGGCCACCCAGCGCGTGACCAGGTAGGCGGTGTGGGCGGTCACCGCCAGCGCGGCGAGGGCGGTGGCGACGCGGTCGAGCTTGAGCTTCTGGACGGCCAGCCGGGCGGCGTAGCCCACCAGCGCGGCGGCGTAGGTCGCGACCGCGACGATGCGCAGCCACCATCCGAAATCGAGCAGGCCCTGGATCGATTCCATCGAGGGAGACCTCCCGCGGCTGGCGCATTCTACCCCGCCCGCGGCGCGGCGGTGCGCCACGTTGCCGCACACCGCCGCCACGGCCGCCTCAGAGCGACTTCAGGAACTCCACCAGATCGCCCTTTTCGGCCGCGGTCAGCCCGAGGGGTGTGCCGTTATTGCCGACGCGCTTGTCGGTGTAGTGGTTGACGACGTCCAGCAGCGCCGGGAACCGCCCATCATGGAAGAAGCCTCCCTTGGCGCGCGTGAAGAGGCCGCGGAGAGGAGTCGTCCTGTACCTGCCGTCGGGCGAGCGGTTGGCCTGGAAGTCGTCGATCGCGAGCTCCTGGGCGTTGTGCATGTTCCATCCGGCCTCGGTGTAGAGCGGCGGCACGTGGCACACCGAGCATTTCGCCTTGCCGTTGAAGAGAGCTTTGCCGCGCTCAGCCTTCTCCTCGTCGAAGCTGTCCTCGGGCGGCTTGGGCGCCAGCAAGGAGAGCTGGTAGGCGTGCAGCGCGCCGAGCTTGGAGGTGACCATGTCGGTGTCGGCGTGCACGTGCCCGAAGCCCTCGCGCGCCGCAATGGGGAACTTGGTCTTGTCATCCAGCCGCGCGTCCAAGAAGTTGCCCTTCCCGTGCATCTCGAGAATGGCGACGAACGCGTTCCAGTAGGGGATGCTTCCCCAGCCCGTATAGGTGTGCAGGTTCACGCCGGCCAGGCCGAACGCGGCGGGAATGAGCGTGGCGGCCGCCTTCCCGTCGGGGCGGAGGGCCTTCCCGTCGAGGTTCAGCTCGGCGTCGAACTTTCCGGGCCCCCAGCTCGCCAGCACCTTGCGCACCGTCGCCTCGTCCACGCCGAGGAGCTTCGTGAAGAACGAGAGGTCCGCCGAGAGCGAGATGATGGCGCCGACGTTCAGGTCGCGGTTCGGCCAGCCGTCCAGGCGGTGTCCGATCCCGGGCGCGAACGAGTTGTCCACGGTCGAGTGGCACAGCGCGCACTGGATGCCGAGGGTCCGCAGGCCTCCTTTCCCATCCGAGAACCCGGTCACGCCGAGGACCGCGTTCGAGGTCAAGAGAGCCACCGTGACGGCGGGGTCGTCGAGGTTCACCTTGCCGACCTTGAGCGCGTCGATCGTCGCCTTGGACAGGGCGTCGACGTCGACCTTGAGCCCCACGGAAAGCGCGGCCTTGGGGCTGACTCCGGGTCCCACGCCTCCGAGTTGGGCACCCTCGATGGTCTGGTGCAGCCGCAGCGTGCCGCCCCAGAAGTCCTCGTCGCCAAAGGTGTCGAAGCGGAAGATGTGACGTCCTTCGGACAGCCGGATCCGCCGCCGGGCATCGTCGTTCTTGTGGTCGTTGTCCCTGGCGGACGCCGCGAACTGGTCGGCGCTGCCTGCGGGCGAATCGGAAAGACCGGTGTTGCTCGTGCATCCAAGCGCACAAAGCAGCGGGATCGCGAGTGTTGACTGGCGCATGGGACCTCCTAGGCCAAGCAGCGGCTGATCGGCCGCCCTTGACAGAGTCCGCATCTTCCCCAAGGTCACAATGGCGAAACCTTTTTGCAGCTTCCGACTCCGACGCAGGAAGGAGGGGTCTACGTGAACGCACGCAAGCTTCTGGCGGACGTGGTGGGGCCCCTCGACGACGCGGAGCTGGTGCGGCGCATCAGAGGGGGCGAGACGGCGCTCTTCGAGCTCGTGATGCGGCGCTACAACCAACGGCTCTTCCGCCTCCTGAGGTCGCTCCTGCGCGACGAGGCCGAGGCGGAGGACGTGCTGCAGGACGCGTACGTGCGCGCCTACGCGCACCTCGGGCAGCTGGAGCAGCCGGAGCGCCTCGCTTCCTGGCTGACCCACATCGCCGTCCACGAGGCCAAGGCGCGCCTGCGCCGCCGCGGCCGGTTCGCCGACGTGAAGGAGGGGCCCTTGCGCGCCGTGCCATCGCCATCCAGCGATCCGGAGCAGGAAACGCTCGGCAAGCAGCTGCAGCGCGTCCTCGTCTCGGCCATCGATGACCTGCCGGTGGGATATCGCACGGTGTTCGTGCTGCGAGACGTGGAGGGAATGTCCACCGCGGAGGTGTCGGAGTCGCTGCGCGTCTCCGAGCAGGCGGTGAAGATGCGCCTGCACCGCGCCCGGGCGGCCCTGCGCCAGGTCCTCTTCGATCGCGTCGGGGCAGCCGCCTTGCCGCCCTTCGCATTCGCCGGCGACCGCTGCGACCGGATCGTGGCCGGCGTCCTCGCCCGGCTCGAGCTCGCCGCGCCCTGAGGCGCGACTCAGGACCGGTCGAGATCAGGGCCCAAGGGACCGCGTGGCGGTCCGGCCGGAGCGCGCAGGCGCAGCCCGAGCGAGTCGACGGGAGCGCGCTTCAAGTAGCCTTTGTGCCCCGCCGAGAAGCCGGCGGCGACCAGCAGCGGCGCAAGCGGCGAGGAATGCGCCGATTCGCCGTCCACCAGCGAGATGAGGAGCGCGCGCCGCCTCCCGGAGTCGACCAGCCGGGCCAGCGCGTTCGCGACGGCGCGTCCCCGGCGGGTGCGCTCGGGCTCCTGGACGGGAAGGAAACTGAGCAAGTTCTGCTCGCCTCGCCCGAGCCAGGCCGCCAGCTCGCCACCGACCAGCACTACGTGCGCTCCGGCGGAGCGCTGCGGGCGCGCGCCCTCGCCATCACCTGCGCGCGAGGGCCAGGGCAGCATCGCCCCGTACGGATTGGCCGGATCGGTCGCGGCGAGGACCGTCGCCTGCGGCTCGTCCGGCGGGTCGCGCAGCGCCCGCAACCGCTCGTCCGCGCCCGGCAGCGCGAACTGGGTGGCGCCCAGGCCGGCGACGAAGTATCCGCGCCGCGCGCGACCCGACTCCTCCATCGCCTTGAGCACCTCGTACACGGCGGCGAAGCCGCCCTGGACGCCTTCCGCATGCACCGCCTCGCGGGTCAAGACGCCGTAGCGCGACAACAGCACCTGCGCGAGCGCCATGGACCGCTCGGTCGGCGTGCCCGACGGCTCCGGCAGCAGCGACCAGCGGCCCTCGCTGCCCGGGGGACCCAGGCGGCGGGTCCGGAAGGCGGGGGCAAGGGTCCGTTCGCGGCGGGGTCGGTCCGGCGGACCCCGCAAGAAGCTGCGCAGCGGAGCCAGGGTGTCGTTGGTCACCTCGCCCGCCCAGACCAGGGACCAGATCGCGTCGAGCAGGTCCTTGGGAAACGCGCCGGTCGCCTGCTGCAAGTCGGCGAAGAAGCTCGCGCCGCGCTTCGACAAGTACTGGCGGACGCGGGCGGCCAGCTCTCCTTCCGCCTTCCGCGGCGGAGGCGCCAGCAGGCGGTAGTGGCCGGCGAGGTAGAGCGCCACGCGGCCGTCGCGTGGCCCGATCGGGTCGATCCCCCGCCACACCACCTCGCCGGCCGAACAGAGCAGGTCGAGGTCCGCCCACTTGTACGGATCGATCCTGGCCGGTAGGGCCTCGTCCTCGAGAACGCTGGCCGGGAGCGGAGCGCCCTGGATCTGCTCGACGGCGCCGAGGAGGGCGTCCACGCCGCGGCGCGGGCGGTCGATCCCTTGCCAGTCGAGCTGCAACCGCGACAGCGCTGCCTGCTCTACCGGCTCCACCTGCTTGCGCAGCTTCGCCAGGGACCGCCGCCGGAGGCCGCGCAGCACCTCCGCGTCGCAGAACTCCCGCCCTCGCGCTCCCTCGGGGTAACGCTCAGCCGCCAGCGCGGCGGGCAAGAACTCGCCCTGGAGCACGCGCTCCTGCTCCTCCAGCCGAGCGAGCGCGAGCGCCACTGCCGCGGTCCCCAATCCGAGCCGCCGCGCGACGTCCTCCGGCCGGAACGGCCCGTGCGTGCGCGCGTAGCGCGAGACCAGGTCGCCCAGCGCGTCCTGCACCGGCTCGAGCAGCTCGCGCGGCGTCTCGGGAGGCGGCTTCAGCCCCAAGCCGTCGCGCATCCGCGCGGCGTCCTCCGCCGCCACCCAGCGCTCCTCGCCGGCGATGGCGGCGGGAAAGGCGCGCCGCTCTCTCTGGAGCGACGCCAGCCACTCCCGGACGGGAGCGTCGGGAACACTGCGCGCTGCCAGCTCCTCCACCCCGAGGTCGCCCAGGCCCAGCAGAAGATCGTGGGCCGCGTCCGAGTGCTTGGCTGGATGGCGTCCGTCGAGTCGTTGCAGGGCACGCTCCAGCTGCTGCACCGCTTCCGGATCGAGCAGCTCGCGCAGCTCCGCTTCTCCCAGAAGCTCGCGGAGCTGGGCCTGGTCGACGCTCAGCGCCTGGGCGCGGCGCTCGGCCAGCGGCGCGTCGCCGTCGTAGATGAAGTTGGCCACGTAGGCGAAGAGGAGCGAGGAGGCGAACGGCGAGGGCGTGCGCGTATCGGCCGTCACCACCCGGACGCGCCGGTCCCGCACCCGCCGCAAGAGCTCGGTCAGCCCCGGAAGATCGAACACGTCGCGCAGGCACTCGCGGTACGTCTCGAGCAGGATGGGGAAGCTGCCGTAGCGCTTCGCCACGGACAAGAGATCTGCGGCGCGCTTGCGCTGCGCCCAGAGCGGGCTGCGCCTGCCGGGATGGCGGCGGGGCAAGAGCAGCGCCCGCGCCGCGTTCTCCCGGAAGCGCGCCGCGAAGAGCGAGGTCTGGCCCAGGCTGCGCGCCACCAGGTCCTCGATCTCGTCGGGCGAGGGAAAGAACAGCGCGGGCTCGGGCGGCTCCTCGGACTCCGGCAGGCGGAACACCATGCCGTCGTCCGAGTACATCATCTCCACCTCGGCATCGCGGTCCGCCTGCAACCGCGCCACCACCGCCGTCGCCCAGGGCGCGTGCACGCGCGCCCCGAACGGGGTCAGGACGCACACGCGGAAGTCGCCTGCCTCGTCGAGGTAGCGCTCGACGATCACGGCGCGGTCGGAGGGCACCTCGCCGGTCGCCTGGACCTGCTCCTGCAGGTACTGGAGGAGGTTCCGAGCCGCGCGCTCGTCCAGCCCGTGCTGCTCTTTCAGCCGCGCCTCCGCCTCAGCCGGCGGGGCGGTCGACAGCTCTCGCGCCAGCCTCCCCACCACCTGGCCGAACTCGAGCGGGCGGCCGGGCCGATCGCCGTGCCAGAAGGGCATCTTTCCGGGCTCGCCGGGCGCGGGGCTCACCAGCACCTTGTCGTGCGTGATCTCCTCCACCCGCCAGCTCGAAGCGCCCAGCACGAAGACCTCGCCGGTGTGCGTCTCGAAGACCATCTCCTCGTCGAGCTCGCCCACCCTGCGGGACGTCTTTCCTTCCGACTGACCGAGGAGGAAGACGCCGTAGAGCCCGCGGTCGGGGATGGTCCCTCCGTTCACGACCGCCACTCGGGCCGCCCCTTCGCGGATCCGCACGATCCCGGCCACCCGGTCCCAGGACAGCCGCGCCTTGAGCTCGGCGAACTCGTCGGACGGATAGCGCCCGCTGAGCATGTCGAGCACGCCTTCGAAGCTCGGCCGCGGCAGCTCTGCGAACGGGGCCGATCGCCGGACCAGCGCGTAGAGGTCGTCCACCTTCCACGGTCCCTGGGCGCAGGCCGCGACCAGCTGCTGGGCCAGGACGTCCAGAGGGTTGCGTGGGTAGAAGGTCTCCTCCACCTGCCCCGCGGCCATCCCTTCCGCGGCCGCGGCGCTTCCCAAGAGGTCGCCCCGGTGCTTGGGGAAGAGGATCCCCCGCGGCACTCCGCCCACCTGGTGGCCCGCCCGTCCGATGCGCTGCAGGCCCGAGGCGATGGAGGGAGGCGCCTCGATCTGCACCACCAGGTCCACGCTGCCCATGTCGATGCCCAGCTCCAGCGAGCTGGTGGCGACGATGCACGGCAGCTCGCCCTTCTTCAGGCGATCCTCGATCTCGGCCCGCTTCTCCCGGGCCACGCTCCCGTGGTGCGCCAGCGCGATCTCGCTCCCGGCCAGCTCGTTGAGCGCGCCCGCCAGCCGCTCCGCCAGCCGTCGCGAGTTGACGAAGATCATGGTGGAGCGGTGCCCCCGGATCAGCTCCACCAGGCGGGGATGGATGGAGGGCCAGATCGAGCGGCGCTGCCCGGGTCCCACCGCTCCCGAGGGCCGCTCCTCCAGCTCGCCGATCTGCCGCATGTCCTCGACCGGCACCTCGACGCGCAGGTCGAACTGCTTGCGGCTGCCCGCGTCCACCACCTCGACCGGCCGCGCCCGCCACTTCTTGCCCGAGGGTTCGCCCCCGCCCAACAGGCGCGCCACCTCGTCGAGCGGCCGCTGGGTGGCGGAGAGGCCGATGCGCTGCGAGGGCTTTTGCCCGCGGAGCCCCTCGAGGCGCTCGAGCGAGAGGAAGAGGTGCGCGCCGCGCTTGCCCGTGACCAGGGCGTGGATCTCGTCCACGATGACGGTCTCGACCGAGCGCAGGATTTCCCGCGCTTGCGAGGTCAGCAGGAGGTAGAGCGACTCCGGGGTGGTGATGAGGATGTCGGGCGGCGCGCGGCCCATTCGCGCCCGCTCGCTCGCCGGAGTATCGCCGGTGCGGATGCTTAGTTGTGGAAAGTGGAAGGAGGCGCCCGTCCGCTCCGCCTGCGCCGCGATGCCGGCCAGGGGCGCGCGCAGGTTCTTCTCGACGTCGACCGCCAGCGCTTTGAGCGGCGAAACGTAGAGGATCCGACACCGCGCATCTTTTTGCGGCGGCGGCGTGAACATCAGCTGGTCGATCGCGGTCAGAAAGGCCGCAAGCGTCTTGCCCGACCCGGTCGGCGCGAGGAGCAGTGTGCTCCTTCCCGACAAGATGGGAGGCCACCCGAGCACCTGCGCCCGGGTAGGAGAGGCAAAGGAGGCCTCGAACCAGCCCCTTACGGGCGGCCTGAATTCGTTGGGTAGGGAAGTCCGCAACGTTTTCGCGCTGTTGCGCTTCAGCTGACCGGCGTCCGCGAGTGAACGATGCGTCATAACGCCGCGAAAGGAAATCAGCAACAGAACCGGGCGTTGTGCATCGAAGAGTCGTTCCGTGAGACGTTCCGTGAGTGAATGGCGGCTCGGGGGTCTTCCAGGGGTGGGATCGTTGGGAGGGCTCGGGCGTTGTAGGCAGCATAGGGGGAAAGGAAGGAACGGAGAGAAATGCGCGACCGCAGCGAGTTCGATGACCTTGCGCCGCTGATCAAGCTGATCAGGGCCCATCCCCCGTTCGATCGGGAGACGGAGCTCAAGGTCACTCGTCGCGCCCGCAAGGGCGACAAGCGCGCGCAGGAGCAGTTGGTGGTCCACAACCTGAGCCTGGTCATCTCGGTGGCCCGCAAGTTCATGGGTCGCGGCGTCCGCCTGGAAGACCTGGTGCAGGAAGGGAACTACGGGCTCCTCAAGGCCATCGAGCACTTCGACCCCGAGAAGGGCAACCGCTTCTCGACCTACGCAGTGTGGTGGATCCGCGCGTACATCACGCGCTGCCTGAAGGACGGGCCCAGTGCGGTGCGCCGCACCATGCCCAACGGCGGCCTGCCTCCTCGGGACATCTCGCTGGAGGAGTCCCTCGATCCAGAGGGCGAGTCGACACACCTCGACCGCCTGAGCGACGACGGCCCGACGCCGGACGAGCAGATCATCCGCGCCGAGCGGCAGGAGAACGTGCGCAACGCCCTGGGGCGGGTGCGCAAGCGGATGGGCGAGCTGGCGTGGGACATCTTGAGCGACCGCCTGACGCAGGACGATCCGCGGACGCTGGAGGACCTCGGCAAGCAGTGGGGCCTCTCGCGCGAGCGCGTCCGGCAGGTGGAGAAGAGCACGCGCAACTTCCTCAGCCGGTACCTGGCCGACTTCGAAGAGGCGGCGTAAGGCGTCGCGCGAGGAGCAGTGCGCGAATGGAGGCGCGCTCCCGGACCGGGGGCGCGCCTTTCGTTTTCTTGGGGAGGCACCTGCTTGCGGGTAGAACCGGCGAGGCATGCGCCGGTTCGCCCTCGCCGCGTCCATGGTCCTCTTCTGCTGCGCCGGCGAACCCCGACCGGACGCGAAGCCGGCGAAGCTCGTTCCGGCGCAGCTCGTCGGCTGCGCCGTGGCGCCTCCCGCCGCCAAGTCTGGAGCCGCCTCGCTTCCGGACATGTCCGCCGATTTCCAGGTGGACGCGCGCGGCAGGGTGCGCGACGTCCACATCCAAGGGGCGGGCGGGTCCGCCGCCAGGGCGCTCAGGCGGCACCTGGAGTCGTGCGAATACGCGCCGGCGACCAGGGACGGGCACCCCATCGCGTCCCGGCGGGCTGCCGTCTACGGTGGGTACCAGTGACCCCCGGTCTGTGTGGGGAAATCCCCGCCCCGAGGGGACGCATTCATCACCCGCCCGTGTGCTACCAAAGTTGGTGATGGTGAAGGTCCCGCAGAGATCCGGCTTGCTCGACGACTCGCTGCCCATCACCCGGCGGCTGAGCGTCGTCGCGGAGCGCTTCGAGGATGGGCTGCGGCCGCGCGTGGGCAAGCTGTTCCAGGCCGCCAAGGACGCCACCCGCCAGCTCGCCGAAGTGAACCTGGTCCGCTTCGAGGCGGACGCGGAAGAAGGTTCCCACTCGCTGGCCGTCTGGGAGGAAGTGGCGCCCTTGATGGCCCAGACGGTCGAGAGCGTGAACCGGCTGATCGCGGTGGCGAACGAGGTCTTTCTGCCCCCGGACCAGCCGGAGGCCCCGGACAACCTGGACGAGGCGTTCGGGCCATCGGGAGACAAGCCCGCCCCGGCACTGGAAGTCGTCGAATCCCAGGAGCAGGGGATCGCCCGGACGGTCTTCGCCGTCTGCGGCGCCTTGCGACAGGACGTGGCGCGGTTGGGCGAGCGCCTGCGCAACCCGACCGTGGTCGCCGATCCCTGGAACCTGGTCGCCGACCTGCTCGAGTTCCGCGGACGGCTGCGGGCGGGGATCGGCGAGATGATCTTCGACGTCGCCGCGCGGGTCGACGAGCTGACCCGCGCCGACATCGTCCCTGGCTACGCGGAGGACCTGGTCCAGGCGGCGCTCCTGCGCCAGGCGGCGACGAACCTCGCCTTCCTCTTCCGCGGACACGCCAAGCGCATCTCGCAATTGCCGGACGAGAGGATCCCGGCGGCGCTGCACGACGCCCTGCGCGACGTGCACGGCTTCAGCCGGACCCGGGCGCTGCAAGCCCTGCGCACGCCGGACAAGCGCCTCTTCCTTGATGCGCGCGCTCAGATGCACCAGCTCGGCCGGGAGAAGCCTGCCCGCCCGCGGCAGATCCAGGAGTCGGTGGAGAACATGGCGCGCTTCTTGGAGTCGCTCTCGGTGATCAGCCGGCGGGAGAACCTGCGCCTGCACGACCGCGAGCAGCTGGCGGCCGCCGGCCGCGCCCTGGAGACGGCCCGCCAGCGTTCCGTCCTACCGGCGCGCGCCCGGATCGCGCTGATCGAGGCGGTCCGCGCCGCCTCGGCGCTCTACGGGCGCGATGCGCAGCTCGACGCCTACTTGCGCACGCAGCGGCACTTCCCCACCGACTGGCTGGCCGATCCGGAGATCCCCGGCGAGGTCGAACGCCTCGCCTCGCTACTCGCCGCCGTCTCGCCGCCCTGACCCGCTACTTCTTCCAATGCCGCGGGGTTGTTCGCGCAGCACGCGAGAGGTGACGCAACGCGTCCCGTCCCGAGCATGATGTGGCTGGCTCCGCAATGGCATGGGTACCCATCGTCCGGGGTTTCCTGGACCGACTGCAGGGGCAACATCGACGCGCTTTCGCAGTCGAGCATTCGCGCTCGGGG
>Ga0209180_10000192_pt1 | contig 27696 bp, 20 predicted proteins | sample CZO8metaG_3_FD_188355 | JGI IMG/M metagenome (GOLD analysis project Ga0209180, IMG submission 188355) | Vadose zone soil microbial communities from the Eel River Critical Zone Observatory, Northern California, USA - CZOApr15con2H2.8 metaG... | ecosystem: Environmental > Terrestrial > Soil >...
GCCTCCGTCCTGGCCTGGCTGGCCGCCGGGACGAGCCGCATCAAGCTGGGCGCCGGCATCTTCCAGATCCCAGCTCGAAGCGCGGCCATGACGGCCATGACTGCCGCCACCATCGATCAGCTTTCGGGCGGTCGCATGCTGCTCGGCCTCGGGACGTCCGGTCCGCAGGTTTCCGAGGGCTGGCACGGCGTGCGCTTTCCGCACCAGGTCGAGCGCACGCGCGATTACGTCGCCGTCGTGCGCATGGCGCTGGCGCACAAGAAGGTCGAGTACCACGGCCAGACGCTCGATCTGCCGCTGCCCGACGGACCGGGCAAGGTCCTCAAGCTCACCATCCGGCCGGTGCAGGAGAACATCCCGATCTACCTGGCGGTCCTTGGCCCGAAGAATGTCGCGCTCGCGGGCGAGATCGCAGACGGCTGGCTGCCCGTGTTCTTCTCGCCCGAGAACGTGTCCAAGCTCCGCGTGCCGCTTGAGGAAGGCGCCGCGCGTGCGGGCCGCTCGCTTGACGATTTCCGCATCTGTCCCAGTGTCAACGTGATGATCACCGACGATGTCGCCTCCGCCCGCGACACCATGCGTCCGATGCTGGCCCTATATATCGGCGGCATGGGCTCGCGCGAGCAGAACTTCTACAACAAGCTCGTCTCCTCGTATGGGTTCGAGGCGGCCGCTCGGGAAGTGCAGGACCTGTACCTCGATGGCAAGCGGGCGGCGGCGATGGAGGCCCTCCCGGACGAGCTGATCGACATGACCTGCATCGCGGGGCCGAAGGACCGCGCCCGCGAACGGATCCGCGCCTTTCGCGATGCGGGCGTCGAGACGCTCATCGTGTCGCCGATGGCGTTCGACGCCGAGGAGCGCCAGCGCCAGCTGCGCCTGGTAGCAGAGCTCAACGACGAGGTGAACTAGGCCGTCACGGAAACTACTTGCCAAAATGGAAAGTACGTGTTAGTCTCGCCGCCATGACTGAGACATCGCCGACGCCACAGGATGCTCGTGCGTTGCTGGAGGAGGCCAAGGGTCGTGCCGCGACCGTGCGGCGTTCGGAGAGACAGCTTCGTTGGACCCTTGTCGTGGCGGCCGCGATGTACGCGGTGGCCGGGTTCCTGCTGAGCTTCAACCCGCGGCAGGGGAACCAGCTGATCGGCACGGCGCTGCTCGTGACATTCCTCCTCGCCCTGGCCGCAGGCATCTACCTGGGCTGGCGCGTGAAGGCCTGGAGCCGCAGCGCCGTCTTATGGTTCGTGGGTTCGCTGGCGGCGTTCCTCGTTTGGAACGGGGCTGTCATCTGGGTGAGCGTGGCCACGGGCTGGTGGCGTCCGGGTTCGGCCGGCATCCACTTCGGTATCAGCTCGGCGGTGGCGCTCATCCCGCTGCTTCTCGGGGCGTGGCTGTTCGGACGGCGGTGAGCCACCCACGCCACGAGCTGGACGACTTGCTGGGGCATCCGGTTCGCTTCTCGATCATGGCCTTGCTCGCGGCGGCTACCAAGGCTGAATTCGGCTTCGTCAGGGACCACGTCGAGGTCAGCGATTCGGTGCTGTCGAAGCAGGTGAGCGCCCTCGAGCAAGCCGGCTACGTCAAGGTCCACAAGGGGTTCGTCGGCAAGTGGCCGCGCACGTGGCTGTCGCTCACCAAGAATGGCCGTCGGGCGTTCGCGCGGCATCTCGCCGCTTTGCGCGACATAGCGAGCATCGACTGGGTGGAGGCTGCTGGGGGTCAGCGTTAGCCTGTAGGGATGGCGACGCACGGCGTGAGCAACCAGCCGCCGCCGCTCGTCGGCTACAACCTCTTCGACGCCGACCTGGCCCTGCGCGAGTCGCTCGAACGTGAGGGTGGCTCTTGGGCGCAGGACGCCGTCCACGAGCTCGGCCGGCTCGCCGGCACCGAGGAGGCGATCGCTTGGGGCTTCCAGGCGAACGCCAACCCGCCCCAGCTCCACACTCACGACCGCTTCGGCAACCGCATCGATGAGGTGGAGTTCCATCCCGCGTGGCACCGACTGATGGAGGTCGCCATCGGCAACGGGCTCCATGCTCTGCCGTGGCGCGAGCCACGCCAGGGCGCTCATGTCGCTCGAGCAGCCGCCTTCTACGTCTGGTCGCAGGTCGAGGGCGGGCATGGGTGCCCGGTCTCGATGACGTATGCCGCCATCCCGGCCTTGCGCAACCAACCCAACGTCGCGGGGCGCTGGGAGCCGCTGATGACAACCCTCGACTACGACCCCGGCCTGCGGCCGCCGGCCGGCAAGCGCGGCGTGCTGCTGGGAATGGCGATGACCGAGAAGCAGGGCGGGTCCGATGTTCGCGCCAACACCACGCGTGCGGTGCCCGCGGGCGTCGATGGCGAATATCTGCTCACTGGCCACAAGTGGTTCTGCTCCGCGCCGATGTGCGATGCGTTCCTTGTCCTCGCCCAGGCGCCCGGTGGTCTCTCATGTTTCCTTCTGCCTCGAGTACTCGACGACGGCACCCGCAACCAGTTCCACATCCAGCGTTTGAAAGACAAGCTCGGCAACCGCTCCAACGCCTCGGCGGAGATCGAGTTGGACGGCGCTTGGGCGGTGATGGTTGGGGAGGAGGGGAGAGGCGTCCGGACGATCATCGACATGGTCAACATCACCCGGCTCGACTGCGTCATCGGTTCGGCGTCGCTGATGCGCCAGGCGGTGGCGCAGGCGACCCACCACACGGCCCACCGCAGCGCATTCGGCCACCTCCTCAGCGAGCAGCCGCTGATGGTGAATGTTCTTGCCGACCTCGCTGTCGAGTCCGAGGCGACGACCGTGCTGATGATGCGCCTGGCCGGCGCGGTCGACCGCGCGACGGATCCACGCGAGGCGGCTTTCAAGCGTCTCGCCCTCGCCGTGGCGAAGTACTGGACCACCAAGCGATCGATCGCCGTCGTGGCCGAGGCGCTCGAATGTCACGGCGGCAACGGCTACGTCGAGGAGTCGATCATGCCGCGCCTCTATCGCGAGGCGCCGCTCAACTCCATCTGGGAAGGCTCCGGAAACGTCAACGCGCTGGATGTATTGCGCGCTATGAAACGCGAGCCCCAATCGGTCCTCGCCTACCTTGATGAGCTTGACGAGGTTCGCGGAATGGACCCTCGACTGGACGATGCGGTCCGGAACCTCAAGAAGCTGCTCTCCGACGGAGACGACGCCGAGGCCCGCGCGCGAACCGTCGTCGAGCTGATGGCCGTCGCCCTGCAGGCGGCGCTCCTGGTTCGGTACGGCGATCCATACGTGGCCGATGCGTTTTGCGGTTCGCGTCTCGATGCCGGCGGGGGCCGGTCGTTCGGCACTTTGCAGCCCAGCTCGCACCTACCCGGGATCGTCGAGCGGCACCGGCCCGCGATCTGAAAAGGCGCCAAAGACCCGTTTTCACGTTAGATAAGGTGATGAGGGCCGAGCTCGAAGGGATCACCGGCCTCTGGCGGAAGGCACAAGTTTCGAGCCTTCCTCCAAATGAGGTCATGCTCGTGACCGACTTTGACGGCACTCTCGCCGAGATCGGTCCTGATCCGGCCCGATCCGTGGCTGTGCCCGGCGCACTCGACGCGTTGCGGCGCCTGGCACGCACGCTCAAGGAGGTCGTCGTCCTCAGCAGCCGCACGGCCGACGACCTATCGCGGTTGGTTCCGGTGGCCGGCGTGCGGCTCGTCGGCGACAGCGGACTCCAGCCGCCGAACCCCGACGAGAAGCGCGCGCTCGAGGAGTTCAACGCCGAGGCGGCGAAGCTCCTGGGCTCTTACCCTGGGGTGTGGATCGAGATCAAGCCGGCGAGCACGACCGTACATCTTCGTAACGCGAAGATCACGGGCGAGGAGGCGATGGCGCTTCTGCGACCGCTGATCAAGGCCAACGCCTTGCTCGGCGCGCAAGGCCGCAAGGTCATCGAGGTTCATTCGCTTTTCGGCGGCAAAGGGGCGGCGCTGGCGGCGCTGCTCGATGAGGTCGACCCTGCCGGCGTGATCGCCATGGGCGACGACGAGAACGATCGCGCGGCATTCGAGCTGCTCAGCGCACGGGCCCTTCCGCACCTGACGATCGGCGTCAGCTCGGAGGAGGTCCCGCCGGATTTGTTTGCGCGTTGCGACGTCGTGGTCGACGGACCGGAAGAGGCAACGTTGTTTCTTCAAATGCTCGCTGATTGGGCGGCGGCGGCGGAAGGGAGCTAGACAGCCACCCGCGGCGTCGCGACCAGGTCGCGAAGGTCCTGCACCTGCCGGCTGATCCAACGCGCGATGTCGTTGGCGCGCACGACCTCGCGCGCGCCCTCGTTGAGGGTCCGCCGCTCCACAGCGCCCATGGTCAGCCCGACGTGCATCGCCGCCGCCGTTGCCTCGACGTCAAAGGGGTTGATGGACAGGACATGCCCGTGCAGCTCCTCATGCGCACCCGCGTTCTCAGACAGCACGATGACACCGTCCGTGGCGTTGACGAGCGCGCCCTCCTTGACGACGAGGTTCAGGCCGTCGTAAACGGGATTGACGAGCAGCACGTCGAAGTTCCGAAGCGCCGCCATCGCTTTCCGCTCGCTCTCACCGATTTCCAGGCGGATCGGCATCCACGAGTCGGTTCCGAACTCGCTGTTGATGCGGCCCACGATCTGCCGGATCTGCCGCACATACCGGCTGTACACCGCGACGTCCTGGCGCGACGGTTGAAGAAAGGCCCAGAACTGCACCTGGCCCCGAAGCTCCGGGTGGTATCGCAGCAGCTTGTCGTAGGAGATGAATCCGCGAACGATGTTCTTGGATGGGTCGGTGCGGTCGATGCGCACGATGAGCTTCGGCGGCCGCCACGTTGCGATCTCCTGCTCGATTCGCTTCACGCCGCGAGTCGCCGCGAGTCGCGAGGTCGCCGGGACGTCGATGGAAATCGGATAGTGGCGCGCGTAAACGACCCGGCCGCCGAACAAAACGGCACGCTCGCGCTCGTCGACCTGCAGGCCCATGTTCTCCTCGCACGTGAGGAGAAAGTTGCGAACGTCAAGGCTCGACTGGAAACCTACAACGTCGCAGCCGAGCAAGCCCTCGAGAATGGCGTCACGCATTGGCTTGGGCAGGATCTTCCAGTACTGCGGCGTCGGCCACGGCACGTGCACGAAGTGCTGGATCATCGCTGAGGGCAGCGACTGGCGGACCAGTCTGGGGACGAGGTAGAGCTGGTAGTCGTGGACGAGAACAAGAGGCCGCTTCGGCGCGGCGCGGCCGACGTCCACCACGCGCGCAGCGATCTGGCGGTTGACCTCGACATAACCGTCACGCCACGCCTGGTGGATGCGCTCGTCGATGACGGGCTCGTTCGCCAGGTCCCAGAGGTAGTGCTGGATGAACCACAGCACCGGGTTCGCAAAAACCGCGTAGTACATCTCGTACTGCTCGCGAGTCGGCGAGACGTAGTGAAGGTTGCCGGTGGACTGGAGTAGCGGCACCGTGAGCGGGCCGGCCACCTTCGCGGCGAGGCTCCGCTCTGTGTCCGTACGCGCACATGCGACCCAGTCCGCGCCCATCGCGTCGGCCAGGGTGAGCAGGCCGGTGATCACGCCGCCCGCTCCGCGCTTGAACCCCCCGTCGGTTCCCGGCTCATAAGGGGCGCGATTGCTGACCACGATCGGCGAGGTGTCGGGCAGGGTGCGCGTCACGTACGCCCGCACCGACGACGCGGGAGTAGTCCTCAGGATCGAGGTGATGCGCGGTCGCTCGGTGTCCGCGATGCTCATGGGTTTTCCTCCCCATGGCGATGTCGATGTCGGTGGGCGGCATCGCTTAGCAGCGGCTCGAGGCCGCTCGAACAGGATAAACGCTTGGCCGCCGGCGCTTACCCGATCCGGGAGGCGGCCGGGACCTGGACCAGGGCTGAGCGGTCGATCGGCACCGCTCGCAGGCGGATCCCGGTCGCCCTCGCAAGGGCGTTGGCCAGCGCCGCCGGGCCTGGGATCGCGGGCGGTTCGCCGACGCCTTTGGCACCGAGCGGACCGACTGGCGACGGCACCTCGATCAGGCGGACGCCGATCTCGGGCAGCTGGTCGATGGTCGGCAGCTCGTAGTCGAGGAAGCTGCCGGAGCGCAGCTGGCCGTCGCTGTCGTAGGCGAGCTGCTCGCCAAGCGCGCGCCCCAGCGCTTGCGCCGCGCCGCCATGAATCTGGGCCTTGACCTCGGGCGGATTGATCGCCCGGCCAACGTCCTGTATGGCGGCGAACCCCGTGAGATGGAAGGCGCCAGTCTCGGGGTCTGCCTTGACGCGGGCGATCTGCACCGTGAACTGAGGGGATGCGCCTCGCACCGCCGAGCGCCCGGTGGCCTGGATCGGCTTGTGCCGGCCCATGAACTCGGTGCTCATCGCGACCAACTTTGTGATCTCGACGAATCGGTTCGGGACGCCGCGAACCGCCACGCGCCCGTCGATGATCTCCAGGTCTTCCGGTCCGGCCTCCAGCACCTCGGTCGCGATCTCGAAGAGCTGCCGCCGCGCCTCGACGGCGGCCTCCTGGACAGCGCCGCCGAGGCTGTAGGTGGATTGACTGCCGGCGGCGATCGGTCCCCGGGGTGCAACGCCCGTCTCACCCGTCTCGATCCTGACCTTGTCAGTTGGCACGCCAAACGCTTCGGCCGCGATCATCGCCAGTCCTGTCGAAGCCCCGGCGATGTCGGGCGTACCGATGAGGATCGACAGCGTGCCGTCAGGCTCGACGCGGCACCCTGCGGCCGCAGGCGTTCGTGCGCCACCCCAGGAGCCGATCGCTACGCCGACGGCTTCGCCGGCGCCGACCGCCGCGGTGTACAGCGGATGGCGGCGCGCCTCTTCCAGGACCTCGACCATCGCGATCCGAGGCCATTTGCCGCCGTCGACGGTGGGATCGCCTTCTTTCGTCGCGTTGCGAAGGCGAAGCTCGATTGGATCGAGATCCAGCTCGAGGGCCAGCTCATCCATCGCCGACTCGAGCGCGAAATACGCCTGTGGCGCTCCGGGAGCCCGATAAGCGTCGACGGGCGTCTTGTTGGTGGCGACCTCATAGCCCGTCAGCTCGAGGTCGGCGATCTGATACGTCCCGCCGAGGAACGAGCCCCCGATCCCGGCGTGCCAGCCACTGGTCGCGCCGTTATCGAAGTGGTAGCGGGCGCGCAGACCGACCAGCTTCCCGTCGCGCTTGGCGCCCAGCTCGATTTCGAAGGCGGCGGCGGGCGCCGGGTGCGCGACCACGAACTCTTGCTGGCGCGAAAGTGCCAGGCGCAACGGGCGTCCGATTTCCAGTGCCAGCAAGGTGAGGAGGGATTCGAGGAGCGACACCTTGCCGCCGAAGCCCCCGCCTACCGTCATCGGCACCACGCGAACTTTGTAGGCGGGTATCTGGAGCAGACCGGAGATCTCGTTGCGAACCTCGAACGGCCCTTGCGTTGGGGCCCAGATGGTGACGCCTCCGTCGGATTCGGGGCGCACGATCGCGACATGCGGCTCCATGGGCGAGTGATGGACGCCCGCGAGACGGTACCTCTGCTTGATGACCACGTCGGCGCCGGCCAACGCCTTGGCGACATCGCCCCGCTTGACGTTCGCGACCGCGGTCACGTTGGGCGGCCGCTGCGCCGGCTCAGATTCTGATTTCGTCGCCGCCCCGTGGATGGCCGCGTCCTCCTCCGAGATCTCTTCGACGATGTCAAGGACTTGCGGCGCCCCGGGTCTCATCGCCGCGTCGGCGTCGACCAGGGCCGGCATTGGTTCGAAATCGACATCGACCATCGCCGCGGCGTCGGCCGCCGCCGCTTCGCTGACAGCGACCACAGCCGCCACCGGCTGGCCGGCATAGAACACGCGATCAACGGCCAAGGGCCGGTCGGGACCGGCGGCGCTGGATTTCAGGTCCGCGCCAGTGAAAACGCGGACGACCCCGGGTGCGGCAGCCGCCGCGCGGGTGTCGATGCTCTTGATGCGGGCGGCGGGGAACGGGCTGACGACCACCTGGACGTGCATGAGGCCCGCGATTTCAAGATCGGCCGTGTACCTCGTGGCCCCGGTGACCTTCTGGCCGCCCTCGAGCCTGGTGCGCCCCTCCCCGACGATGCTCACCAATCGATGATGGCAGAGCCGGACATTAAGAATCGTTGAAGCCAGCCGTCATTGGACTTTCTCGTCGCTCCCAGCCACAATGTGGGGTGGAGTAAGCGGCGGCCCGTCGCGGTCCGCCACCCCTCGTCGGCGCGCTCTCGCCCCGGTCCGCGAAGAGGAAACCGGGAAGAAGGCGAGGGGGGAGGCTCTGCCTCGAGCTTTTCGACCTAGGAGAAAGCTATGACTCCAACTTCGTTACAGTTCGCGAAGGCCCTATGTGTGGGCGGTGTGGCCACCCTCGTGCTGGGTGCCTGTGGCGGCGGTAGCGGGACGACGGGAGAGACCCTCGCTTCCGATCAGACGTTCAGCTTCCCGATCGTGGATGACGTCGGCAACGTAGACCCCGCCCACATGTCCGCCGGGGTGGACATCGACATCTTCCGCAACGTTTATTCGGGCCTCTACAAATTCACCGACACCCTGCAGCAGGTCCCCGACATCGCCTCAGGCCCACCGACCATCTCGGCTGACGGCCTGACCTACACGTTCAAGATGCGTCACGACGTCAAGTTCTCGAACGGCGACCCAGTGAAGGCTGATGACTTCATCTACAGCTGGAACTTGGCCGCTCGGGCGCAAGGTGACTACGCATCTGTCTTCCAGCCGGTCTCCGGATACGACCCCGTGGCCGCCGGGAAAGCCCAGACCATGACCGGCCTCAAGAAGATCGACGACTATTCGTTCTCAGCCACGTTAAGCGCCCCTGCCGGGTACTGGTACACAGAAGTCGCCCTGTGGACGGCCTATGTCGTAGATCAGAAGGTTGTGACCGCAAATGGCGAAGACAAGTGGTTTTCCAACCCGGCCAACCTCATCGGTACGGGCCCATTCAAGGTGACGGCACGCACCCCCAAGCAATCGATCGACTTCGCGCCGGTCGCCAACTGGTGGGGCGGATCGACCGGAGCCTTGACGAAGGTACATATCGAGGTCATCGCCGACCAGAAGGCGCAGCTCACCAAGTACGAATCCGGGAACTACAGCATGATCGGCTACGCCAACGGGAGCCTCACCCCGGAAGATCTGATTCGGTACAACAGCGATCCCGCGCTGAAAACTCAGCTGACGCTGAAGCCGTTGGCTCGCACTGACTGGATCGGCTTCAACTTGAAGACCGGGCCGTTCGCCGGCATCGATGCAGGGAAGGCCGGCCGACACGCGTTCAGCACCGCCATCGACCGCTCGCAGCTGATCGACATCGCCTGCTCGAAGGGAACCGCCTGCAGCGCCGCCACGGGCGGCGTCATCACGAAGGGCCTGCAGGGGTACCTTGGCGACAGCGCCGACCCCAACGTCAAGTTCGATGCCGCCGCAGCCAAGGCGGAGTACCAGGCCTGGGACCCGACCGGCTCCAAGGTCAAGGGTCTTGTTTACACGTACAACACCACCGCGTTCAACAAGGCTGTCTGCGACAACCTGGCGTCGCAGTGGAAGCAGAACCTGGGCGTGACAGTTCAGTGCACGGGTCAGGACCGCGCTTCCTTCTTCAACGCCCGAACCAAGTGCAGCTTCCCGATCTTCCGGCACAGTTGGGGAGCCGACTACGACAACCCACAAGACTGGTTCGATTTCCTGTTCGTGACCAACGCCGGATCGGGTGGCTCGTGCTACTCGAACCCAGCGCTCGACTCGCTAGTTCAATCAGCTAACCAGAAGTCTCTGACCGACGGCCTGGCTCAGTACAAGCAGGCCAACCAGGTCCTCGTCGACCAGGTCATCACAGGCCCACTCGTGTACTACATTCACGCCAACGTCGTTCACCCGTATGTCAAGGGCGTTGATGGCAACGCTCTATATGACTTCTACTGGACCGACGCGCGCATTCTGCAGCACTCCTAAGCACGGTCGTAAGGCACAAAATAGGGGGGCCCACCAGGAAGGTGGGCCCCCTTATCGCTCGGACGTGAGGGATACAAGCAAGGGAAAGGAAAGATGACGCGAGGTACCGCAACCTACATCGGGCAGCGGCTCGTCCTCATCGCGATCACGACAGTGTTCGTCTCATCGACCGTCTTCTTGCTGCTGCATCAGATCCCGGGCAACGCTTTCCTGAACGAAACGCGTAACAGCCCGGAAGCCGTCGCCGCCGCGCTCCACCATTACGGGCTCGACCTGCCCCTCCCGCAGCAATACGCCGCCTGGGTTAGGGGCGTGATCCACGGCGACCTGGGCGAGTCGCTGATCAACCGCGGGGTTGCGATCACTCCGCTGCTGATACGTGAGACCAGCGTCAGCGCCACAGTCGGCTTCTTTGCCCTGCTCGTCACTATCGGCCTCGGGCTGATCCTCGGCGTCATCGCGGCCTTGCGTCAGAACACCTGGGTGGACTACATCGCGTCGAGCGCGTCGGTGGTGGGCTACAGCATCCCGAGCTTCGTGCTTGCGATCTTCGGCCTGCTGATCGCCGGCCACTACCTCTATATCTGGACCGGCGGCACCTTCTACTACGTCCCCGGCTGGGGTAAGCCAGAACAGATCCCGCTGCCCGCGTTGGCGCTCGGCCTGCCGTATGCGGCCTACGTGGCCCGGCTCACCCGGGCCAGCATGCTCGAGACCATCCGCACCGACTACGTGCGGACCGCGTGGGCCAAGGGTTTGAGGCCGCAGGTGGTCGTGATCCGCCACGCCCTTCGCAACTCGCTCATCCCCGTGGTTACGATCCTCGGGCCGCTGATCACCGGCATCATCACCGGCTCGGTCGTGATCGAGAACATCTTCGGCATCCCGGGCCTCGGCAAGGAGTTCATCACCAGCATCCTGGCCCGCGACTACAACATCGTGATCGGCGTCTTCACGTTCTACGCCGCCCTGGTCGGCCTCGCCAACCTCGCCGTGGACGTGATCTATCCCGTGCTCGACCCCAGGATCCGCTACTGATGGCCGCTATCGCACCACTTCCGCAGCCGGATCTGGCCGCGACCTATGAAATGCCGGTGGAGCAGGTCTCCCTGTTCCAGGATGCATGGAACCGCATTCGCCGCAACCGGCTCGCACTTGTGGGTGCTTGCATTATCGGTCTGCTGTTCGTGACCGCGATCGTGTCGACCTTCTGGACCCCTTATCCCGTCTGGCTGCAAGCCGTAGGCCCGACCTACCAACCTCCAAGCCTTCACCATCCACTCGGTCTCGACCAGGCAGGGCGCGACATCCTGAGCCGCATCATGGGTGGCGCCTCGATCACCGTCCAGGTTGGTGTCGGGAGCGCGATCATCGTGAGCTTGATCGGAATTCCGCTGGGCCTGTTGGCAGGCTTCTACCGCGGCTGGGTGGACACAGTGATCTCGTTCTTCATCAACATCTGGTACGGCATTCCGGACCTGCTCGTCGCGCTGATCCTGGTGTTCGTGCTCTCCGATGCGCTGCATCTCATTCCGCGGGGCGTCTTCGTGATCGTGCTCGCGTTCTCGCTCACGCGCTGGATGGACGTCGCCCGCCTCGTCAGAGGCCAGACACTGGCTTTGCGTGAACGCGAGTTCGTTGAGGCGGCGCGAATGAGCGGCGCGCGGGATTTTCGCATCGTGGTTCGCCACATCTTTCCGAATGCGCTGGGTCCGATCATCGTCCAGGCCACTTTCGCCATCCCCGCGGCGGTGCTTTTCGAGGCGTTCCTGAGCTTCCTTGGCCTGGGCCTTCCCTCGCCGACGCCGTCGTGGGGCGCCATGGCCAGTGACGGCTACCACGGCATGGACTTCGCGCCCCATATCGTGCTGGCGCCGACGATCGCGCTCTCTGTCACGCTGATGGCGTTCAACTGGCTGGGCGACGGCTTGCGCGACGCCTTCGATCCGCGGATGAGGCATTAGACAACACTGGCCCCTTTGCTGCGGGTTCAAGACCTCCGCGTCCAGTTTTTCGGCTCCGCGTCTACGGTGACGGCCGTCGACGGCATCAGCTTCAGCATCGAACGTGGGGAGCGGGTCGGGATCGTGGGCGAGTCGGGGTCGGGCAAGACCATGACGGCGCTTTCGATTCTGCGTCTCGTGCCCGAGCCGGGGAAGATCACGAGCGGGCGGATCCTCTTCGGTGAAAAGGACGTCGTCCACATGACCGATGAGGAGATCCGGGAGTTCAGGGGCTCGGATGCGGCGATGATCTTCCAGGACCCCATGACCTCGCTTAACCCAGTGCTTAGGGTCGGGTTCCAGATCGAGGAGGCGATGGCCGCGCACCGGCGGTTCACCCGACAGCAGGCGCACGAGCGCGTGATCCCGATCATGAAGCGCGTGCGCATCCCCGCCGCCGAGCAGCGTGTGCGTGACTACCCGCACCAGTTCTCGGGCGGCATGCGGCAGCGCGTGATGATCGCGATGGGAATCTCTAACGAGCCATCCCTGCTCATCGCCGATGAACCGACCACGGCGCTCGACGTGACGGTCCAGGCCTCGATCATCGAGCTGCTCCGCGACCTCAGCAACGAGTTCGCTGCGTCCGTGATTCTCATCACGCACAACCTGTCGGTGGTCGCAGGCCTGTGCCAGCGCGTGATCGTGATGTACGCGGGCCGGATCGTCGAGGAGGGTCCCACGCGCGCGATCTTCAAGAACCCTCAGCATCCCTACACGTGGTCGCTGCTGCGCTCGCTCCCGCGCATCGACGAGCGCGGGCACGAAAAGCTGATCGCGATCTCAGGCCTCCCGCCCGACCTGTCGAATCTCCCTCCCGGCTGCAAGTTCCACCCCCGCTGCCGGTTCCGAGTCGACAGGTGCCTCACCGAGGAGCCGAGCCTCGACGATGTGGGCGAAGGACAGTGCGCGCGCTGCTGGGTGCTTATGCGCAACGTGCCCGACCCCGAGGCGGTGATGAAGTGACGGCCCAGGCGGCTCCTGCCGTGACCACGGCGACCGCCCCGCCCCTGCTCCGGGTCGAGAACGTTGTGAAGCACTTCGCCATCGGCGCCGGGTTCATCGGCCATGCGGTCGTGCACGCGGTGGATGGGGTGGACCTTGTGGTCAACACAGGTGAAACCCTGGGGCTCGTCGGAGAATCGGGCTGCGGTAAGTCGACCCTCGGGAGGGTGATCGTGCAGCTGCATCCGGCTACTTCTGGTCACGTCTACTTCAATGACGTCGACCTCACGAAGACCCGCGGCGAGAAGCTCCGGCGCGTGCGGCAGCAAATGCAGATGATCTTCCAGGACCCGTATGCATCCCTGAACCCCCGCATGGCGGTGGGTGACATCATCGCCGAGCCGCTGCATAACTTCGGCCTAGCCCGGGGCAAGGCGGCCGAGAAGCGCGTTCAGCAAACGATGCGCGTGTGCGGCCTCAACCCCAACTTCATCAATCGCTATCCGCACGAATTCTCCGGTGGCCAGCGTCAGCGCATCGGCATCGCGCGTGCCCTGGTCCTGAACCCTTCCTTCATCGTCGCCGACGAGCCGGTTTCCGCTCTCGACGTTTCCATCCAGGCTCAGATCGTCAACCTGATGGAGGACCTGCAGGACCGCTTCCACCTCACGTTCCTCTTCATCGCACACGACCTATCGGTCGTGCACCACATGAGCGATCGCATCGCGGTGATGTACCTGGGCAAGATCGTCGAGGTCGGCACAACGGCAGAGGTACGCGACAAGCCGCTGCACCCGTACACAAAGGTTCTGCAGAGCTCAGTTCCGGTCCCCGACCCTGACCTCGAAGCCGCGCGGCGCCCGATCCTGCTCACCGGCGAGATCCCGTCGCCCGTGAACCCGCCAAGCGGCTGCCGGTTCCATACGCGCTGCCCGATCGCCCAGCAGATCTGTTCCGAGGTGGAGCCGCCCCTGGAGAGGAAGTCCGACGGGCATCTCGCCGCCTGCCACTTCCCAGGCAAGCTCTGATGGGTTCCGTGAAAAGGCTGGCCGCATTCCTGGTGACCGGAGTCGTCGGGGTGACTGCGTTGCTGCTGGGGCTGGCACTCGACGCCTACCTCCATGCAAGGGATCCCACGCTTGCCCACCGCGAAGGGATCTTCACGCTCACCAACCCGGGCCATGTTCTACTCGGAGCCGGCATCGCGCTCGTGGTGGTCGGACTGATCGGCGCTTCATATGTGTCACTCCCGTTCGGGGTGTGGGCGCGACGCGGCTTCCTGGTCGGTGCGCTCGCGCTGATCGTAGTGTCGAGTGACTTCGCGGCCTGGGCCGCGACGGTGCAATCCTCGGCGCTGAACTCCGCCGGCACTGCTGCGGACCACAATCACGCCGCGGCACCTGCGGGCGGCGTCACCGGCGCGCAGCTGGCGGCTGCATTGAAGCTGATCGACGACACCAAGGCGGTGGTTGAGAAGTACAAGGACCAGAGCGTCGCCATCCAGGCCGGTTACCGGCCGATGGAGGCCGAGGGCCTCGAGATCATGCACTACGTCAACGCGGCCTACTCCTCGGACGCCGACATCCTGCGACCCGACCACGTGCAGTCGGTGATCTACTACAACAGCGCGCACGGGCCGATCTTGATCGGCGCGATGTACATCATGCCGCGGCTTGGCATGCCGGGCCCGGAGATCGGTGGGTCGCTGACCGTCTGGCATCACCACGACAACCTGTGCTTCGATCGGACCGCCGGCGTCATCGTCGCCTTTGCGCACGATGCGTTCTTCGACCGTGGAGGCAAGAGCGGGACCTGTCCGGCGGGGAGCAGCAACCGGAGCACGCCCGAGATGCTCCATGTGTGGATCATCGACAACCCGGGCGGCCCGTTCGACTCCGACATGTCGCCCGACGTCCTGGCGTCCCTAAAGTAGGAAATTAGTGCTTTAGGATTCTCGCCTTCATCCAGTCGAAGTCGTACAGCGCGTTGCCGCCGACACCCTTCACGTAAGGATGGGCGAGGTATTCCTGCTGGCCGTAGACGAGAGCGCCGAAGATCGTGTCCGCCACCAGCATGTAGCCGGCCGCGTGATAGTCCGGAATTCCTAGCGGCAACGGTTTGCCGTCGGTGCCGGCGACCAGCGAGTCGAACGCAGGGTTTGAGTAGCACGACCCGCTCGAGCTCGCACCCTTCACGAAAAGGTAATCGAACCAATCCTGCGGGTTGTCGTAATCCGCACTCCAGCTCTGCCTGAATGCGCCATAGGCGCACCGTCCGTTGCGGTTGTCGAAGAAGTCCTGCCGATCGACCTCGGTGCACTGCACGGTGACACCCAGGTTCGCCACCCACTGTGCCGCGAGGTTGCTACACACCGCCTTGTTGAAGGGGTTGGTGTCGTACGTGTAAGCCAGTCCTTTGACCTTGGCGCCGTTTGGATCCCAGGCCTGGTACTCGGCCTTGGCCGCGACCGGGTTGAATGTGGTGCCGGTATCGGTTCCGTCCCCGAGATAACCCTGGAGGCCTTTGCTGATCAATCCACCGGTCGCGGGCGTGCATGTGGTGGACTGCGAGCAAAGAGCGTCAGCCAGCGCCTTGCGGTCGATGGCCGTGCTGAATGCGTGGCGACCGGCGCGCCCGGCGTCGATGCCGGCGAAAGGCCCGGCCTTGATATTGAATCCGATCCAGTAGGTCAGGCCGGCCGGGATCAGCTGGAGCTGGTTCATGAGCTTTGGATCGGTTGCGTAGCGAACCGCCGCTGTTGGCTGCAGGACCTGGCGTCCGTACCCGATGAGGCTGTATCCGCCCGATTCATAGCGAGTGATCTGCGCGGCCTGGTCAGCGAGGACGTCGATGTGGACGCGCTGCAGCGCGCCGGTCTTGCCTCCAAACCACGCCGGCACCGGCTCGAAATCAAGCGATTGGCCGGCGGCGCGCGCGGTCATGCGAAAAGGTCCGCTTCCGATGAGCGTCTCGGGTTTCGTGAACCAGACGTCCTCGCCGGCGGAGGCGATCACCTTGCGGTCCACCAGCCAGAACGGCCACAACCCGACGAGCGTCGTCCAGTAGCCGGCGCGCTTGGTTAATGTCGATGTGAATGTGTAGTCGTCGACCTTCGCCAGACCGCTGAGCGCGCTCGCCCGGCCGGCGGCCACCGCGTTGTATCCCGCGACAACCGAGAACAGCCCGGCAAAGTCGCCTTGCTTGGCCGCCGCGCGATTCCAGCTGTAGATGAAATCGTCAGCGGTGATCGGATCGCCGTTGGAGAACGCGGCGTTGTGCCGGATGTGAAAGGTGTACATGAGCCCGTCGGTAGAAAGGTCGGCCGGTCCGACGGCGAGGTCGGGGACCTCGTGCAGCGACTGGTCGAATTTGTAGAGGCCGGAGAAGACGTTGCGCAAGATGTCGATGTCTGTCGGAGACGACATCTGTGCCGGATCCAGGTCGGCCACGTCCTGCGCGATGGGGAAGCTGAGCGTCTGGTCGTTGGCGAGCAATTCTGACGCCGTGGGCGCGGGCTTCTTGAGCGGGCCCACGAGCACGACGATCAGCAGGCCGATCAACGCCACCGCCACCCCGACGCTTCCAGGCAGAAAACGGCGAAGCCGCGAGCGCGAACGTGGCGATGGCGCCACGGGTTCAGACAGTGAGGATCACCTTGCCGGTGCTCTTGCCGCCGGCGACCATCGCCAGCGCTGTCGGGGCTTGGGCCAGGGGGACGCGTGCGGAGATGAGCGGCTTGATCTTGCCGGACTGATAGAGGTCCATCAGCTCCTCGGCAGCCGGACCAATCAACTCTGGCGCGCGCCGCGAGTAAAGGCCCCAATGCAACCCGACGACTGAGTAGTTCTTGACGAGCACGTGATTGGCCGCGGCTTGCGGGATGCGCCCCGACGTGAAGCCGACGACCACGATGCGGCCTTCGAAGGCCACGCACTTGGTGGATCGGTCGAAGACGTCGCCGCCGACCGGGTCGAAGATCACGTCCGCGCCGTGCCCGCCCGTGATCAGCTTGACCTTCTCCGCGAAGTCCTGCGTCTTGTAGTTGATCACATGGTCTGCGCCGAGCTGATGGCAGACCGCGGTCTTTTCGTCCGAGCCTGCCGTCGCGATGACCATGGCGCGCGCTGCCTTGCCGACCTGGATCGCCGCACTGCCGACCCCGCCAGCGCCCGCGTGGACGAGCAGTGTTTCGCCGCTCAGAAGGTTGGCTCGGCGGTGCAGGCCGAACCAGGCGGTTTGATAGATCAGCGTGAAAGCGGCGGCATCGTCGAACGGCATCGAGTCGGCGATGCGCCGGACCGTGTCCGCGTGCGCATCCGCGATCTCGGCGTACCCGCCTCGCGTGAGGCCGCCGTTGTCGAGGAGCGCGCTGACGCGATCACCGCTGTTGAAACCCGAGTCTCGGGGTGCGTGCTCGACCACTCCGCTGATCTCAGTTCCCGGCACGAAAGGCAGGTCGGGCTTGACCTGGTACTGGCCGGCGACCATCAGCGCGTCGAAGTAGTTGATGGCGGAGGCGCGGACTGCGATGCGCACCATCCCCTCGCCGGGCGCGTTGCCATCGACGTCTTCGAAACGCATCGTCTCGGGTCCGCCGAGCTCGCGGACGACCCAGGCTTTCACCCGGGGAAGGCTACATCAGGCGAGAAGGTCGAAGACTCGAGCCACGAGCTCCCGTCACCTGTGATGGTTCGGTTCCCATGCTCGTTCGGCGGTGTGCGCGCAAAGCCCGCAACGAGACGGCCCAGAGCAGGAGCGCGCCGGCGACTGCTGTCTCTTCTCCAACGCGCGTCCAGGGCAGGCCGACGCCGGCGGCCAGCACGTTGCTGGCGGCTAGGTAAACCGGTCCCATCAACGCCCAGCTGGCCACAACCAGCCCGACCGACCACCAATCGCGGCCGCGAACACGCTCGATGAGGAGCACCCCGATCGGCAGCAGCAGGAGCAGCAAGTGTCCGGGTCGAACGACCGCCAGCACAAGCGGCGTCGCGGCCACCACCGCGGTCGCCTCCAGCGCTCGTCCATCGCGATCAGCGCGTGGCGATCCGACGCTGATCACGGTCAGCAGCACGACCGCCGCCGCAATCAGGTAGCTGAGCGCACGCACCGTCAGGTCGACGCCGTTTCCGTACCCGTACATGCTTCCGGGGTGAAAGAGGCGGGCCAGGGTGGCGACCGGCGCAACGTCCATCGCAAATCCGGTTCCGGTGTTGAACCCGGGTAGGACCCGAGTGACGAATTCGGGCAGGTACTGGGGCGCGCCGATCGCCCACAAAACAGCGAATGCAAGGAGCGCTGCGATGGTGGTGACCCACCGTCGGCACCAGATGCCAAGGAACAGCAGCGGCGCCTGGACCAGTTTTAGCGCGAGGCCGATGCCCAGAGCGGCGCCCGACCACCACCGATCGCCCAGCACGTAGCCCCAAAACCAGATTCCGCTCAGCGCCAGCAGGAGAACCTCGAGGTTTCGCTTGACGACCTCGCCGATCAGCGGCGGGAAGGCGACGGTGACGATCGCCAGGACGATGATGGCTTGGCGGTCGCGCACCTGAAGGGCGGACGCGATGGTGAACAGAAACATCGCGACGAAGATCTGCATCGCGACAAGGGCAGCGTCCCCGCTGACCGTCTTGTCGATGTGAGCGAGCGGCAGCGAGAGCCATGTGACCACCGGTGGATAGACCGACGCAGTGTTGGCGAGGTCTGCCCAGCACGCGCGCGTATGGCATGAGGAGTAAGGGTCGATGCCTGAAAGCATCAAGTTGGCCGAGCCGACGTAATCCTCGATGAAGTCGATGGGTGCGCTGCTCGGGAAGAACGCCGGCGTGATCAACGTCTGCCAGACGTACTGGATTCCGATGGCGGTACCTGAGATACCGAGGAGCAGCCAGCGAAACCGGCGGCGGCTAATGGCCAGGGCCAACCGCGCTTTCACCGCGCGAAGGCTACATCCTCGGCCTTTGGTGAGACCCCGTTAAGCCATCCAGGTTGTGGTTGGGGCCGCTTAAAGCGAGCGCTTAATGTCGCGGGTGGAACTCGGTGAAAACGCCCGTCGGCCTGACAATCCAGAACCGTTGCTTCTGGCTTGCCTCGGCTGACTGATCGGCTGCCACACCCAGAAGCATCAGGTTCGTCGTCGAGTCTGACTCGAGGGCAAACCTCAAATATCCGGCCCTGGTCCAGGCGACGTGACCCGTGCGCCAGTCCAACATCGAGTACGTGTTCAGCTTGAGGTTGTTCGCCAGGAGGTAACGGCTGTCCGGAGTAAAGCCGTAACCCCAGACATCAGGCAATTTCGCGCTCACGCTGCCATCGCTGAGGCGGTAGACAATCGTCTCCATCGCACCGCCAGGGAAGCCTGTCGTCACGGTCAGCCAGGAAACGTCCGCCGAGAGGCCGAACCCGACGGCCTGCCCGGTTACAGGTATGGGCGCCAGCACGTGGCCGTCCCTGAGGGAGCGAACGTCCCAGCTCACGCCGTCAGTGGAATACGCTGCCGCGCGGCTCGTAGTGAGGCTGCATGCCGCCAATACCCTGATCCGTCCATCGGTCGGAATCTCGCGCGTCTTCCCGTGAACGTCGGTGACGTACATGACGCTCTGTCCCGCAGCATTCACGACCGTACCGCATACGAAGTCCGCGTCTTGGGCCCAGAGACGCCCAGGGGCTCCCCCGTTCGGAATGACCCCCAAATCCGTACCGCTTCTGGTGAAGATGTGCTCCGGCTCACCTCGTCCCGCGAGGTAGTAGCGCCCGTCCCAGGACCGATACACAAATGAAGATGTGCTTATGCGCTGGATCAGTCGGCCGTCCCAACTGTAGAAGTCGAAGAACTTGTCGTCTGCGGAGGTGAAGGTGAATGCCGCGGGTGGGGTCACCGTCGGCGGTGAGCTGTTGCAGGCGGCAAGCAGAAGCGGGATCAGTGCGGCGACGCAAGTGAGACCGCGAAGTCTCATGAACCACAAAACGAGCATGCCTTAGGCTCGTTACGGCGCGTCGCGGTCAAGATGCGGAAACCACGAAAATCGTATTCAGCCGGCGTAGCTCAGCCTGGAAGAGCAGCGGTCTTTTAAACCGAGGGTCCGGGGTTCGAGTCCCCGCGCCGGCACCACTTTCCAATTCAGTCTTCGGCTTTTGGGCTCGATGACGCGGCGGGGATATTGCCAATGAATTGCCAACGGGAGGCCAAGCCGAGGACATTCAGGGAGGCGTGAGGAGGCGCAAGGGGAGATTCCGATTCGGCGCCGAAATCGGTGAGCAGCGGTTTTTGGGACCGCTGCTCTAGTTCTTCGCTTGATTGGGAGTCGGGGCATCGCGTCGCGGCGGACTACTTGGCACAACTAACGCAGCGCCTCTCTTCTCGAGCGGTTCGCCACCTGAGAAACTCGGGTCCACCCTCCAGAGCGCGCCGTTCTGAAACTCTGAAATCAGCCTGGCGTCGGCTGAAGGATCAGCCACGTGGTGGACGTTCGGCGACACCGCCACGGGGATCCTCGTATGCGTAGAGCAGCGCTGACGACGTCGGGAACCGCCGCGGTCGGCTTCAGCGTCACTTTCGGAGCCATGCGGGCCCTTGCATGCCTGCTACTTCCGCAAGGGTTGCTCTGGACGTCGCGCAATTCCGCGCTTGATCGCCTCAGCCGCCAGTTCTGAGCGGGAGTCGATGCCGAGCTTGCTGAAGATGTGCAGCAGGTGCGACTTCACTGTCGAGCGCGAAACAAACAATCGACTAGCGATCTCGAGGTTGGAGAGGTGCTCGCCGACCAGCCGCACCACGTCCAGTTCACTAGGAGTCAGAGAGGCCCAGCCCGAAGAGGGGCGCTTACGCTCCCCTCTTCCGCGCGCGGCATAGGCGACCGCCTCGTCAAGCGAGAGTTTGGCGCCTTCGGCCCACGAGGTAGTGAAGCCGTCTGGGCCGAGAGCATTCCTGGCGCCAGCGATAGCACTTTCGTGCACGTCGCGCTCAGAGGGGAGGCGGGCATATCCGAGTCCAGTGCGAACCGACTCCGCGGCAGCCCAGAGCCTGACCGCTTCCTTCGGACTCTCCTGCGCCGCCGCCAGGTGCGCCAGCAGCTCCACCGCGTCGACCAACCCGAGCTGATCTCCGGCCTCGTGTGACAGGGAGATGGCTTCGTGGACCGCAGTCTCAGCCCCTTGTAGGTTGTCTTCCTGCGCCCGCAGCTTTGCCCGCGCCAGACCGACTCGGCCAAGGATGTGCGTGTAGGCCCGCGAGGCTGCGAGAGATGAGGCCTCCTCCAGGCTGGCTCGAGCGACCTCGAGGGCACCCTGTGCGAGCTGTGCTTCCGCCAGGACGACCAGGGGCAGCGATGCAAGAGCCGGCACTTCAGAGGACCGCGCAACCTTTGCTGCGTCCTGCAATACGGTCATGGCCTGACTCGTTTGACCTCCTGCCAGCTGCACCCAACCAAGCATCGACATGGAGAAGACTTCAAAGGTTCGGCTCTCGCCTAGCCTCCTAGCATTAGCCAGACTCTCGTTCGCAATCGCGTGAGCTTCGGCAAGGTCGCCGTGCCTCATCCGCAATTCGGCCACGCCGAAGAGCCCCAGCGTCAGCGCAATGCCCTCCTCAAGGGGGCGCCCAACGGCCAGGGCTTGACTCAGGAGATCGTCGGCATCAGCCAACCGCCCCTGGTTCAGTGCGGTCAGCCCAGCTACCGCAAGCGCGAAAGCCAGGAGCGTGTCGTCGGTCTCCTTCGCCAATCCGATGGCCTCGTCGAGCAACCGACGAGGCTCTTCCGGATCGGACTTGAACAAACAGATCAGGCCGAAGAAGCTCAGGCACACCGCCACTAACTCACCCGGGTTGGTCGAGCGTGCCAGAGGTAGTGCCTCGTCCATGTAAGGGCGCATTGCGTCGGCGCCAGAGACAATGCCAGCCGCAAATCCAAGCGCCAATAACGCAAGTGCCTCTACCTCGTGGTCGCCGCTGGCTCTGGCCAGCGCGAGTGCCTCATTGGCCAGAGCAGGCACGTCTCCGATCGAACCCCCACGGATCGCCATGTCGCATTGGAGGTTGCGGACCTTTGCTCGTAGCAGTGGCGTGGCCTCCGCGATGTGGACTGATGCCGCCTCCACCCATACCCGGAGCTCACCGAACCGAGAATTTCCCCAGAACCAGTAGAGGGCTACGACAAGCCTGGCCACATGCTCCGCCTTACGGTGGTCTTTGCTCCAGGCCAGCGCCGCCCGCAGGTTGTCCTGGTCGGAGGACAGCCGGGCAAGCCAGCGCTTGCGATCGGCGCCCATCTTCATCGGTTCCGCCTGCTCAGCCAGGGCAAGGAAGTGGTCGTGGTGGCGAGCACGCATCAGGTCGCCCTCCCCCGACGCCGCCAATTGCTCGTTTGCGAACTCGCGGATTGTTTCGAGCATCCGAAAGCGCGCTTGGCCCTCGGCTCGTCGGTCATCGAGCGTGATCAGCGAGCGATCGGCAAGCGTCGCCACGAGTTCGATGCTCGTCGCTGGACAGACGGCGAGGACGGCATCAAGATCAAAACTGCCCGCAAACACTGAGAGCTGGCGCAGGAGCGCCTGCTCCTTGTCCGTCAGCAATTCGTAGCTCCACTCGAATGATGCCCGCAGCGTCGCCTGGCGGGGCGGCGCTGTGCGCGGGCCGGTAGGCAACGCGCTCAGACGCTGGCTCAAATGAGCAACGAGTTGCATAGGTGCTAAGGCGCGGGTTCGAGCTGCGGCCAACTCAATCGCCAGCGGCAGGCCGTCCAGGCGCCGGCAGATCTCGCGCACTGCGTCGACATCCTCAGCGTGGAGACTGAGGTCGGGTCGGACGTAGTGGGCCCGGTCGGTGAACAGCTCGACGCCGTCCAGCTCGTTTAGCGCTGGCACTGCCCACGTAAGTTCGCCACCAACCCCCAGCGGCACACGGCTGGTGGCGATCACGTTCAGCCCTGGCGCCGCAGTCAAGAGGGCATTGGTGACCAAGGCCGCAGACTCAACCAGGTGCTCGCAGTTGTCGAACACGAGCAGGACGTGGCGGGGAGCTAGGAAGCGGCTCACGGTGCTGGCCCAAGTCTTATTTGGCCCCGGGTCCCTAAGCGCGAGAGTCGTACCGAGCTGATCCCACACAAATTGGCCGTCGGGAAGGGGCGAGAAGTCGACGAACCAGGCTCCATCCGGAAATTGGTTCTCAACGACCGAGGCCAGCTGCAAAGCCAGCCGCGTCTTGCCAGCTCCGCCAGCTCCGATCAGAGTGAGCAGCCGCCCTTCTGCCAGCAAGGCAATCGCTCTAGCTAGCTCGGCCTCTCGGCCCACGAAGCGGGTGAGCGGGGTGGGCAGCGTGGACAAGTTTGGCCTCAGCGTGGAGCCTGAGTCTCCCACTTTTGAGAAGACGCGGCAGCCGAAAAATCAGCCTGGTTCCGCAAGCAGATCACCCATCTGGTCGATGTTCACCGCCGTCCTGCGTTGCACGCTCCATATGAGTAAGGGAAATGCTGACCACGAGGCGGATGATGCTGCAAGCAGACGGGAGTTAGCCAGTGGGCATCCTCGCAGCCATATTCGCGGCGGCCCTGATGCAGGACCTGTCCTACACCTTGAAAACGGTGCTCGTAAGTCGCGGCCGCCGAACGCTGGCTGTCGCCGCTGATATCAGCGCGATGCTCGCCTCGTCGCTCTACTTGATTCTGACCGCATCAGTCACGATTCGATCCGGCCTCTCCGTCGCCACGTTGGAGGCCTTTGTGGCGATCGCGATAGGTGGCGCGTGTGGCACCTTCGCCGGAATGCTACTTGCTGATTGGCTCGAGATTCGGTTGGCGTCGCGTGAGCCCCAGCCACAAGAGCTCGTTGACCACCCGCACGTTGACATGAAAGCTTCACTTCGGCGAGGTGCTTCTGCAATGCGGTGGTCAGTCCGAAACAAGCTCCATGGATGGAATCTCGCGCTGACCCCAAGCATCGACAGGCCATAGCTGAGCTTCGATGGTGAATCAGACCCACGCACAGCGGCGACTTCATCAGATCGACCTGTTGCGACACCAGGGCGACGCTTACCACGCCCCAGTTGTGTAGCCAACTTGTGTTGCCAAGGCGGGGTGCTACAGGGTGCCACCAGGAGGCGAGATGCGGAGTACTGAGTTCCACAGGAGCCATGAGGAGGCGCCCTGCGGAGCTCGGAACGAGCTTTTAAACCGAGGGTCCGGGGTTCGAGTCCCCGCGCCGGCACCAAAATCGTGTGCAAGTTCGGCTGACGTGCATCAAAAGGCCGTCGGCTGATGGGCTCCAGACCTTCGGCTGATGCGTTACAGCTACTTCGGTTGATGCGTGACACTCCCGCGCATGAGGGAGATGACCGTGTCTGAGCAAAGGTACAAAGCAGTCCTGGCGGTGATTACCGAAGGGCGGACGATTACTCAGGTTGCGCGCGACTGGGGCGTCAGCAGGCAAACGATGCACGCGTGGCTGGCGCGCTACGGGGCTGGTGCTATGTGACTTGGCGAGGGCTTCTGACCAAAACGACGCTCACGGCTACGAACCAGACGAACACCGGAACGAAGCCGAGAATGAGCGGCAGTAGCCCGATGGGCCCGTTGTTCCCGGTGCCGCCGAAAATGGTCAGTCCTGCGATTAGGTCGAGTACGGCGCACACGCCGCTCAACCAGGCCAACCAGCGCGGCAGTATCCCGGCTCGGAAGACCGCATAGGCTGCGACCCCGAACACGGTTGAAGCCGGGAGGTAGACGAAGGTGAATAGCATCTGTGAAGCCGCCCATGCGGCGCGGACCGCTGTTGGCTCTGTGCTCGAACCGCTAACAAACGCTGCGGTGGCTTCGGCAGCGGAGCCGATGATGAGGACGGTAGCAATCACCGTACCGGCCCCAAAGAAAAGAGCGGCAGCCCACTCCCAACCCTCACCCGCGTTCCTGATGATTGAACGCACTCCTGTGAGCTGCGCGAGTAATGGAAGCGTCGCGACACCCGTCAGAAACGCGTCACCCATGAGGAGACCACTGTTGGTGTTGATCCAGGCCGTGAATTTCTTGGCGTCCCCAAACTCGGGCGGGCTGCCAGCCATCAAGAAGAGCACGACCGCGGCGACCTGAATGACCACCCACAAAAACCCAACCGCGCCGGTCCACCGCCGCCATCCCCAACCACTCATGACTCCCTCCTCAGTGTGGCGCCGGCCGAGTCCGGCCCGGGTCGACTCATTATGCGTAGTGTCCCGAGTGGTGACCGCTAGCTGCGGCGAGCGTTCAACGCGTGGCTCAAGTCTGAGACTGGTCGGGCGTCAGAACCATTCCGACGATAGAGGACGGCCAGATAGTCGATAGTGGGGATCTCGACAAGCCGCTCGCCTTCATCAATTCGGCATATCACCCGGTAGGATCTCGTCTCGCACTCCACAGGCCTTCGAGCTCGTTCGTCACCTCGAAGGACTCGTCGAAACGCTGTGAGTTGGAGACGTGGTAGGCGACTGCTGGTGAAGTTTCTATCTGATACCTTGCACACCTTGCCGCCTGTCCTTATAAGGAGAATTGCTCAGTGAGCCCAGAAGGGAACCGCCAAGTTGTGGATCGCTATGTCAAAGCGTTGGTTGATCGCGACCTTGATCTGCAGGCGCAGGTTTGTTCACCCGATGTGGTCGTGGAATATCCTCAATCGAACGAGCGCATTCGAGGATGGGCAAACGCAAGAGCAGTTGCTGAAAACTATCCTGGCGGCTTGCCAGAGACCGCCGCGACCAGAGTAGTCGGCAGTGAGGACAAATGGGTTGTCGGGCCGAGCTTCACGCTCTTGCGAATCGAGGGAACAGGGGACGTGTACACACTATTTGGGAAGGCCAAGTACCCAGACGGAATGACCTGGCACGCGATGGGCATCATCGAGATCCGGACCGGCAAAGTCACCAAAGAGACATGGGTCTTTGGCGCTCCGTTTGATCCACCCGGTTGGCGGGCACCCTGGGTGGAGCAGTTGAGCTAATCGCTCGATCACGCGCCCAGGATCCAACAAAGCACCGGCCGTCTTCCGACAATTTTGGAAAGTTACGCCAGCCTTTATGGTCGCCCAATCCACCCTTGGCGGACGGCGTTCATCGCGTCCTGTTGCGATTTGAAACCCGTGGTGGGTTGCGGCGGACTTGAACCCCCTAACTCCGCCTGAGGCAGTCGCCCGACGGAGCGAAGTGGGGAGGGAGCCCTCCGTTTCGCGTTCGCGCGCGCCGGCCGATCGCTCAAGGCCTTCGATGTATAGCCAATTTGTATAGCCAAGCCGGGGCTGTTGCAGGAGACGCGAGGAGGCACGAGGCAGAGAATCGAATACGGCAGGAGCCTGGGGACGCGTCATGCGGAGGTCGGGACGGAGTTTTAAACCGAGGGTCCGGGGTTCGAGTCCCCGCGCCGGCACCACCTAAAAATTTTCAAGGTCAGATTCGAGCCACAGCCGCAATCTCCCGGGATGGCCTGATGCGTTTCGGGAGCGTGAAATGGAATTCAGTACCGCGCCCGGGCGAGCTCTCAAACCAGATTCGTCCGCCATGCATCTCGGCGATCTGACGCGCGATCTCCAACCCGAGTCCGGTTCCGGATCCTGGTTGGCCATTGAGCTCAGCCGGCATGCCCGGTCCCTGGTCTTTAACCGTCATTTCGACGTCGTCGGAGTTGGCCCGGCTCGTTATCGACACTTCGCGGCCGGCGGGTGAGTACTTCGTCGCGTTGCTCAGGAGAATCGTGAGGACTTGCGAGATCTTTTCCTCGTCACATGAGACCGCCGGGACGGATTTATCGAGACTGAGCGCGAGGACATGGTCGGGGCTCTGTTTGCGAGTTTCCTCGACGACCCGCTCGATGAGCTGATTGATATTCACCCGACTAACTTTGAGGGTGGCGCGACCGGCTTCGATTCCATCCAGCTCGAGCATCTCGTTGAAAGCCCGGTCCAAACCTTCTGCATCCTTGTAGATGTCGCTCGCATACGCCCTGACCTCAGTCATGTCGAGGCGCTCTGAGTCCTTGATCAATTCGCTGAAGCCTGAATTCCGACAAGCGCGGTTCGGAACTGATGGCTGATGCGCGTGAGGAACTCAGTTTTGAGCCTGTTGAGTCGCTCGAGGACGGCGAGATTGGCCAGCGCCGTTGCCTGCGCTTCTCCTATCAGACGCCGCCGCCACCGGTCGGCAAGCAAGACGACCGGGAACATGGATGCATAAAACAAGGTGAGGCCGGCGACCAGAAACACATACAGCTGGTTCGACTCGTTGTCGATTGCCTTCTGTACAGGCGCATACGGCAGGTAGATTTCGAAGGCGCCGGTCGGTGAAGAAGCGCCAAAGAAAACCAGCGGCACGTAAACCTGGATCAGCGGTCCGCTCAGGGTGTCGCCGGCGTTCTCCGGGCTCTGACCGGTGGTCAGGCTCGCGCTCGACGTGCCGGCCAGCGCATTACCCAGGTCGTCGTCGATGGGAAGCGTTTTGCCGATGAGAGCTGGATTGTCTGAATAGACGATGGTCCCGGCCCGATTCCAAACTTTTATCCGATCGACTTCGTTGCTAAGGGCGGCGCCCTGAAGCTTGTCGTTGACCTGCGCGATCTCAGACGAGCTCAGTCCGGTCGCCACTTGTTGCTCGTTGAGGAGGGGCTGAATTCCAACCTGGGCGATGAGGGTGGCACTGCTGCGCGCGGTTTCCAAATACCGCTGCTGGACGTCGGCGTTCAAGACGTGGGCCAGCACGACGCCCAGTGCCACGACTGGCACCAGGGCGAGCAACCCGAAACGAACGAGTGATCCTAGGGCGCCGGGCCCGAGTCTGGTCGT
>Ga0209180_10000193_pt1 | contig 27332 bp, 30 predicted proteins | sample CZO8metaG_3_FD_188355 | JGI IMG/M metagenome (GOLD analysis project Ga0209180, IMG submission 188355) | Vadose zone soil microbial communities from the Eel River Critical Zone Observatory, Northern California, USA - CZOApr15con2H2.8 metaG... | ecosystem: Environmental > Terrestrial > Soil >...
CCTACAGCGTCAATTTCATCGATAAAGATGATGCTGGGCGCTGCCTTCTTGGCCTGGTCGAAGAGATCGCGCACGCGGCTGGCTCCGACGCCTACCAGCACCTCGACAAACTCGGAGCCGCTGATGGTGAAGAACGGCACTACTGCTTCACCTGCTACGGCACGCGCCAGCAGCGTCTTACCGGTTCCCGGAGGGCCTACCAGCAGGATGCCGCGTGGAATCTTACCGCCCAGTTTCTGGAACTTTGCGGGCGTCTTCAGAAATTCAACCACCTCGACGAGATCATTTTTCGCCTCGTCGACACCCGCCACGTCGGCGAACGTGGTACTCGGCCTGTCTTCCAGCACAAGTTTGGCCCGGCTCTTGCCGAAGCTGAAGATGTTCTGCTGGCCCTGGGTAGCACGCCGGGCTATGAAGAAGAACACGCCGATCAAGAAGATCCAGGGTAAAAAGTTGAATATGTCTATCAGGAGACTGTTATCCTGCGGGGGCTTGGCCGTGTAATTCACATGATTTTGATTTAATAATGTGATCAGGTTCGGGTCACCGTTGGGCAGTTGTGTAAAGTGGAAACTGGTTCCAACCTTGTTCGTGTTGGTATTGGGATCGGTCACTGTTACAGCGGTCTTGAAATGCCCAGTGGCGTCCGGTCCCTGGAAGGTGACATCTTTGACATTGCCTACCTGGACTTGCTGGTAGAAGGTACTGTAGGGTACTTCAATTACATTCTGACTGCTGCTGCTTGAATTCTGTGAAAAGAAGTATTGAAACAAGTACCAGCCTAACAAAACCACGCCGATGATAATCAGCGAACGCACTAAGAGCGCGGTCCCGCTGCTGCGCGGTGGGCCGCCATTGTTCCCGTTCCCGTTGTTGCCGCTATTCGGGCGCTGCGGGCTATTCGGGCGTTGCTCATTAGGGTTACGCTGGTACATATATTGAGCCTGAGCATCCATATATTCAGACCTGCCTTCTTCGGTTGACCGGACGCATCCTTTCAGCCCCCGGCCCTCGAGATAAAATCCTCTTCTAATAGTAATACGCGATAATGACTTTTTTCGCCAGTGCCTGCAAGAAATGCTTATCCTGCAAGATGACCTGTCGATATAAATACGTTAATAATACGTTTCAGATTACCACAAGTTGCTAGACTTAGCAATCTTTTTGAGCGAGTGCTAAATAATTCTCTACAAGTGCGATTGCTTGTCCTCGCCCTCCGCGTTGCTGTGTCCATTTTCACCTGGTGAGCCTGGCGTAGTATAATCAGTTCAAACCAGCGCACAAAAAAATACATACTACAGAGGTACAAAGTGGCACAGCGTTACGCGATAATAGTTGGCGTAGATAATTACAATGATACGACTCATTTTATTCCCCTACCCTTTGCCCAGGCCGATGCCCAGGCCCTTTACGAGCTGCTGATTGACCCCGAACGCGGGGGTTGGCGTCCAGAGGATGTGGTCTATCTTGCAGGCGAAGCAGCGACACGCGACGAGATAGAGAGCCAGCTGCGTGAACTCTGCCTGGTTCGCGCCCGGCAGGATGACCTGGTATTGATCTACTTCGCAGGACATGCCCTGCTCGATCCGGCGACCCAGGATGGCTACCTGGCGCTGCGAGCGACTCACGCTGAGCGTCCCGCTACGGGCTTGCATGTGCCCACCCTGGTCGATCACTATCTCTATGATTCAAAAGCCGGCAACATCCTGACTCTGCTTGATATTGCTCACGCAGGCCCGGAGTGGAGACGCCACAAAAACCCCGCAGATGCGGCCCTCCTCTTCGGACAATCGCTGCTTGACTTGCCCAGGACAAAGGGCCGCGTCATCCTGACATCTCAGCGCCAGGGCGAGGTCTCAAAAGAGCAGTTGGAGCAGGGTCACGGCGTATTCATGGCTTACCTGCTCGATGCTCTGGAGGGAGCGGCTGCCAATCCGGGCACCGGGCGCATCACACTTGGTACCCTTTACGATTATTTTGACGAACACATGAGCCGGGATCAGCCGCAGTACCCGCAGAAGTTCGGCTTTGAGTACGGCTCGATGGTCTTAATCGAATGGCCTGAGTGGAAGACCGCCTCGGCTCCCCAACCGCTCGGCAGGGGACGGCGCGTGGCTGGAGTCGTGGTTACGCCTCTGCATATACTGACCGGGCATCGCGGTCATGTCGATGACGTGGTCTTCTCGCCTGATGGCGCGCAGATCGCATCATGTGGTGAAGATATGACCGTACGTCTCTGGTCCACCGCGTCGGGTGAACTGCTCCATACCATTGCCGCGCACGAAGGAGCGGTGATGGGCGTAGATATCTCGCACGATGGCAACATCATCGCGTCCTGTTCGGAGGATAAGACGGTGCGCCTGTGGGATGCGCGTACGGGCGAGCCTTTGCGCACGCTGCAGGGGCATAGCAGCGCGGTCTGGACGGTGGCTTTCTCGCTCGATAACCGCATGCTGGCCTCGTGTTCAAACGATGAAACGGTGCGTATCTGGGACCCACACACGGGCGAAGCGCAGCAACTATTGCAGGGACATCACAATGTCGTAGTGGGCGTCGATTTTTCCTATGACAGCAAACTGCTGGCCTCCTGCTCTTTCGATAAGACCATCTGCTTGTGGGATGTTGGCAATGGCACCATGCAGCGCAGGCTGCGCTACAGCGATATCGTCTATGGAGTGGCCTGGTCGCCTGACGGAGATTTGCTGGCTTCCTGCTCAGCCGATGGGTCAATCTGCCTGTGGGATACCTCCAACGGGCAGATCCTCCAGACGCTCACCGGGCACGACGGCGCAGTGTGGACTGTAGATTTCTCCCCCGATGGCCGCCTGCTGGTTTCAGGCTCAGAGGACGGCTCGCTGAGGCTGTGGGATGTCTACCAGGGCCGCGAGTTGCAGACGATTAACCACAGGATAGAGGTTTATGGTGTAGTCTTCGGAGCCAATGGTTTGCTGGCAAATAGCGCTGAAGACGGCGCGGTGCGCGTCTGGCAAACAGAGGTCATCGACGGTTGACAGGTCGCAACGTCTGTTGTATGATAGGAAAGCCGACGCGGGGTGGAGCAGTGGTTAGCTCGTTGGGCTCATAACCCAAAGGTCGGAGGTTCGAATCCTTCCCCCGCTACCAATTCCTCGACAGGTCGGCACTAGCGTTGACGCGGGATAGAGCAGTGGTTAGCTCGTTGGGCCCATAACCCAAAGGTCGCAGGTTCGAATCCTGTTCCCGCTACTAATTACCCATCATTAACAGGGCCCTTGCCTCTCCATGGTGAGCGCTGTTGAAACCTGTGCCCACGATGATTATTCTAGGGCCAGTTCTTCAGCATCAGCTTCTATAGTGTGGTTCTCCCGTTTCTGCTGCCTCTCCACCAGTTCCAGGAATGAAGGGGAATCGAACCACTGGCGCTCGCCACCGCTTTAGCGGTAGGCGCCTTGACAAATATGCTAATATAGAGGCAAGAGCAAGGGATACAGGCGGGCAGAGCAAGAGACTTCTCGAAAACGGAATCTGCTGAAGCAGCCTGTAGACTCAACTCGTGGCGGCGTAGCTCAGTCGGTAGAGCAGAGGACTCATAAGCCTCGTGTCACAGGTTCGATTCCTGTCGCCGCTACTTCAGCCTCTAGAGCCTACCCAGACCGATCGACCAGTCATCAAAAGTGCTGCGTCCCAGTGTGGGCAGGCTCTGTCCCTATGTCTATGACCATGTTCCTCAACCAACTGTTCTACTGCTCACTGTACATTACGAAGGACAGCTTGGCAAGGGCTGCCAAACTCCATGCTCTATCGCCTGAGCTAGGCTACCTACTCTCCCTAAAGCCGCATGAAAAATGGGTGCTCTCTCGCTGAGAGCACCCATGTCGCGGGCTAGCGATGGTGGCGCTGACGACGCCTCCAGAAGTTCCTACACACACGCCACAAGGCTAAGGAACTTACAATCGCACTTGGTAAGCCCAGAATCCAATCCCAAGGATTCATGGTATGCTCCTTCAAAACAACATGAACGGAGCAGTCATCGCAAGCTTTTTGCTACAGTAATTATTGCGCATAATTTTGCAAGCTTTTTGCTATACTAATTACTGTGGGTAATTTTGCAAGCATTTGGTATAGTAATTACTGCGCGTAAATGGTAAAAAAAATTTCTTGCAGTTAACCCACCGTTGTGTTATCATAGCAAATGATGATGATGTCTCTATAGTGTACAAAACTATCTAGACTATCGACATGCGATGACTGTCCATATGACAGTAATTGCGAACAAAAGAGGCGACTGACCGGGAGCAATCCTGAAATGCCTGGGCGTACGAAACTTCGGCAGATCTGGAAGCTGGTTGGCCGTCTCCTTTGTTCTGGGGGTTAGTATAGCATATTGAAGGGGATTGAGACAAGGGATACGGTACACGGCGCGGGAGAATTTATTAAGAATTTTATTGTAAATTTAAAAATTTAGGCAAGGTTCAATTTGGACGAATTGTGCTTGACCGTTTGAACAGTCACACCCTGTCACCCTGAGCGAAGCGAAGGGTCTGTCGCGATGGGCAGCGAGATCCTGAGCGCAGCGAAGGATGACAGGGCTGGGTCTTGCTGTTGGTGAGGAACTGTCAAGTGCATTTGAACCATGCCTTAATAAAATTAATAAAATTTACCAAACTCCCCGCCGAAGGCAGCGCGACGTGTGCCACTAGGCACTCCTACGATTGCCCTTACGGATGTTGCAGATCCAGTGTGCGAGCTGGCAATGCTGGGACGCTGAGAAAGGACTAGCGAACATGGAGAACGTGCACGTCTACCTTGACACCTTTACCGGAAGTGAGGCAACTATGAGCGAGCAAGGGATACTCACTATACGCGCCCATGAAGCTGAGTTAGGCAATATGTTAGGACAGGTCACCCTTGACGCTCAAGAAGCCTGGATACTGCTGCAATGGCTCTATAGCCATACGGATATGCTCCACCAGCTCACTCACCAGGACCTGGATGTCACAACAAAGCTGCGAGTAGATGACCAGCAGAGCGAACCCCATCGCGAGGAGTAACCCACGATGAGCATTGATTTTGAGGGCATGTATCGGCAAGCGCGAGCAGAAGCGACTGATGTGTCAGAACATCACCTCCACTATCTTGATACCATCAAAAGTCCACTCTGGCGGCTCCAGCTGCTGGCGCTGTTGTCGCCTCGCATGCGCTCTGTCACCCAGGAGCGAGCAAAACACCAGGAAGAGGTGACGCGGATTGCCCTATTGACTGCTTTGCCTTCGGCGCAAATAGACGCAGCGCTCACAACAACACAGCTAGATATCCACAGCCTCTATCATGACCTGTCGGCTGGTTATGAGACGCCGCTTTTACAGCAATTCGCAGAGGCGTTGAATGTGCCTCTCAAAAGGCTGGCACCCATGGGAAGGAGATAACCCCCGATGGATGATGTCATTTGAACCAACCGTCACTATCGAGCGAGACTAAACAGCCTGTGACTTTGACTGAGGTATGGCCCATGAGCCTGCTCAGCTCGTAGATATCGCCTCCTGCTTCCAGGTAGTTGATTGCAAAAGTGTGGCGCCAGACATGAGCAGAGACACACACGCCGGAGAAGAGGGTTACGGAAGTGGCATTGATGCATGCTAAGTGCCTATCCGAATAACCCGGCAGCACGAAATGCGATCAAGCCACAGGCAAAATGGAGAAAAGCCAGATAATTCTGCGGCTTTTTGTCCCAGCGGACCAGCAGACGGCGAAAACGGTTCATCCACGAATGCGCCCGTTCCACCACCCAACGTCGCGCTTTGAAGCCAGCTTCGGTTTTGATGGCCCTCGCTTCTTCCCCACACGCGCGAATATGGGCGGTGAAGCCGAATTCGTCTAAGGTGGCGCGCACATCCTCGTAGTCGTAGCCTTTGTCCAGACACATCCCCTGTGGCTGCGCCTCGCTCGGCTCCGGACGCTCGACCAAGATGCTCTCGATGGTCGGTCGCACCAGTTTCATATCATGACGATTCGCTCCCTCAATCGCCACGCCGATCGGCACCCCATGCCCTTCCGTGAGCACACTGCGTTTCACGCCGCTCTTGCCGCGATCAGTGGGATTAGGCCCAGTTTTTTCCCCCCCCAACGGGGCTTTAGTCATCGCTCCATCCATACTCAGCCAGTCCCAGTCGATCCCGCACAGGTCATCAAACTGCTCGAGTCCTGCTTGCCACAGTTTGAGGAAGACTCCCGCTTGCACCCATTCTTGAAAGCGATCGTGGGCCGTCGCATGCGCACACAACTCGGTCTGGTCGAGCGCCTGCCATTGGCATCCGGTGCGTAGGACGTAGAAGATCGCGTCCGAACAGGCTCGATCAGAGACGCGCGGACGTCCACCGCCAAAGCGATGGGTATTCACTTGCACGGGCAGCAGCGGCTGCAACACCGTCCACAGCTCATCGGAGATCCGAAATCCTGTCGTGGTCCGATTATTCGGGGTCCGTTGACGTATTCGTCTCGTGGTTTCTTGTTTACTCATACCTCCTATTGTATCAGCGTATCATGCGCATGCCAGATCTTCTGACGGAATGGTCGCCTATCCCACCGCCTGGTGCTGACAATCAGGATCATGGTGCATGAGCCAGATGCTCAGGCACAAAGCGCGCCACGCGCCACGACCCACCGGATACTGCAATGTACAGCTGCTGCTCCTTGGGAAAAATGGGGCAAATGACACCTTTCTTCTTGAACTATTTCCTTTACACTTGATGAAGAGAGTGGTGTCGTCGAGGAATGGTTTGCCGTACCTGAGCAAACGTCTGAAAAAGAGCAGAAAGGAGCTGTGCCATGCAAGACGACAAGGAGCTTCAGCAGCAGCCCTCCGCTACGCAGGGCAAGGAGGGATTTATGTCAGGCATGATAAGTTGTGTTTTCGCGTATCTGAGTGTCATCATGTTCATCGGTACCTTTTTGAGCGTCCATTATGTGCAATCCTTGCAAGCGGTCATCTACGTGGGCTACCAGTCTCCACCATGGGAATCTTCCTATCTTGCTATAATGAACGGTATAGGGAGGGGAGAAAGCTTGGCCCTGATCTTTCTGCTCATAGGGGGTGTAGCCACGCTAGTTGCGATTGTCAGTGGACGTCTCGGAGTGGCCAGAGCACGCAGGTCTAGGAACAGGCGGGCGATGAGGGTGGGGGTTGTTGGTCTGGTGGTTGGGTATGTGTCCATCGCGTTGGTGTTTGTTGGTTGCTGTTTGTGGTTGGGTGTTGTATTTGCGGGATTGACCTAGGATATCACCGCAGGAGGGATAAATCAATGGAAAATCGCATGGATCGGGAGGGCCAGGCGTTCGGAGATGAGCGATCGCCATCGATGGAGGGCGAACGTTCCTCCTCACCTGCACTTCCCCCGGCACCGCTAGGAACGTCACGAAAGAAGCGCGGGACCGTTCTTGCCAATGGGATGATGGCCCTGTTCATCGGATTGCCCTTTCTCCTGGTCATTGGCGTAATCATCGGCGTAGCTTCGAGAAACCAGACGATCCCTAGCCTGACCGAGCAATGGTCCTTCCAGGCGGGAGACCAGCTTACTTCCTCGCCGATTGTGGTCAATGGCATCGTCTATATCGGCTCTTCCGACGACAAGGTGTATGCGCTGGATGCGGCTTCTGGCACCCTGAAATGGTCCTTCCAGGCGGGAGGCTTCCCGACGGTGGTCAATGGCGTCGTCTATGTCAGCTCTTCCGATAACAACCTGTATGCGCTGGATGCGGCTTCTGGCACCCTGAAATGGTCCTTCCAGACGGGAGGCTTCCCGACGGTGGTCAATGGCGTCGTCTATGTCAGTACTCACTATGATGGCAAGGTGTATGCGCTGGATGCGGCTTCTGGCACCCTGAAATGGTTCTTCCAGGTGGGAGGCCAGCTTACTTCCTCGCCGATTGTGGTCAATGGCCTCGTCTATGTCGGCTCTGACAATCTGTATGCGCTGGATGCGGCTTCTGGCACCCTGAAATGGTCCTTCTGGGCAAGAGGCTCCACCGTTCTCCCGCCGGATGTGATTGTGGTCAATGGCATCGTCTATATCAGCTCTTCCGACGACAACCTGTATGCACTGGATGCGGCTTCTGGCACCCTGAAATGGTCCTTCCAGGCGGGAGGCTCCACCCTTTTCTCGCCGATTGTGGTCAATGGCATCGTCTATATTAGCACTTACGGTGGCCAGGTGTATGCCATTCAGGCTCCTTAGACAGCCCCATGAAGGAGCCTGGCTTTCTCACAGCAGGAGCGTTCCCTCGACGGGACGACACAGCGGCTTGTCGTCCTGTCCGCACTCTTTCGTCTGACTCCCGCTTCTCCTGAGAAAACAGGAATGGCACGACGACAGAACCTGCTTGACGCATTTGACGACGAGAACCAAATGTAGGGAAAATCACACGCACACAATTTCTGCTGCAGAGAACAATGAGTGCCGCACGCCTTGGCGGATTTCACACCTCTGCCACAACGTTTCACCGGAACTAAGGGCAACTGTGCGTGAGTGACGTTCTCAGAAACACGACAAGCCAAAACATGCAACAATGCCGTGTCAGCATCCAATCGAAATTGTATGCCTGACATTCACTCATAACTTACACCTCGCGCGGCTAAAGTCGCTTGCTTAGATGAGCGGAAGATGGCGGGGGACACCCCCTTTGGCGTCAACTTAAGACAATTGTACCTGAACAACTGAAAAGCAAGCGAGGCCGAGTCAAACCTGCTAGAGTAGGAAGTCATCACTGACCTACTCAAGGAAGGAGCGACTTATGCCTCAACGAGATCATTCTAACGTATGGCCTGTCGACCCGCAATCCACCGCCGATCAGGCCTGGCAGAGGCTGGTCGAAGAGCGTTTGCCTGCCGAGCTGCAAGACCAGGCCCGCGAGCTGAAAGCCTTTGTGCGGGCGCGTGGCCTGCCATCGGCGCTACACCTGTTACGCGGACTGCTCTACTATGTGCTCAGCCAGGCCAGCTTGCGTGACCTGAGTGTGTGGAGTCGGTTGATCAGCCTGACCAGCAAGGTCATCTCGAGTCAGGCCTGGCACTACCGCGGACTTCCCAGTGCCGACTGGCTCTTGTGGCTCTTCAATGCGAGGCTTTCCGCCCCCAATGGGAGCTTTGGGGAGCAGTCGCACCGCATCCTGCTGGTGGATGCCATCCATATCTCCTGCCGAGACAAGCGAGCGGGCACCTGGCGCTTGCATACGGCCTACGAGAGGCTTTCGGGACGGCTGGCCTGGGTGCGCATCAGCACGCAACACGTAGGTGAAGGCTTTGCCCATCTGAGGCTCGCACGTCGGCGATATCGTGGTGGGCGATGGGGCCTACATCTGTGCCAAGTAGAGGCTTTCGGTCGCCAAGGCCCAGGCCTTCAGCCTGGTGCGCTACAGTGCGGCGCATTTGCCGCTCTACGCGCCTGCTGCTCCGGCGTGGACACCGCCGTATCGGCTGGATGTGCCCGCCTGGTTGCGCACCTTGTCGCCTGGTTTCTACGAACGGCAGGCCATGGTCGTGGAGCAAGCCGAGGCGTTACGGCGACAGAAACAGCGGCAAGCCCGCGACAAAGGGCGCACGCTCTCGCCGGACGCCCTCTCGTCTTCCCGGCTTTGTGCTCCTGGCGACGACCCTCCCAGCGCAGTCGTGGTCCCCACAGCGCCTCCTGGAGCTCTACCGAGCCAGATGGCAGATTGAAGGGCTCTTCAAGTGCATCAAACAGGTGCTCTCGATGCACCTCCTGCCAGCTCAGACCCCACAGGGCGCGCAAGCGATGATCTGCGCGTTGCTGGTAGCCTGGCTGCTCATTGAAGCGGATGTCGAGTCCCTGCGTCGCCAGCTCACTGATGGCGAACCGGTCGATTGCCCCCTCAGTAGCTGGCGCTTGGCGCATCTGGCCTTTGAAAGTTTGCGCAAGGTGCTCGAGGGGCATTGGACCCCTGCGCGCCTGCGGGCTGTGCTTCCAGAACTGTGCCGACTCTTCGTCGAGCGGCGCAAGCGTCCGCTGCTCGAACACCAACGTCGTTACCAGTTCTGCCAGCAGGTGCTCTGCCAGTCGGATCTCGTTGTACTTTTCGGTTGTTCAAGTGCTTAAGTTGACGCCAAAGGGGACACCCCCACACCCCCGGCAGGGTGGCTTCGCCCTCTGCACCCTCTAGTTCTGAGTGGATCTCACTGTATGCGGCTTGACAGACATTTTGCGCCAGTATCTCTGCGCAAATCCACCATACACAGGTTATTCGGATAGGCACTAAGAAGGGGTAGGCAAAATAGTCAGATTGTGATATTTGCCTCTTGACAGTGCGTACATATGTATGTACACTTAGGTGTACATGAAAATGCAAAAAGGGTGTACGCTAAGAAAGGTGGGTATAGAAATGGCTAGTCCCGCAGCCAATACGGGTACGACGATACCCGTTACTAAATTAAGAGAGGAGTTAATGCACTTGCCAGAGCTTCTGAACAAAAGCGAGCAGGTGATAGTAACAAGCCGTGGTCATCCAGTGGCAACTATTGTTTCTTTCACTTTCTACACGCGTATGTGCGAGGAACTTGAAACAATGCGCCAGGAGATGCAAGCCATGCAAGAAACCATAGAAATCTTGCAGGACGCTGAACTGATGGATGCCATTCGTGAAGGTATGAAGGCTTTACAAAACGGTGATACTGTTTCTCTTGAAGAAGCGCGGCGTGCACTTGATATGGCATGAAGTGGCGAGTTGAGTTTACAAAACCTGCACTCGAACAACTACAAGGAATTAAAGACAAGCGAGTTCGCGATCATCTTTTTGAGCGGGCCGAGGCACTGGCAAACGATCCTGAAAATCAAGGCAAGCCGCTGCGCAACGACCTTTCAGGCTTTCGGTGCGTAAGAGCCATCGGGCAGCGGTACCGTATTATTTACAGGGTTGAGCGCGAGAAGGTGGTTGTGGTTGTGATTGCATTAGGGATACGCAAAGAGGGTGAACGCGCGGATATCTACCAGATCGCTGTCAAGCTCATACGTTCAGGGCACATGGATTTCTAAAGCAAGGGCAGAGCGGGGTTTATTCTTTCCGTTTCTTGAGCGGTTGACCAAGGCTCATCAGGAACATCACACTTTTCCCTGCCGCATGAGGGGAGAAGAATGCGGTCACCTCATCATCGAAAAAGGTGAGTCCTGTGGCGCCTGAGTGCAGGGCATAGGCTGCCAGGTACAATTTTCCCGCAACGATGGCTGCTTCAAGCTGGGCAGCGCGATACCCACGGTTGCCAAATCGCTCCAGGATGGGCTCCAGGTCCGCCATGAAGTAGATATTGACGGCAGCATCACCACCCAGATCTTGGTCCAGCGCCAGGTGAGAGGCGGCATGGCGAAAATCGCCTCGCTTCAGCGGCTCGAGCGCTTGCTGCTCCTGGTGCAGGACGTATGCCCCCGCCTCGAGCCCATCGACCGCCATCACGATCAGGTACAGGTCACTCAATAACTGCCCTGTCGCATCCAGGCAATCAGCAGGGATGCCTTGCAGCGAGCGGGTCAGCATGGTCGAAAGCTGCTCGAAAGAAAGCGCTTCCCCGGTAAATTGACGGCTGGAACCTCTCCTTTTAATCACCTCTTCCACTGTATCGCCCGGTAGAGCAGATGTATCAAGAGGCCGCAGTGGAATGAGCGGCTCGCCCGGAGGTGGCAGCACTCGACGCGTAGGTTGTCCTCGCCAGGCCGCAACCTCTTCTCCGCTCAGCAGCGAAGACGCGGTGTGCATCGTTGAGATAAGAGGGAACTCATACTCTCGTGGTGAAAGTCGCTCCGTCGGAAGGTGAAGCGGCGCGACAGGAGGAGCTTCCGCTGGGAGCTTGCTCGTGTGGCCGAGGGCGATGAGATTGACAGCCGCCTCGTGTTGCCCATCGATAGCAAGCAACTGGTTGACGGTCTCGTCTACAAACCCCAGGACGATTCTCACCGGCATCTGGACAGAGGCAGCTTCTGCCAGGACATTCGCCAGAATCGTGCCATCATCCCAGAAGGTATGGCGGTAGGCTCGTGCCTGGTATTTCCAGGCATTGCGCCAGAACGTACTGGTACAGATCAGCACAGCAGGTGCCGACGCTATCGAGCGCTCATTCCCTGTGGCCTGGACAAGCACCTGGCGAAAATCGCCCGCGCGCAGTTGCCGTAAACCATTATCATGCGCTCCAAAATGATAGACGCCCGCCGCCAATCCTGGCAGGTCGCCGCAAACGATATACACTTCAATGTGATAGAGCGCGCCAGTACTGGCTGCAGCCCGCAACGCAAATTCTTGCCCTGACGCCCGGTGCCATCGCTTCGTGATGCCATTAGCAAAGAAACATAAACGAGCAAGTGTCTCCACATCCGGGATCTGCTCGCCGGCAAAAGCCTGCCCCACAGATGCGATGGCGTCGAGCGCCGGGGTGGGCAGTGCAGTAAAATCACCTGGGAGTGGCAGCGGCTCAAGTGACGAGTAGATTTTGTAAGGAATGGGACGATTGGACCAGTCGAGTCTCCAGGTATTGCTTCTCAGGCTCTGCAGCGAATGGCTGGTTTCACGGTGATACCGCCGCGCCATCTGACTATCGTTATTGCCCATAAACAAGACTCCTGCGCCCATCTCCTCAGAACTACCTGACACCCTCCGCAGCGATCTCGATCTTGATGGTGTCGCCCACGAGCCAGCCACCGCTTTCCAACGCCATGTTCCAGTTCAATCCGTAGTCTTTGCGGTTGATCGAGGTCTTAGCATCGAAGGCGACGACCTCCTGGCCCATAGGATTCTTCCCACGTCCGGTGAGTTCGGTATCCAGCACCACCTCGCGTGTGACATCGCGGATCGTCAGGTTCCCGAATACGCGCGCGTGGTCGCTGCCCTCGGGCTCGACGCGGGTGCTCTTGAACGTGATCTTCGGGTACTTCTCGACCTCCAGGAAGTCGCCGGACTTCAGGTGATTGTCGCGATAGTCCACTCCCGAATACAGGCTGGCCGCATCGAGATCAACCTCGACCGAGGAGCGGGATGGATCGGTCTCGTCGAGGATGAGTGTGCCTTGCACACCTTTAAAACGACCTCTGACCGTCGTAATCATCATGTGCTTAGCTACAAACTCGACGAGCGTGTGATTTGGGTCAAATTGCCAGACATTGCGAGTTCCGGCTTCCGGTTCACTGTGTGTCGTCATGTCTCTACCTCCTTTGAAAATAAAAGTTTCGGATTCGATTTGCAGAGGAACTAAAAGGATTAACCGTTCCCTCTGCAAGCATTATTTCATTTACGGAAATAAGTATAGACAGGAAAGTTCTTATTGTCAAGGATGTATTTTTTTGAGGGAAACTATGGTATACTTCTTATATATGAGTATGACCCATCTTTCGAAAACAACTGAACAGCCAGAAACCTGTGCGACCCGGCCATTGGGCCGAGCTATGCGCTTGCTCGGCGATGTGTGGACGCTCATCATCATTTACACGCTCTTGAGTGGCCCCAGGCGCTTTGGCGAACTGCTTGACGCGATGGGCAATGTCAGTCCCAAGACGCTGTCACAGCGGCTCAAGATGCTTGAAGAGATGATGTTTGTGGAGCGCCGGTACTTCGCCGAGATTCCACCACGCGTCGAGTATCGCCTGACAGAGAAAGGGCTGGCACTCGTCGACATCATGGAGGCGATCAGGCAGTTTGGGGAACGTTACCTCCCCGATGTCGAACCACCGCCGCCGGCCTCCGAGTGCGCCTCTTCCTGATCTGCAACCTGATCACTCTTTTCTTCGCCAGCCTCTATGATCTCCCCTGGAAGTGTGCACCTATGGATGGTGAAACCATGAGGAAAGTGGATAAGGGTTGATGTCTCAGGCAAGACGATCCTGTTTCTCATTGCCCAGGCTGCCGCTTCTAACCACGCTCCGCCTTCATCTACCGCGTACAAGGGTACCAGCCTCCCTACATGCTCATCCCCGTATTCTAATAACCAGAGTGTTTTCTTAATCTCCATACCCGGTTTACCCCTTTCAAGTACCCATTAATAAGGTGCAGTAATTACTGTACAGTATTTAAGGGGGTGTTGTCAAGTAAAGCCTCCTGGTACAATCGCGCAAAAAGGCAAGAGACATGGTACAGCTACGGGTGAAAGAAGTAGCGCAACAAAAGGGGTTCAGCAGGGGCAAACTCTCAAGAGCTGCCGATGTAGATATAAATACGTTAAAGCGAGTTTACGACGACCCCAATTACAGTCCGACACTTGCCACGCTCGAAAAACTAGCCAGGGCCCTCGGTGTGAAGATAGCAGATCTCATTGTTGAAGACGACCAGTAAGGGGTTCTTTCAATCCGACCGGCTTGCAGCTCCATGATCGCTATTACTTTGCCGTCCTCTATGACAGAGCCGCAGGCAGTGAGTGGAAGATCGATATTTCGTTCTGGCTGGCAGACGGCATCCATCCAGAGCCGGTGCACGATGCGATGGAGCAGCACCTGACCCCCGAAACACGTCTTGCCATCCTCTGGATCAAGGATAGCTGGTACCGGCTGCCAGTCTACCGCCACGAGATCTACAGTGTGGATATTTATGACGCAGTATTGCAGCACGGGGTGCGCACGCCAGCCGAGTTCGATAGCTACCTTGCCCGGCAGGGTAAGCCAACACGCGCGCAGATGTAGACGCTTGATCGCAAAGATTCCAGACAAGGTGCCCTTGCAGCATCTCGCTGTTCTGGTGTAGATTACCTCTAGGATAAACTCGAGAGGAGAGCGGCGAGCAAGGATGCTCTCCAGGTTGTCCCAGCTCTCTCGCACCCTCTACAGAACAGAGAGGAAAGGAGTGTCCCATGACAGAATTATGGCAAATGTCCGGATTGGCTCTGGGAAGGGCCATTGCCAGCCAAGAGGTCAGTGCCGTCGAAGTCCTGGATGCTATTGTAGCGCGTGTAGAAGCGGTCAATCCACAGGTGAATGCCGTCGTCACACTGGTAGCGGAGAACGCACGGGAGGAGGCGCGTGCTGTTGATGTTCGCATCGCTGCAGGTGAGACAGGCGGACCCTTATGTGGTGTGCCAGCGAGTATTAAGGATTTGATTGAAACCAAGGGGGTACGCACGACCTTTGGTTCGTTGCTGCGGCAGGATTTTGTGCCTGAGCACGACGCCGTCCTGGTCGAACGAGTACGGGCGGCCGGATGTCCTATTTTCGCAAAAACCAATACTCCAGATCATGGAGGGAAGTTTGCGACGGATAATATGGTGTTCGGGGCCACCAACAATCCCTGGGACCTGAGTCGTTCGCCTGGTGGCTCGTCTGGAGGGGCAGCGGCCCAGGTCGCTGCCGGGATGGGGCCACTGGCGGTGGGCAATGATGGAGGTGGCTCGATCCGTGTACCGGCCTCCATGTGCGGCGTCTATGGCCTGAAGCCACAGTTCGGGCGCATCCCATCCTGGCCGCGCCACAATGGCTGGTACACCCTCAACCATGAAGGGCCGATCACCCGCACGGTGCGTGACGCGGCAGCGCTGCTGGACATTATGGCCGGTCCCGATGATCGTGACTGGCTCTCCCTGCCCGATCAGCCCGGCAGCTATCTCCAGGCATGCGAGGGTGATATCAAGGGGATGCGTGTCGCCTGGAGTCCCACCCCGGGCTATGGGCGTGTTGACCCGGAGGTGTTGGAATGCTGTCAAGCAGCCGTCCGCACCTTTGAGGAGCTCGGCTGCATCGTCGAAGAGGCCAGCCCCCATCTCCCCAACGTGGACCAGATCTTTCTCGGGATGATTGTCCCCCGTCTGCTAGTCCAGTTTGAGCAGGAGTTTCCTCCAGGCTTTGCAGAGAAGCTGGACCCGGTTGTTCAGTCCTTCCTGCCGCTTGCAGAGCAGATGACCACCCGTGATGTCTTCGCGGCCATCTATGGGGAGTATGCGGTGCATGATCTGCTCGTCGCCTTTTTCCAGCAGTACGAGCTGTTCCTGACGCCAACCATTGCCACGCCGCCTTATGCTTCTGGCGTCTTTGGCCCATCTGAAGTCGCCGGTGAGCCAATTTCCAGCCCGCTGGAGCCTTTCTTCACCCACCCTTTCAATCTCACCGGTCAGCCTGCTGCCAGCGTCCCGGTTGGCTTCACTGACAGTGGCCTACCGGTTGGTTTGCAGATCGTGGGGCGTCGCTTCGCTGAGAAGACCGTCCTGCGCGCTTCGGCCTGCTTTGAAGCTGCTCGCCCCTGGGCTGATCATTGGCCGGCACTCTAAAGCGACTCGTTGTTCTGCTGGGTGGCGCGTATCAGCATCGGATGATCGTCACCCAGCAGAGGTTGCACCTGTACCAAGACCTGGAGGCCGTGGAGCCCCTTGCGGATGCGGGTCGCATTCGCTATACTCTGTTATAGAACCATCTCATACATTTCCCGGATTGAGAAATAGCTAGTGCTCTGTCCAGGAGCATTTGAGGGGTAGGAACCTGACCCCCGCAAGGGGGGTCACTACATTTCGCTGACCCGACTCATCACATGGTGATAGACAGCCCACTAGTTGTACAGGGATAGAAGCGTATGCAAGACTTCGAGAACAAAGACGGATGGGAAGATGAAGATAGGATTGAGATTACAGACCTGGATCCGCAGGGCGAGGGCTTCAGGGCTTCATTGCCCTTGAGCTTTGTACGAAAAATACACTTCCCGGCGCACACACGTGCCAGGCTAATGACGATCGCAATGCTTCTCGGTGCAATCGTCCTTGTGCTCCTGATCCAGCCACCTTCATTTTCTGTACCCGGACAAGCCTCGAGTAACCACATGCTCACAACGCCCTCTTCTCAACATTTTATAGCGGTCTCAACAGTGAAAGTGTACACAGCGAGTGAATTAATCTGGGTCAATTCATCTGATGACATTATATATGTAAGCCAGGCAAGTGATGGTACCATGCAGTGGCACCACTGTAGTCCGCAAAAACAGTTGTTTGCTCCACCCCGGATCATACGAAAAGAGATTTTGGTCTGCTGGTAGTTTACTAGCCTCACCTCACAAACCTACCCATGTAAACTCCTCCCCATTGCTCATCTCCGGGTCAGAGTTTGGGGCCACTCCCATGACGATGCTCATGACGCTTTCATGACGCCTCCTCGTCATACTAGCACCAGAGAGGACGAGGTGCAGCCGGTTGTGGAAGAAGCGTTGAGGTTACCTGTCCCCGGACAGGGTTCCCACCACAGGCGTGGAGCACGGAGAAGGAGTCTGCTCATGACAAAAGACACAACTTTTCAGCATGTTGGTTCAACGTTACCCTTTCCCAGGAAGCATGTGATAGGGGTGTTCGACTCATTGCAGGAGGGTGAACAAGCTGTCCAGGCACTTGTGGATGCTGGGTATCATGCGGGAGATATTGCGTTCATTCCCAGTCAAAATTTCCCTTCAGCTTTTCACGAGCACTTGCGGAAGGAAGGGCTTTTTCGGCAGATTATTCATTACTTACAACTCACATCAGATGAGGGAGCTTTAGGTGAACAGTACTTAGCAGCGGCACGTCAGGGGTCTCATATCATTTCTATCTATGTGCCACAACGTGAGCACATTAATGATGTGAGTACTATCCTGTTCAACCACGGTGCTCGCTTTGTCAAATACGTCGGCACCTGGTCGGTTGAGGATCTCTTTCCACCAATCAAAAGCGCCAAGGGATGAAGGCCTTTTTCATCGACCATGCGGGAAGGCATCCCAACTCATCCCCTAAAGAGGCAGGCTTAGTGTTTCTACCTGTTCGTGTATACCCTTGTTCTTTGGAGCTTTTTTGAAAGTAATATTGACTTGTCCAGTTGGCGGCATATCAATACGTTTTCCGGCAAGTAATTCAGCTACAGTAAGAATTTGCATCCGTGGATGTGTGCCATCCCAGGGAGAGGTATAGAATCCCGCGTCTGCAGCCTCTTTACGCATAGGCTGCGTTGGCTCTTGCAGGGTAATGAGCACACCTATCTCCGCCTTTTCACGCTCGATGACACCACGCAGGTCCCGTACATCTTTGACACTTGTGTGCCCGCCTTTGACAGAAAAAATAACCTGTTTTGTCTTTCCTCCCTCTCTCTCATCATGAAAGTACAAGCGACCGTCAATACCTTGATCAGCTCCCTTTTTCTCTTCGACTCCTCGTGCACCCACCAGGCCTAATGCCCACCATTGAAATTGATATTTGTCAAACTCTGCTAAAGCTTGTGCTTCAGAATGAGTAGTAGGTTCTCCTCTCACTAGATAGGTTTTCGTGATACTTTCACCATAGGTGTCGAGTAGCCGTGATTTGATGAGGTTTATAGCGATAGAAGTGATATCTACCCCAATCCAGCGCCGCTCCAGACGCTGCGCTGCATCGATCGTCGTGCCGCAGCCACAGAAAGGGTCAAGTACAACATCCCCGGGATTGGTGCTGGCCCCGATAATACGCTCCAACAGCGCGAGCGGCTTCTGGGTGGGATAGCCCAGTCTCTGGCTATCCGCGGAACCGATCGAAGGAATCTCCCAGACATCTTTCATATAAACCCACGTATACTGGCCTCGCTCATCCTTCTGGAAGTCGCTTTTCTTAAAGCCATATTCGTGCATCATGTACGATTTTTCTTTTTGCGCGTTGAACACGTAGTCATCGGTTTTTGCATAAAAGAGAATCACATCATGCTTCCTGGAAAAGTGCCTTTTCGATGCGCCGCCCGTCTTGTAAAACCAGATGATTTCATTTCTAAAATTTCTCACGCCAAAAATTGCATCCATCAGTATTTTTAGATAATGGCTCGCCGTCGGATCGCAGTGCAGGTAAATGCTGCCCGTGGGCTTCAGCACTCGCTGTAGCTCCACCAGGCGCGGGGTCATCATCGCCAGGTAGGCAAGCATATCGTTCGCGCCGAGCATTTGACGAAACGCCTGCATTGCCTGCGAAACTTTTCCACCCGCTTCTACTATCTCCATAAATGCATTAGCAGCTTCTTGATCCCAGCGCCAGCTATCTTTAAAGGCCTGAATCTGTGCAGCAGAACGAGAACCATCTTGCTCAGCAAAAAGCACATTATAGTCCTGGTTACTGTTGAAAGGAGGGTCGAGATAAACCAGGTCTATTGTCTCATCCTTCACATAGGCGCGTAAAATGTCCAGGTTGTCACCATAGTACAACCAATTCTCACCCATCGTGGAGTGTACCTTCCTGCCTACATAGCTGTTTATTTATTTTGACCTGGTTAGTACAGTAAATTCCGAGGGTACTTGTTTAGTCTGAAGTACATATCTCCCTACCACGTTAAAATCACTCAGGAAGCGCCTTCAATCTGTCAAATTCATTATGATGGACCCAATCGCAAAAGTCAACTTCAGAGCTTCTCAAAAGCCGCTCAATCCGCTCTAAAGATGTGAGTTATTGAGAGCCATTGATGCCCATACTAGCGAAAGTTGAAGTATTCATAGTGGATGCGATAGGATGGCACACCTCGCGTTCGGAATGCTCGCTGGAAATGTTGTATCATCCTACTTGGGCCGCACATGTATACCTCTCTCTCTGAAAGTGGCCCACTACAACTCGTCGCGATTTGCTCCATCGTGAGAGACCCTTCACGATTCGAGTAGGTGATGTGAGGTCGGAACGTTGGATAGTATGCGGCTGCCGTTCTGATTTCGTCGAGAAACAGGGCCTCGTCTTCGGTACGCACCGTGTAGTAGAGGTCGATGTCGAACTCCAGCGGCTGCTCTGTGGGAAACGCACGTATCCAACTCCGAAATGGCGTGATCCCGATGCCACCCGCGATCCACACTTGCTGGTGACCACCGCTTCGGTAGTCGAACATCCCGAATGCTATGCCCATACGTGCTGGAACACCTGGTTGCACGGTGCCGATCAGACGTTGCGTCTCATCCCCTAGTCCCTTGATCGAGAGGTGAAGGAGGGATTCCTGTGGAGCGCTACTGATCGTAAAGGGATGTCTCTCCCACCCATGTCCTCCCCCGAAGCGCACAAAGACAAATTGCCCTGCTACAAACGGCACGGGTTGGGCGACAGGAGCGAGCGTCACCTCCAACGTCTTCCGATCCAGTTGGTTGACCGCTTCAACGGTGTAGTTGTGTTGCCACAGACGCCTGAAGAAGGGATGGAGCAGTTCCCGGTACAGATAGGCAGCAGTGCCAATCGCTGCCACCACTATATACCAAACGAGCAGGACGGGCGAGTGTTGTAGAACGGGGTCCACCAAGAAACCGTGAATCAGCCCAGCGATGACGAACAGGCCTGTCAATCGGTGGAGCGTGAACCAACGCTGGTAGTTCGTGCGAATGCGGCGACCAACGACAGGTAATCTTGGAACAAGTGCCCACAGGAGCAGGAGCACCAGTCCGAACAGAGCGATGAACCCAAGCGCGTTGCCCAGGGTGCTCTTGATCGTATTATTCACAGATGTGACCAGGACATAGTGAGGGAAGAGCAGCACAACTCCTGCTATCGCACTCCAGCGATGCCACAGATACATACGGTCGAGGCCGCCAAAGGCTCTTTCTAAAAAGGGGGCTTTCGTCGCTACGACGAGCGAACACGAAAAGAGCAGAATGGTGGTTGTGCCCAGCATCTCGCCCAGATACCTACTCGTCGGTTGACCCGTTGGTCGGAACAGGAACCAGAGCAAAATCGTGACGATGGTGAGACCGATGATGGTTCCTCCACCGAGAGCGCGTTGCATGACTCCCAGGATTTCCCTCTCATGGAGAGGGCGCTTCGATTGACTGGTGTTCTTGTCAGACGAAAGCACTTCCGATTGTGCTATGTCGGGTTGCTTGTGTGAATACATACATCTCCCCTTTCCTTACATTTATGAAGACCTGGCTTCACCGTTTCAGAGCGTTCGCTCTTGTTTGAACAGACCTGCGAAATCTCTTCGCAGGTCGCTGTCTCTCTCTGATATCCCTTTCCAATGTGGCAACGAGCTAGACCGTAAGTGTGTCGCCTTTCATCTTTGGAACAGACGTATGTTCGGTTCCCGTCTGCTCTGTTTTCTTGTCATGAGACAGTTGCATCACGAAGAACACACACAACACATAGAAAGGGACGAACCCTATACTCCAGCCGAGTCAGACAGGAATGGGTGGAAGGGCCGTCGCCGTAATCGGGATATTCGCCACTCCCTGTCCCGCAGAACCATTCACCGTGACTTGTAATGTCCATGGACCCTTGACGGTAATCTCTGCCGCACCCTGTATCCCATTGTGCACGTTCGGATCGGCGTGAAACGTTGCTCGTATGGGGGTCGCATCTACCCCCTTGCCAGGAAGAGAATACGTATGATAGGTCAGCGACCCATCGACCGCTTGCGTCCGTCCTTCCAACCGTGTGTTGTGCCATGAGTCTTTCCTTTTTTGTGAATGTCTCAGGGACATTCTTCGTCTCAAGAAACGTGGATGACACCGGCTCACATGATGGGTTACACATATTGAAAGTATCCACTGCGATAAAAATCGGCCTTTTAGAATTTCGGTGTCGGAATGAGATGTAGGAATGTGATTTCCATTCTCTATCCCAGATGTGCAAGTGCACACAAGAGGCTTATCAGTGCGAAAGGCCAAAATGGCACTTCAGGCCCTTCCTGGACATTTAACTGATGCTCCACTACAATACATCCATAGCGAACTTATCCTAGAAGGAGACAACAGTGGGAACAGATCACCTCGATCAGCCAACCATACAAGAAACTAATCGCGCCGGCTGGAACAAAGCTGCTCAGCACTTTTATGGAGGTACCGCACTCCCGATCTATGGTCCTCTTGCACCAACAGAGAACGACCTGAGATTACTTGACCAGATTCGCGGTGCCCGTATCCTAGAAATCGGTTGTGGCAGTGGACATTCCCTTCTCTACCTGGGTGAGCACGATGCCGCCGAACTCTGGGGTCTGGACCTCTCAGAGACGCAAATCGGCTATGCTTCCGCACTGCTCCAAGAAAAAGGCTATACAGCTCATCTCTTCTCGTCACCTATGGAGGAAAATCCCGGCATCCCGGATAGCTATTTTGATATGGTGCTCTCGATCTACGCACTCGGTTGGACCTATGACCTTGCCCACACGCTCTCTCTTATCACTTCCTACCTGAAGCCAGGCGGAAGCTTCATCTTTAGTTGGGAGCACCCCATCTATGGGTGTCTGAAAAGCCAGGATGGTCAGATGTTTTTGAAGCGCTCCTATAGCGATGAGATACCGATTACACGCCCCTCGTGGGTTGGCAATGCATCAGTGATTCAATATCCCAGGAAATTGAGCACCTATCTGAATAGCCTCATCGAGGCTGGCTTGATTGTGGAGCGTGTGATTGAAGGCGATGCGAATCCTTCACTTGCGAGAGAGGAAGACCATCTACCTGATGGATGGTATACCATCTCGCGAGCACAGATGATGCCTACAACTCTTATTGTGAGGGCACGCAAGCCTGGAGTTGTCCAGAGGTCAGACTGAATGGCTGATCACCTTTGGTGATAATGCTTATCCTTCAGTGCCATCAAGCAGCAAAGGGAGTTGCAACACTAAGATGTGACCCTTGCGCTTGCGACGATGTGACTTTGGGGTAGTGACTCTTGATAGGAGTGGTAGAATCAAGGTCAGGAGGACTGACCATGACATTACCATCCCTTCCTGCCTATCCCAATCCGGCGTGTGAGCAGCCGCACGTCATTCACAATGGCAGTAGCGGCGGACGACGGCGCTATCACTGCCGTGGATGTGACCGCTTTTTCGGCGAAACCGCAGGCACGCCGATGTATCGCCTGCATACACCTGCCGCGGAAGTGGCCCAGGCGCTGTTGATCGTGATGCGTCGGGGCAGTTTGCGGGCGGCAGAAGAGATTACGGGGCACAAGTATGAGACGATTGGCGAATGGCTGCGGCGTGCGAGCGAGCACGAGGAAGCCTTGACAGCTGTCTTCACACAGGATCTGCACCTCTCGACCGTCGAAATCGACGAGTTCTGGTCGTTCGTACGAAAAAAAACGGGGAACCGGACGAAGCCGATGCCGGCGCACGCTGGGGATGCCTTGTGCAAGACCGCCCCAGCCGTTTCATCGCCGCCTGTGCCACTGGATGTATCGGTGATGACCTCGTCGAACGAGCGGTGACCCTCACCGTCGCACGCACGCAAGGCCGTGCGCTGACCTGGTGTAGCGATGGGTGGCGCGGCTATGCAGCAATCCTGAGACGAGCGTATCGTCAGCCGGTTCGTTCGGGGAAGCTGGGCCGTCCTCCGCTGGTAGTACCACCAGAGGTGCGCTTGACGCAAACCATCAAGCACAGGGATGAGCATGGAAAACTCCTTTCCGTTGAGATCCTTGCCGTTCTGGGCGAAATTGTTTCCGAACCCGGTACTGTTCACATCGGGCGAGTCAACGGCACCCTCCGTGATCGGCTCAATGCCCTCACTTGGCATCCCGCATGCCTTTGCGAAACGAGATGCCACGTGGGATGCGCTGGTCGGCTTGCAGCTCTTCGATCATAACTTCCATCGGGCTCATCAGGCCCTACGGCTCCCATGTAAGGAGGGAGTGCGTCGGTATCGACAGCAGTCTCCGGCTATGGCTCTGGGGTTGACGGATCATCTTTGGTCATTCCAGGAATTGCTGACCTCCCGTATTCCTATTACCCCTTAATGGGGTCACTACCGGCTTTTTCGCCTCGTCGGCTTCCTCTTGCTCATCCCCCTGGCCTTCTCCAGCCGAGAAAGCCTCAGCCTGCTCACTGGCTCCAGCCTTGGTCGGGGGCTTGGCATTGGCCTGCTCGACACTGGCGCATTCGTCGCCAGCGCGCTCGGCTTCGCCACCGGCCAGGTCGCGATTGTCAGCGTCCTCGCCTCCCTCTACAGCGCCGTCGCCGTGGTACTGACCGCCATCTTCTTACGCGAACGGCTGCACGTGATTCAATGGCTGGGGATGAGTATGCTACTGGCGGGGGGGTACTGAGCATGTGTAGAGGATATGCTACACCCAACCCATTGGAACAAACCCACACGCTTCTACGTCTCCTCTAGAGAGAAGAAGCGGTGGCATCCTTCTCTCCTAGAACACAAGGAGCTTTTATTTTGAACAAACACATACACACTCTCCTGGCCGCCTTGTTGCTGGCATTCCTGGTCGGATTAAGTGGCTGTGGGATGAATGAAGGGTCTCAGGCAGCAGGTCCTGGACCTGGCGGCAGCCCCGACAGTGTGCGTATCAATTTTGAAACGCCTGTCCTTGATCCGGCGCAAAGCAAACGCGTGGTGACCCTGAACGTTGCCACGCAGGTGCAGCAACTCTATAGGACCATCTTTGCCCTGCCGCCAATGCCCCAGAACATTGCCTGTACAGCGGATGGCGGGTTTCCTTATACCCTGACCTTCCAGCAAGGGACGAAGACCCTGGCGACAGTTGTGGCTGCAGATTATGGCTGCAAACCAGTCTCTATCGCAGGAGAACCAACAGATCGGCAGTCCACAGATGATTTCTGGTCGCAGTTGGACCAGGCCATTTCTAAGGCCACGCCAGTGGCCAGACCAACACGCCTGTCTATCCAGCACACCTTGCAAGCTGGCCAGTCGCCCTTAACCGCGCAAATAACTTCACCTGAGCAGGTGCAGCGCCTCTATGATGTGCTATTGGCGCTTCCACAGGATTCGCGGAAAGTCCATTGTTCTACTGAAGTATGGCCGGAATACCGGCTCGTCTTCCATACAGCAGACCAGGCTATTCCTTCTACTATCAGTAAAATGTGTAATACGGTTTCGCTTGATGGGATGTATAAATCGCGTGGCGGGATGTATGTGATGAACGATCAATTTAAACAGGTGTTTGCGCAGACGCTGGCCGGGGCGAAATTCGCGCGCGCGCGTCCTGATCAGCTCGCACTGACGATCCAGCGGGGCGATAGTACGGTTCAGCATGGCCTGGTCGCTGATGCGGCACTGACGCAGCGCCTCTACGAGAAGATTTTTACGCTGCACAGAGGGAAACCAGATCTGGGCTGTCCCTCAGGGGCAGATAAGGTGGCTGGCAAGGGCAAGTGGTATACGTTGAGCTTTACCCAGTGGGATTTGCCTGTGCTGGGGATTGAGGCCTATGAGGGAAGTTGCAAGCTTGTTTCCTTCAATGTCGATGGCCAGGTTTTACTGGGCGACCAGGAGTTCTGGAATCTGGTTCACCGCCTGGAGAACAGCCCCGCTCATTAACAAAAAGTGCGTGATTAGTTGAAAAATAGCTCAATCACTTTCCAACCAATCACGCACTTTCTATACTCTATACCTTTTTTTACACAGTTCCGCATTGAGCAGCGAGCCACCGGCAGCCCCACGAATCGTGTTGTGACCAAGCACCACACATTTAGCGTGCAGGATCGGGCAGGCGCAGACGGTCAATGTTCGCCGCCATGCCTCGGCGCATCACGTCAGTCCTCCTGACCTTGATTCTACCACTCCTATCAAGAGTCACTACCAACGTTTTTCTTATTCCTTTTATGGAGCGATCGGGCACTCACCCAAGAACCTCGTTGAACGATTGTCATACCGCTATTGACATGAGGGAGTACCCTCAATTGCCCCCAACGCTCGCAGCGATGCCTTCTGCGCCTGGGTCACGCCCCGGATCCCCGTAATATCGAGCCGCTCGTAAGGCCGGTCTCGCCGCAGTGTGCGCAGATGCTCGCCGCTCTCCAGCTCCCAGACGTTGATAGCGCCATCGTCCCCGCAACTGGCGAGCGAGCGGCCATCGGGACTCACCTTGAGCGATTGGACTGTCCCCTGGTGCGCCCGGCGCGTGTGCATGCACTCTCCGCGCTCGACGTCCCACCAGCAGAGCATACCGTCGCTGCCACCGCTGACCAGCATCGTGCCAGTCGGATTCCAAGCGAGCGCATACACGACCTCGCTCAGTTCGCTCAAGGCGTGCAGGCGCTCTCCACTGTGGGCTCCGCTGCGGGCACACCAGACGAAGAGCTCTCCACTGCCTCGACCCCCGCCACCACTGGCCAGGCGCGTCCCATCAGGGCTCCATGCCACGCTCATAACCATGCCACGATGCCCTTGCAGGCGGGCCTGCTGCGTTCCGGTGAAGGCCTCCCACAGGATGACGCTGCCATCGTAGCCGCAACTGGCCAGTCGCCTCCCGTCTGGGCTCCACGCCACACGACGGATCGTGGTTGGCTGCCCACGGCCCACCCACCGGTGGGTGCCTGTGCTCACTTCCCACACCTGCACCTCCTGCTGATAGCTCCCACCGGCCAGAAACCTGCCATCTGGACTCCACGCTATGCCGAAGAAGGAGGTGTCGAAGTGGTCGGGGTCGCGCAAGGTCTGCACACTGGCTTCTGTGGTCGCGTCCCACACCTGGATGGCATTGTCCAGCCCACTGCTGGCCAGCAGCCGCCCATCCGAACTCCACGCTACCCCATACGCCATCCAACTATGGCCGCGCAACAGCCTGGGCGGGGTCCTGCCGTCGCTCTCCCAAATGGTCACGAGTGTATCCGAGCCTGCACTGGCGAGCCGCGTGCCAGCGGGGCTCCAGGCCACGTCGTAGAGGGTGACCGCGTAGCCTTGTATCACACGCACACACTGCCCGCGCTCCACGTCCCACACCCGCAGGGTGCCATCTTCACTCCCACTGAGCAGGCTGCGGCCATTTGGCGTGAAGGCAAGAGCATGCACAACGGCAGTATGCCCGTGGAGCGCTGTGCGATAGCTGCCCCGTTCGACGTCCCAGAGCCAAATCGTATGGTCTCGGCTGCCACTGGCCAGCAGGCTCCCATCCGGGCTCCAGACCACAGCATTCACCGGGGCGGTGTGTCCCGCGAGCGTCTCACGTACCTCTAAACTTTCCACGTCCCACAGCTTGACGGTCCGATCAAAGCTCCCGCTGGCCAGGGTGCGTCCATCGGGGGCAAAGGCCACCGACCAGACAAGGTCGCTGTGTCCCGTGAGGGTGCCCATGATGGTGCCTGGCTGAGCGGCCTGTGCCCTCTGCATCTGCCACAGTTGAATACTTCCATCGAAGCTGCCACCGGCCAGCAGGCTCCCATCAAGGCTCCAGGCAAGCGCGTATACCGGGCTGCTCTGGCCGGAGAGCGTCTGGAGGTGCATGCCCGTGTGGGCGTCCCAGAGCCGGATGGCGGCATCATCACCTCCACTGGCGAGCGTGCGGCCATCGGGAGCAAAGGCGAGGCGCTGGATGCTGCTGGCATGCTGCCCCATCCAGAGCAAGGCACTGTTCTCCAGATCCCACAGCTTGATGGTCCCATCCCAACTCCCGGTGGCGAGCGCACGCTCATCTGGACTGAAGGCGAGTGCCTGTACCGCGGCGGTATGCGCCTGCCAGGCCAGGTTCAGTATCTTCCCGCCATCGC
>Ga0209180_10000194_pt1 | contig 27331 bp, 21 predicted proteins | sample CZO8metaG_3_FD_188355 | JGI IMG/M metagenome (GOLD analysis project Ga0209180, IMG submission 188355) | Vadose zone soil microbial communities from the Eel River Critical Zone Observatory, Northern California, USA - CZOApr15con2H2.8 metaG... | ecosystem: Environmental > Terrestrial > Soil >...
CCACGGTGTCCCCGCCGCGCTTCCGCGCTTCTTCGACGGAAAACTCCGCGCGGTTGATCAAATCCGTCACGATATCTTCGTTGTCGTACTCGTGCTTGGCTACCGCCTCGACGATTCCGGCACTCAACGTAATCTGCGTCGAATCCCACGGCGGCCGCAGCCCGGAAGCGGCGCGGCGCAATTTATCCGCAAGGTTCCGCGCGCCCGCCAAAGCCGTATCCGGCAGGATGAACGCCAGCGACCACGAGGTATATTTCACCGGTACGTCGTTCTGCCGCACCATCGGCTGCAGCGATCGCGCCAGTTGTTCCAGAAATTTCTCAAGGGGAGATTCGCCGTGCTGGCGCAGAAGTTCCCCGCCGCGGTCGATTTGCAAAATCGCCAGCGAAAGCGGCGTGCCTTGCGTGCGCGCGCGGTCCGCTTCCGCCAGCAGGCAGCTCTGGTACGAGCTGCGGCTCAATAAGCCCGTGCGTTCATCGGAAACGCCCATGCGCCGCACCAGCGACCGCAGCCGCGTATGGCTCACGCTCATCAGCATCTGGTCGCCGATGGCCTGCAGGAAATAAGCTTCGTTTGGCCTCCACTTGTGCTCTTCGGCATGCGCAACGATCAGCATTCCCGCGGGCATCTGCGTCTCTTTGTCGCTGATCATCACGCCGAGCGCCGTGTTGAGCCGTAGATCCCTCAGAATCGATCCTTCCGCCGCTTGCACGATCAGTGCGCCCAGCTCATCGGACTCGGCCTTTTCCAGGTGCGCGAGAAGCAGCACAACCTGTGCGCCGGGCGCGGGCTTCACTCCCGAGGCGCAGAATTCCGCGGCCATTTCCGGCGGCCGGCCCGCCGCGCCGAAGACAGCCAGGGCGCGCGTCGCCTGCAGATAAGTTCCCACCTCGGTGACTGCCGTGTTGAGCATCGCGCGCGGCGTCTGCTGGCGGAAAATCTTTTGATTGATCTCCGAAATCTTGGAGAGATCGCGCAGCGTCTCTGCGGAATAAATACCCGTCCTTCCCGTGATGGCGGCCTGGGCCTCGACCAGCGGTGTAGCCGGCGCAGCCGCCGGTTCCTTCTTCGGCTTGGGCGCTCCTTGCGGCCACCAGTTGGCCATCTGGTAGAGATTCGAAAGCCGCGCGTTCCGCTCTTCTTCCCCGGGATACATGGCCGCAATTTTCTGCAGTCGCTCAAGCGCTTTGTTTTGCAGGGAATACTGCAGGAAAATCTCGGTCTGCACGACGAGGTCTTCGAGGGCTTGCACGTGCCGGCCTTCTTCACTGGTGGGCGGCGGGCCCGGCACATTCTGCGCCGGAGCCGTGTGTGTTGCACGTGCCGGTGCGCTGGTCCCCCCTTTCGTCAGCCGGCTTCCAACTCGTTTCAAGTAGGCGTCGTCCACTCGGCCGCGCAGGAGTTCCAGCCGCTCCTGATTCCGATAGTCGTACGCATCGATATCCACGAGCCTTTCGAGAGATTCCGCCGCCCTGGCGATATTTCCCGAGGTCAGGTACACGTCAAAAAGCTTGATCAGAACTTCGAAATATTGGGACTCGCGGTTCAGCTCGCTGTGGATGGAAGCCCAAAATTCGAGAATCGTCTGCGAATGGGGGTACTTGCTCCCGATGCCGTCCATCAGCGCAACGAAATCATTCTGGCGTTTGCCCGCAAACATCCGCCGCTTGAGCGTCAAGAGAAGCTCCGTGGCTTTTTGGTCCTGGCCGGCGGCGACATACCGGTCTGCCAGCTCGAAAAGCTCGGTCGTCCCTTCGCTTTTTTCCCGGCTCAGTTTGTCGAGTACATCGCGAGCCAGCTCGAGCCTTCCCGAGCGCATGAGGGCGTCGCCATACGTGCCAAGAAACGCCGCATCGCTTTCCGTCGAGGCAAAAGCCTCCAGCAATGAGGCGGCTCTCACGGCATTGCCCGCTTGTAGATTTGCCTGGGCATACAGAAGCGCGACGCTGCGCTCCTGCGGCGCCAGTTTGTGCGCTCGCCCGAGAAGATGGAGCGCGTCGGCCGCCGCCCCGCTCGCCGAAGCAAGCTGCCCGGTCCGCAGAAACGCGCGCGCGGCCAGCGCATTCTTTCCCATGCGTTCCGCGGCTTCCGCAAGACGCAGTTGCCGGGCTAGGTTTTCAGGATCGAGCTGGGCGATCCGCTCCCAGCAAAAGAGCGCGTCTTCCTCCCTGCCCGCGGCCGCGAAACGCTCCGCGGCTTGGGTGTACTGTTGAATGGCTTCGTCGGCGTGATTCTGTTTTTGCAGCAAAAAAGCGTAGCGCGCGACGCGCTCGGGTGGCTGCTGGCCGTAACCCGCGCGCAGAAACCGGTTGTAGATGGCCACGGCCTTTGTCTCGTCTTTGGGCTCGACGAGCAGATCAAAAAGCACGCCGTAATAAACCGCCGCGCGCTCCGGCTTGTCCTGCCGCGCGTAGAGGTCGCCGAGCGCCTGCGTGGCTTCCTGATGCTGCGGTGCTTCGTCCAAAACCGCGAGATAAGCCTGGATCGCATCCTCGACGCGGTTCTTCTCGAGGAAGCGCTTGGCGCGTTCCAGATGCTTGCTGACGTCTGTGGCCATCCGTTCGAATTGCCTTTGCGGTACCCGTTGCTTGCGATTTCGATTTGAGCTGGGCTGCGCGCGGTTGCGGGGCGCGAACGGCCCTCCCTAACTATATACCGCTGGCAGCGGGCGTCCAACCGGCTTGCATTCAGCGATGCAGTAAGGGGCACGAGAGTCCGGCGCGCGCCGTCTCGCGTGCTAATCGTACGGTCGGCGATTTCTACATTCTTGCAAAAAGGCTTCAAACCGAGGTTGCGGCATCGAAGGGCGTTGTCTCCTGGATGGCCCTTGTCGCCGCCTGGGCACGCATGCGGCCCGACTGACCGCTTCTTTGCGTTGCCTCAGGTCAGCCCTCTCGGACGCGGGCTTTTCTCGGAAGGAGCAGCATCAGTGTTGCGGATACGAACAAGGAAACGCCGGTGAGGGCCAAGCCACCGTACAAGCTGTTCGTCCTCTGGCTAATCAATCCAATTGCGTAGGGCCCTGCAAATCCACCCAGGTTCGCGACCGAACTAATCAGGGCAATTCCCGAAGCCGCTGCAAATCCTGTCAGGAACTCGCTCGGCAGCGAATAAAAAGGACCATAGACGCTGTAGATGCCTAGGGAAGCGAAGCATAAAAAGAAGATCGAAGAAAAAGTAGAATGAGTTGCACCGAATGATACGAGAGCAATTCCTGCAACGATTGCGGGAATCGCCGCATGATATTTCCGCTCCATCTTGCGATCAGAACTGCGGGAAACGAGGACCATCGCCAGCAAGCCCACAAGGTATGGAATCATCACCAGGAATCCGATCGTTGTGTTGGAGTAAAGACTGGAAAGCGATTTCACGAATTGTGGCATCCAGAAGGTCAGAGAGTACATGCCGATATTGAGGGTGAAACCGATACAGGCCAGGTGCCACACCCGGCCGTTGGTCAGCGCCTGTATCGCAGAAATTTGGTGTGTTCCATGTTTCTGACTCTCTTCCTGCCTCAATTCCTGAGTGATCCAGTCCTTTTCGTTCCGCGTCAGAAACTTGGCTTCCGCTGGACGGCTTGGCAGCAAGAAGTAGGTAAGGACACCGCAGACTACGGCTGGAATTCCCTCCAGAATCAGGAGCCACCGCCAACTGCTCACACCGAGCCAGTGAACTCGATCCAGAATGAAACCGGAGACCGGAGCCCCCAGAATGCTGGTGACAGGCAAGCCCGCCAGGAACAGCGCAATCGCCTGCGCCTGTTCTCGCTGGCGAAACCAGTACGTCAGATACAGGACGATTCCGGGGAAGTAACCGGCTTCCGCCAGCCCGAGCAGGAACCGCGCGGCGTACAACTGTGAAACGTTCTGGACGAAGCCGGTCATCACCGCCACGATTCCCCAGCTAATCAGGATGCGGGCGATCCAGATCCGCGCTCCGATCTTGTGCAGCAAAAGATTGCTGGGAATCTCAAACAGGAAATAGCCGAAAAAGAAAATTCCCACCAGCAATCCGAACTGCTCGCTCGTGATGGCCAATTCCTTGTTCATCGTCAACGCGGCAAATCCAATGTTGATCCGGTCGAGATAGGCGATGACGTACAGCAGAAAAAGATAAGGGATAATCCGGAGCCGCAGTTTCTGAACCGTTCCCGCCTGCATGGACATCGCACCGGTGTCCGTTTCTTTGTCCTTGATCGCCTCAGTTTGAATGCGCCCGGTCAAGAGATCTCCTCAGCGGGTGCTGCCGACCGAAAGCGTGTGAGAGTTGCGCAAACTGTATGCATCCGCCGCGCAACCGTCAAGCGGCTTCGCGACTCCTTTAGGGATGATTGCCGTCCCGGTTTTCCCTTCTCTTCAAGCATTTCTCCCTCTCGCTTTGCGCGTGCTGACGCGCTGCGGGATTTGTGGCAAACTGAATGTTCACACGGCATGGTTTTAGCGCTGCGTGTGTCTCGCACGAGCCGGGCGCGACCCCCAAGCGCTCGACACAAGCAGGCCCGCCGAAAAAACCAAACAGTCGATTCGAATTCCTGCGGGTAACAGAGAAAACCGGTAACAGAAAAAAATGGATCCGAAGTTCATACGGAATTTCTGCATCATCGCGCACATTGACCACGGCAAGTCCACGCTCGCGGACCGCCTGCTCGAAATGACCGGGGCGCTCACCGAACGCGAGATGCACGAACAATTTCTCGACTCCATGGACCTCGAGCGCGAGCGCGGCATCACCATCAAAGCAAAAAGCATCCGCCTGCACTACAAAGCGAAAGACGGAAATACCTACCGCCTGAATTTGATCGACACGCCGGGCCACGTCGATTTTTCCTACGAAGTTTCGCGCGCGCTTTCCGCGTGCGAAGGCGCGCTCCTGGTCGTCGACGCCTCGCAGGGTGTGGAAGCGCAGACGGTCGCGAACACGTTTCTCGCTGCGGGACACAACCTCACGATTCTTCTCGTGATCAACAAAATCGATTTGCCCGCCGCGCAGCCGGAATTCGTGAAAGAGCAAATCGAGACCGTGCTGGCCATTCCCGCGGATGATGCGCTGCTGATCAGCGCGAAGAGCGGGCTCGGCGTGGAGGAGGTGCTGGAAGCGATCGTCGCGCGAGTTCCACCGCCGAAGGGCAGCGCGGAAAACCCGCTGCAGGCGCTGATTTTTGATTCCTGGTTCGACATTTACCGCGGCGCCGTCGTTCTGGTGTGCGTGATGGAAGGCCGCGTCACGAACCACATGAAAATCAAGCTCGTCGCTGGCGATGAAACCTACGAAGTCGAGCAGCTCGGCACGCTCACGCCGAAACCCGTCGCGCTCGAAGAACTCGAAGCTGGCGACGTAGGCTTCATCGTCGCAAACATCAAGCGCGTTGCGGACGCGCGCATGGGCGACACGGTCATCGAAGTCGATCGTCCCGCTCCGGCGCTGCCGGGATTCGAAGCCATCAAGCCGATGGTCTTCGCCGGATTGTTTCCGGTGCTCGCCGACGACTACGAACCTCTGCGCGACGCGCTCGGGAAATTGCAGTTGAACGACGCCTCGTTTTTCTACGAGCCGGAAAACTCCGTCGCGCTGGGCTTCGGTTTCCGCTGCGGCTTCCTCGGCCTGCTGCACATGGAAATCGTGCAGGAACGGCTGGAGCGTGAATTCGGCCTGAACCTGATCACCACCGCGCCGAGCGTGCGCTACCGCATCACGCGCGTCACCGGTGAAGTCATCGAAGTGGACAGCCCGGCGAAATTTCCGAGCCCCGGCGACATCCAGAAAATCGAAGAGCCGATCATCAAGGCCATGATCATCACGAATGACGATTCGGTCGGCGCCATTCTGCAGCTTTGCCAGGATAAGCGCGGCACGCAGAAAAATTTCGAATATCTCTCGCCGACCCGCGTCATGCTCACCTACGAACTGCCGCTGAACGAGATCGTGCTCGACTTCTACGACCGCCTGAAAACTGTTTCACGCGGCTACGCCTCGCTTGACTATCATCTCGCGGGCTACAGCGAATCCGACCTGATCAAGCTGGACGTGCTGGTCGGAGGCGAACCGGTGGATGCGCTGGCGCTGATTTGCCACCGCGAACATGCCTACGAGCGCGGCCGCGAACTCGTGACCCGCCTGCGAAAACTGATTCCACGGCAACTGTTTGAAGTGCCGATTCAGGCCGCGATCGGCAGCCGCGTGATTGCGCGCGAAACGGTTGCAGCGATCCGCAAAAACGTTCTCGCCAAGTGCTACGGCGGTGACATCACCCGCAAGCGCAAGCTCCTCGAAAAACAAAAAGAAGGCAAGAAGCGCATGAAGCGCGTCGGCCAGGTGGACATTCCGCAGGAAGCCTTCCTCGCGGTCCTCAAGGTTTCCTCCGCCGACGACGAATAGCTCGTGGTATTTAGTCATCAGCTTTCAGTTGTTAGCTCTTAGCTTTTTGGTTTTCGGAACCATTTGAGACGGTTTCGATTGTTCTCCTTTCAGCCCCGGAGTAAACTGTGTTCAGGTAAGCTTTCTATGGGAAAAGAACGCCAATTCGTTGTAAACGAGCGCGGCGAGAAAGTCGCCGTCGTCCTCAGCATCGAGGAATACGAAAAAATCCTCGAAGAGCTGGAAGACCTCGAGGATATTCGCGCTTGCAATGAAGCGAAAGCCTTAGGTGAAACTCCAATCCCCCTCGAGCAGGCTTTGGCCGAAAACCGCCGAAACCGCAAGTGAAGTACAGGGTACTCATTTTGCCGGTGGCCCAGAAGGACCACCACGCCATCCCTTCCCCGTCTTATGAACAGATCGAGCAAAAGATGCTGGCGCTTGCGGAAAACCCCCGGCCACCTGGATGCAAAAAGCTGAAAGACACCGAAAGAAACTGGCGGATTCGCGCGGGAGTTTACCGAATCCTCTACGATATCGATGATTCGAGCGCCACAGTAACTGTGCTCAGGATCGGTCATCGCAAGGACGTCTATCGATAAGTTCATAAGGGTCCCTTCTTCTTGACTTCGGTGGTGAGGCGGCCGCGGTGGAGCTGGAGGGAGACGGAGTCGCCGAGCCCAACCTGGGCGGCGTCGCGGAGGACGGTTCCGTTGGCGTCGGTGGCGATAGCGTAGCCGCGTTCGAGGACGCGCAGGGGGCTGCGTTCCTGAAGCTGGAGAAATAGTTTTTCGAGACGGTCGCGCTTACGGCGGAGCAGGCGCTCCATGCGGAGACCGAGCTCGGCGGCGCGTTTTTCAAGGCGCAGACGGAAGGCCGCGATTTTCACGCGAAAATCAAATGAGACGATGCGCAGATGCGCGGCGTTGAAGCGTTTGCGCGATTGCTCGAGGCGCGCGCGAAGGCCGAGCGCAAGCCGCGAAGTCATCTCATCGGCGCGCTGGCGCTGCTGGCGGAGAAGATCGAGCGGGCGGCGGAAGCCCGGGCGCGCGGAAAACTCGTGGACGCGGCGCGACAATTCCAGCACGCGGTAACGGATCAACCCGGCGAGGGTTTCGCGGAGTTCGGCGATATGCTTATCGAATTCACGGTGCGTCTGGACGACAAGCTCGGCGGCGGCGGATGGCGTCGAAGCGCGGACGTCGGCGACGAAGTCGGCGATGGTGAAATCGGTTTCGTGGCCGACGCCGGAGATGATGGAAATTTCGGAGGCGGCGATGGCGCGCGCCACGGGTTCTTCGTTGAAGGCCCACAAGTCTTCCATGGAGCCGCCACCGCGCGCGAGGATGAGAACGTCAACGAGTTTCTTCTGATTGAAAAATTTCAAGGCTTTGACGATTTCTTCGGCGGCGCCTTCGCCCTGGACGCGCACGGGATAGAGAATGAGATGAACATTCTGGAAACGGCGGCGAAGGATGCGGACGACGTCGCGGACCGCAGCGCCCTTTGGGGAAGTGATGAGGCCGATGCGGCTGGGCAGAAGCGGCAGCGGTTTCTTGCGCGCCGCGTCGAATAAACCTTCCGCTTCGAGGCGCTTTTTCAATTGCTCGAAGGCCAACTGAAGCGCGCCGCGCCCGACCGGTTCGAGATTCTCCACGTAAATCTGATATTCGCCGCGCTGCTCGTAGACGCTGATGGAGCCGCGGACGGTGACAAGAAGGCCGTCTTCGGGGCGGAACTTGATGCCGCGCCGCTGCTGCTTGAAGAAAACGCAGCGGACCTGCGCGCGATCGTCTTTCAAAGTGAAATAGATGTGGCCGGACTGCGCTACGCGGCAATTGGAAATTTCGCCCTGAACGCTGATGTCGGTGAAGTTTTTGGCGAGAAGATCGCGGATGCGGGCGGTCAGCTCGCTGACGGTCCAGACGGGGCGGGTGGGCATGAGGTTAAAGGTGAGCTGTCGGGTCATTGTTCGTGACTCGTGACTGGTGGGGGAGAGATTGGTCAACAGTCGGCAGTTGACAGTTGACAGTGTGAAAAGAGAATAGAACTTCAGGGCGTTGGGATACGGTCGCGGCTGCTGAACTTTGAGCCTGGAAGAGTGGCGAAGGGGGTACACCCCCGCCATTTTGTATGAATGTCAAAACAAAGGAGTTGCTAAATTTGCAATTCGTAAGTGCATGAAAAGAAAGGGTCGTCGTTGGATTTGATCGCAGGGCGGAGCCCGTCTGAGAACCGTGGAGAAAAGAGGAACGTGGACTGACCCGAAGGCTTCGTTCACGGCAGGCAGGATGGAGTTCTGATTCGAGATTTCTGGTTAGCCAGTTGTGGAGCCCCCCCGGGGGGATCTCGGAAGTGTGGCAAGGAAAGGACTTAAAATTCAGCGATTTTGGAAGTGTGGCAAGGAAAAGACTTAGTGACTCGTGAGGCGAGACTGGTGAATCGTTGGTAGGAAGATAACCTTCAGGCTTTGAGGGGAAGGCGGTGCGGGTTTGCAGCGCGAAATTCAAAGACCATTATAACATATGGGTACTGTTTGTCAAGGAATTACTGATAAGTGGTTTGGCTTCCGTCAGATAGCAGCGCCGGGACCGATCTCCGCCAGGCAAAAACAGAGCCATTTTGCTTCCGGTGATAGGTCATATGGCCAAGCATTTGATAGTTGGTCAGTCTCCGGATTGCGTCGACCGTCTGGCAGTTTATCGGTTCAGCCTTCTCCCCCTTACCGCTATTTCAGCAGTCCGTAGACTTCGACTTCGCCCCTCGCGCCAAAGTACACGCGTCCATTAACGACTATCGGAATCACGAATCGAGTCGCCATCGCGGCGCGATCGCGTCTGCTGTTCTGTTCCGATGTGTAGATCGGCTGATCAATCTTGCTCGCGTTGAAGGCATAGAGTACTGCTGGTTGGTCGGAGCCGTTCCATGTTTTCGTTGCAACGGCCCACACAATTGCGTCCTTGTTGCCGTTTGCCGAGACAGAAGGCGTCGCGCCAGGGTTCGCGACTTCTGTGCTGGAGTGGGTGTTCAGCGTTAATTTGCCATTCTCGACGGTATAGTCGCGCAGGTAGTCGTCGCTGCAGGCGAAGAACACGTGTCCGTTCCAGTACGCCATCGCGCCGTAACCTCCCCCGCGCATGCGAATCCTCTGCACGACAGCATCGCCGTCGCTCTGAAACTTGCCCATTCGATCACGATCGATCACATAGATCATGGAGCCCTTGGTGGGCTGCAGCAGCAGATGACGATGAGGCGCCGGCTGATCGGGCAGCAGCAGGGGACCGCTGGACCCGAGGTCGGCATCAGCGCCGCTCAGTTGTGCTTGATCATGGGGCGTAAAGTAATCACGGACCACGATCGAAGAGCCTTGAAGCGCCAGCTTGAGCACTGAGTCGCCGTAGTCGCGACCTCCCGTGGATGCATCGAAAGTCCCGTTGCCAGTCGGCACGTAGATATCGCCGTTTGCGTCGGCGCCAGGCCCAGTATCGCTCGCCCAGATGCCGCCTTGGCCGCCGTCGGGTGTGACGTTCAGTACTGCCCTCTGTGCCAACGTCTGCGGATCGTATGCCATGACCCAGCCGTGGTATGGGTCCCGGTCGCATGACGAAGCCCAAGTGAGATACAGAGTGTCATTCACCAGCAGTAGCGAGGCACGTGGATTCTCCAGCAGGGGATCGAAACGCACTTGTCCGTTTACGGCGCCAGCGCCTCTACCCGGGACTGACGCCATGATGAGCTTGGGGCCGCCAAGCTTCTCCGCCCCGGTGGTGATGGCGAGCGCGTGCAGATGCTGAAAGTATTCGTTGTTGCCAAACATATGGCCGACCATCGTGCGCGCGAGCACATACAGAGTGCCTGTTTTCAGGTCGATCACCGGCGTTGAAGTGATGCCAACCTCCGGCTGGATGAAGGGGCATTGCACGTCTCGCGTGGGAACAGCCGTATCGCCCCGCTTTTTATCCAGAACACTGACGTGCCACAGCGGTGGATCGTTAGGTCGATCTGCATTGAACGCGTACACGCTGTCGTGCTCGGTGGCGACAAAGAGCACGTCATGCGTTCCTTTGCCGGGAATCTCGAGCGATGGAATGAACAATGGCTGGGCGTATACGGCGCCGTCAACTTTGAACGCGCCCAGTCTGCCGAACTGTTTTACGTTGACGTTCTGTGGAACTAAAATGCTCTCACTCAGCGCGGCGCCGGTACGCAGGTTGTCGTATTGCGAAGTAGTGACTTGCGCGACCGCAGCGATCGCCGCAAGGGCGAACGTAGGTACGGCGCAGCAGAACGCGAGCAGCTTCACTTGACAAACTCTTGAGGTAACGGATTGGCAGTCTAGCATAGGAGTGGGGAGATGTGGCTGGCCTGTGCTTTAGCGGCTTGGCGACAATTCCCGGATCACGGCATATTCGCAAACTGGCCCACGGCCAAGCATTCAGGCCCGATTGATTTGTCACGTATCGAACGGACCGTGCAGGCCTTTGCGGCAGCGGAGTCCCAAGCCTTGCGAGAGGAATAGTTCGTTCGCTTGCTTTCGAATTCAGCCCAATTGACCGAGGCATGGGTGTTTGCTACGCTCCGAGCACCAACTCCCCGTTCTCCCCGCTGCGGTTGGTCAAAAAGGAGATGCCATGGCCGCACGCTGCGCAACGCCCCTAGGATCGCTTCGCTCACTGGTGAGCACCGGCAAAATGATAGGCCTCCGGCTTTGCATCCTAATTTTCGCCGTCCTGACACTGAACTCGCAAGTTGCCTGGGCGCAGCAGTGCTCGGATACGACGTTCGTGCAGCGGGCATACCAGGATTTGCTGTTGCGCCAGCCCAGCGCAAGTGAAGTTACGTTCTACGTGCCTGCGGTACAGAGCAATGGCCGCCAGGCGGTCGCTTCGTCTCTGCTGGCCAGCCAAGAATATGCGTTCGACCTGATCAGTGGCAGTCCTTCTGTGGTCGCTGGGTGGTACCAGAGTTTTCTTGGCCGGAATCCAACTCCTACCGAGGCTCAGTTCACGTTAAACCAGGAGCCCGTGAGCGATGGCTCCATCATTGCGGTGCTGCTCTCCAGCGCGGAGTACCGCACGCGCGCGATCACGCTGAACCCGGCGATTTCTGATGATAGCCTGAAGCTCGTAAATCAGATGTTCAAGGACCTGCTGAGCCGGAATGCGAGTAGCGGCGAGCTGGCCTTCTTCGGCGCAGCCCTCTCTTCGGGCGGGACGGCTGCGCAAGTCGCTACCGCCATCCTGAGCAGCAACGAGTATTTTTCCGGGGTGATCGGCCGCGCCTACTTGCGCATGCTGCGCCGCCCAGCGACGCAGAGCGAAATCAATTCCTTTCTGAGCCCGCTGAAATCTGACGCGCGACCCGACGAAGACCTGCTAGCCATCCTGGCCGGGTCATCGGAGTATTGCAGCTCGACCGTGCAACCTCCGCCGACATTCCAATTGCAGGCGCCGGCGACGACGTTTCCCGCGCTAAATTCCGTCACCATTCCGTCAAACCTTAGCCTCCTGCCCGCAGTTCAATTCGGGCCGCTGGAAGCCAGCAGCAACGCCGCCATTCTTGGGTTGCAAGTTGTGGTTAGCAGCGATGAGACGAGGATCACTTCCTTGAACGCCGAGGTATCGCGCCTCAACGACCAGATCACGCTGCTGAATTCGTTGCTGGTCAACGAGTCGCTGACAATTACTGATCTGACCAACACATTGTTTGGAGCGCCGCCCACGCTCGAGGCTGCGCAAGCGGCGCAGAAGGACGCTCAGGACAAGGTCGCGCAGGCCGTGGCCAGCGCTGGCACGGGAAATGCGCTGGTGCAGAACGCGCAGGCCAACTTGACGCAAGGGGATGCTGCGCTGGCCGCGGGTGACTTCTCCACGGCCGTGAAGCGCTACCGCCTTGCGTTTCTGCTTGCTGGCAATGCATTGAAATAGGGGCCGGATGCGAGGGGCAGACTTTTGTGTTTGCGATTAACGGGAGAAGAAGGAATCAAGGATTTTATTCGGGCGGAGTTCAACGCCGAGAAAAGGAGGTAAAGGGAATAAAAGAAGTAAAGGAAAAGACACGGTTATTTGCGGAGATGTCCAAAAAGCCAGAGGAGGAGTGAGAATACGGCGCTGAGGAGGAGGCAGGTGACGATGGGGAAATAGAAAGTGGTGTGCTCGCCGCGGTGGACGATGTCGCCGGGAAGGCGGCCGAGGCGAAACGGGAGCTTGCCGCCGAGATAAAGAAGAGCGCCGACGAGGACGAGGAGGCCGCCGAGGAGAAGAAGGGTGCGGCCGAGTTCGCGGAGAGGGTCCATGGAGTACATTGTAACGGACGTGGAGGGAGGAAAGGACATAGAGGAATTGAAGGGGGTAAAGGAAGTAAAGGAAATGAAAGAGAAACCACAGCCCTATCAAGGGATGTGCTCATGTTTTTAGGATCTTAGCGAAAAGCGGATTCCTTCCGACAAGGCCGGAATCTTCGATCGCCCCGAAAAAACATTCGGAGCGCGAAAACCGGCTCCGCAAACCCATCCGGGAGCGCAAAAACCGCGCTTCGCTCGGAATGACAATTTCACTTTTGCCGCGTACTTATAGCTCAGAACACTAGCCGCGGAAGTAGAGATAGGCGCCGGTGATGCAGAGCAAAACTACGATGGAGGCCGTGAGTTCTTTCCAGCTCCAACTGGCGCGAGTGTTCTGGCGGTCTTCTTTGGTGGCGGTCTCGAAGGTAAGACTCTTGATTTTCTCGTAGTCGGGTGCGGGAGTCATGTAACTGACCGCCACCATGACGATGGCCGAGACGATGGTGATGAAGACGCTGAAATACTGAAAATAGATATTGTTGACGACCCACAGGAACGATCCCTGGGGATAGCCGTTCTCGAAGCCGGGCAAGCCGAGAGTAACGGGAGTATCAACGAGCATGCGGGAGAGGCCCAGAACGAAGCCTACCATCATGGCCCAGAGAGCGCCTTTGGCATTGAGACGCTTGAAGAAAACACCGAAGAAAAAGACGACGAAAATGGGCGGCGCAAGATAGCCCTGAACAGCCTGAAGATAGGTGTAGAGACCCTGGGCATTTTTGATGACGGGAATCCAGGCGAGGGCGATCAGCACCATGATGGCGGTGGCAATTCGCCCGGTGCGAACAATTTGATGCTGAGAGGCTCCGGGCTTCCACTTTTCATAAAGGTCGACGGTGAAGAGCGTGGAACAAGCGTTGAAGACCCCGGCGAGAGAGCCCATGAGCGCAGACAGGAGACCGGCGACGACAATCCCGCGAATTCCGGGCGGCAAGAGGTATTGAACCATCATGGGGAAGGCGCCGTTGGAGATGGCCGGAATGGTGCGACCGTCCGGACCGATCATGGCGGCCAATTCCGGAATTTTGCCGCTGCGCGCGAGGGCGTAACAGACCAATCCCGGGATCAGGAAAAGGTAGACGGGGAAAAGCTTGAGGAAGGAGGCAAAAATGCTGCCGCGGCGCGCGACGGCCTCATTGGGAGCGCCGAGGGCGCGCTGCACGATGTATTGGTCGGTGCACCAATACCAGAGCCCAATGATGGGCGCGCAAAAGAGCATGCCAAGCCAGGGGAAATAGCCGTTGAAATACCAGGCTTCCCGAACGACCTGGCCCGCGGCGTTGGTTTGCATGACCGGGGCCCAAGTGCCTTGGACGCCGGCGGGAATCAGAGGCTTCCAGAGATTGAACATATCCGAGCCGCACCAGTGGCGGAGCTCACTCCATCCGCCGAGACGAACCAGGCCGTAGCCGGTCAATAGCGCGGAACCGGCGATCAGGACAGTGACTTGGACCGCATCGTTGTAGGCCACGGCGCGCATGCCGCCCAGGGTTGTGTAGAGCCCGGTGAGCACGATAACCAGCACGGAGCCGATCCAGAAGCTGTCGATGGAGGCGCCGCCGACGTTCAAACGCAACTCGGGAAGGAGAGTGGCGAAGACCACGCCGCCGGCGAAGATCCCAACGGCGATTTTGGAAATCACAAAGGTGATGAGAGAAACGACAGAAAGGACGTAACGCGAATGCACGCTGAAGCGGCGCTCCAGGAACTCGGGCATAGTGAAGACCATGGAGCGCATGTAGAAGGGTACGAAGACCCAGGCCAAAACCAGGAGGCACCAGGCGTGCAATTCGTAGTGGGCCATGGCCACGCCGCTGGTCGCGCCGGAACCCGCAAGGCCGACGATGTGTTCGGATCCGATATTGGAAGCGAAAATGGAGGCGCCGATGATCCACCAACCGAGATTGCGCCCGGCGAGGAAATAGTCGGCGGCGGAGTCCTTTCCCTTGCGAACGACCCACCAGGCCACACCGAGCAGGATGGAGAAGTAGAGTGCGATCATCAGCCAGTCAATTCCAGTGATGTGAGACTTGCCGATCGCGGAGAACAGCAAGGCGGCAGGGAGACTCATGAAAACCTCTATCGAATTTAGGATTGACTTGCCAGCTGCCGGGTTTTGCCGCGAGGAGGAGATCCGAAGCGCAGAAATCTCCGCTGGCCGCGCCCTGCGGAATCGGAGAGGATAACTGAAATACCGGGTAAAGACTACTGCGACTGCTAATTAGTGTCCGCTAATTTGAGGTCAGAGCCCGCCCGCCGTCTCCCGGGATGACAATCCTGGCCGAATTGCCGGACTGTCAGATCAGTTCGAGGCCGGAGAAAAAGTAGCCGATTTCAAAGGCGGCGGTTTCAGGAGCGTCGGAGCCGTGGGTGCAATTGTTGCCGATGGTGGTGCCCAAGTCGCGGCGGATAGTGCCGGGCGCAGCTTTCTTGGGATCGGTGGCGCCCATGGTGTCGCGCCACTTGGAAATGGCGCCGTCGGCTTCGAGGACCATGGCAAAGATTTTGCCGGAACTCATGAAGTCGGTCAGCTCGCCGAAGAAGGGGCGCTCGCGGTGGACTGCGTAGAAACCGCCGGCTTCGGCTTTCGTGAGACGCATGGATTTGATAGCCACGATCTTGAAACCCGCCTTGTGGATGCGGGAGAGGATTTCCCCCTGAAGGTTGCGACCGACAGCGTCCGGCTTGATGATTGCAAAGGTACGCTCTAGAGCCAAGGCACTTCCTCCGAATCGATTGGTTCGAACGAAAAACCCACCCTCTAAAAAGGGCGGCTACAGAAGAAACAGACGGGGCAACAACCCCCCGTCCCCACAAAACTCTATTTCAGGGCGGCGGCGACGGTGGAGCCGAGGTCCGCAGGAGTTTCGACGGTGCGGATGCCGGCGGCGGCCATCGCAGAGTACTTGTCCCTGGCGGTACCCTGACCGCCGCTGATAATCGCGCCAGCATGGCCCATGCGGCGTCCCGGCGGCGCAGTCTGCCCGGCAATGAACCCGACAACCGGCTTCTTCACATTGTCTTTGATCCATTCCGAAGCGCGTTCTTCGGCGTTGCCACCGATTTCACCGATCAGGATGATGGCCTGCGTGCCGGAATCATCGTTGAAAAGCTTGATGGCATCGAGGAAGGACGTGCCGACGATGGGATCGCCGCCGATGCCGATGCAGGTGGACTGGCCAATGCCGAGGCGCGTCAATTGATCGACGGCTTCGTAAGTGAGCGTGCCGCTGCGGCTGACCACGCCAACGTTTCCCTGCTTGTGAATGCGGCCGGGCATGATGCCGATTTTGCACTTGCCCGGAGAAATGATGCCGGGGCAGTTCGGGCCGATGAGGCGTGTTTTATTGAAGTCCACAACCGAGGCCACGCGAACCATGTCGATGACGGGGATGCCCTCGGTGATGCAAACAATGAGAGCGATCTCTGCATCGGCGGCCTCGAGAATCGCGTCAGCCGCGAAGGGCGGCGGAACGAAAATCACGGAAGCATTCGCGCCCGTGGTTTTCGCGGCATCGGCGACGGTGTTGAACACCGGGCGCTCGAGATGCTTCGTACCGCCTTTTCCCGGGGTAACGCCGCCGACAACATTTGTGCTGTACTCGATCATCTGCTGTGCGTGAAAGGTGCCTTCGCGGCCGGTGAAGCCCTGGACGATGAGGCGGGTTTTTTCATTGACGAGAACGCTCACCGCGCACCGCCCGCGAGAGCGACGACTTTTTCCGCGCCGTCCTTCATGCCGTCGGCAATGGTGAAGTTCAATCCGCTTTCACGAAGAATTTGCTGGCCGCGCTCCACGTTGGTTCCCTCCATGCGCACGACAACCGGCACCTTCACGTGCAAATCCTTGGCGGCGGCAACGACGCCGGTTGCAAGCACGTCGCAGCGCAGGATGCCCCCGAAAATATTGATGAACACGGCTTTCACTTCGGGATCGCTCATGAGGATGCGGAAAGCGTTTTTTACCTGTTCGGCGGAAGCGCCGCCCCCGACATCGAGAAAGTTCGCCGGCGAGCCGCCGGCGTATTTGATGATGTCCATGGTGGCCATGGCGAGGCCGGCGCCGTTGACCATGCAGGCCACGCTGCCGTCGAGCTTGATGTAGTTGAGGCCATGCTTGGACGCTTCGACTTCGAGGGGATCCTCTTCATCAAGGTCGCGCAGTTCGCGGAGTTCTTTGTGACGGAAGAGCGCGTTGTCGTCGAACGTCATCTTGGCGTCGAGGGCCACCAATTTGCCTTCGCCGGTCAGCACGCAAGGATTAATTTCGAGCAGCGAGGCATCCGTATCGAGGAAAGCGCGGTACAGGGCCTGGAGGAAAGGCGTGGCCTGGGTCATGACTTCGATCCGCAAACCCAGGCCGAAAGCGATCTTGCGGGCCTGATAGGGCTGCAAACCGACGGACGGATGAATCGTCTCGCGCAAAATGGCGCTGGGGTTTTCCTTGGCGACTTCTTCGATCTCCATCCCCCCCGCGGCACTGGCCATGAACACGACGCGGCCGGTGGCGCGGTCGACGAGGAGGCCAAGATAAAGTTCGCGCTTGATGTCGAGGCCTTCTTCAATGAGCAGGCGCTTGACGATGCGGCCAGCGGGGCCGGTTTGCGGCGTGACCAGCTTCATTCCGAGGATGTGGCCGGCGATGTCGGCGGCTTCATCGGCGGAGCGCGCCAGCTTCACGCCGCCGGCTTTGCCCCGGCCGCCCGCGTGAATCTGCGCTTTGACGACGCAGATTTGGGACTTCAAGCGCTGCGCCGCTTCGCGGGCTTCTTCCTTGGTAAACGCAACTTCGCCGCGAGGAGTGGTCACGCCATAACGCGCAAGAATCGCCTTGGCCTGATACTCGTGAATCTTCATCGGGGTTCCCTGTTCCGCGTGACTAAGAAGCAGTCACCGCGCATGTGACCGCAGAGCGGTCGATGAACGTGCGGCAACGAAGTGATCAATTTCCGTGCGGCCGCGAAGCGATCAATGTCTGTGCGGCCGCAAAGCGATCAATGTCTGTGCGGCCGCAAAGCGGCCGACGAGTGTTAGAATTTTGCAGCTACGCAAAACATAGAAGTTTACCCGGAACCCCAAGACGGAGCAAGGACACGCGAAATGACGCTGCAATTCATGGAACGATGCGAGCTTCTTCACCCGCGCCGCCGCGCCGCTGCGGCCGCATTTTGATGGCAATTCCTCTGATCGATCGCGTGGAAGCCGGACGCCTCCTCGCGCGCACGGAAGCCGAAGCGGTGATGGAAGAGCTGCTTTCGGGGCGCGTCGGGACGCCGGACATTGTGCGGTTGTTGGGGGCGCTCAACCGGCGGCCCATTCAAGTACAGGAACTCGCGGGGTTCGCCAAAGTGATGCGGCGGCACGCCACCCGCGTGTTTGCAGAGGGTGAGGCGCGGCCCGCGATGATGGTGGATACGTGCGGAACTGGCGGGGATGGCTCAGAGACGTTTAATATTTCGACGGCAGCGGCGATTGTTGCGGCAGCGGCAGGAGCGCGCGTCGCCAAACACGGAAACCGCGCGGCCAGCTCGCGGAGCGGCTCGGCGGACGTGCTGGAAGCGCTCGGGGTGCGGATCGATCTCCCGTTCGAACGGTATGGGCGCGCGATTCGGGAGATTGGCATCGGTTTCCTGTTTGCGCAGGCGGCGCACACGGCGACGCGGCATGCCACTCCAGCACGGAAACAGATCGGCGTGCGGACAGTCTTCAATCTACTGGGGCCGCTCACCAATCCTGCTGGGGCACAAGCCCAGGTCCTCGGCGTTTTTTCAGCGGAAGTGATCAACCTTGTGGCTGCGACACTCGCTGAGCTTGGTGTCGAGCGCGCCTTTGTAGTGCACGGCGCGGGCGGACTTGACGAGATTTCTCTGGCCGGGGAAACGCTGGTCGCTGAGGTCCGCGATGGGACGGTCCGGCGCTTTACGGTGGCTCCGGAAGAGTTCGGCGTAGCACGCGCACCGCTCGAATCGCTTCGTGGAGGAAGCGCGGCCGAAAACGCCGAGATCATCCACCGCGTCCTAGCAGGTGAAGGCGGTCCACCACTCGACATCGTAGTGATCAATGCGGCCGCCGCGCTTGTCGCTGCGGGTAGGGCCGCCAATCTCCGGGATGCAGCGAACCTTGCGGCCAAGACCATTTCGTCTGGCGCTGCGGCCGAGCGACTCGCGGCACTGGTTGCCTTCACAAACGCAGGCTAGCCGGCCAGAACGAGAATCTGCCTAAAGATTTTGCCTGATACAATCAACTACTCCTGTTGCTGGAGGGAGTGCACGGCGTAGATGAAACAGGTCAGCGCAAAAGCAAGGAACGCCCCGCCTTCAAGCAGGATCGAACGAAAATTTCCAATGCCGATGGAGGTGAGCCGCAACCAATCGATCTCCCAGGTAATGGGGTTCAGGAGCGCGGCCCTGCGGAACCATATGGGCAGAGGCTCGAGCGGATAAAACATCGAGCTGGCAAACATAAAGACGAAGTAGAAGACGCTGGTAACGCTATTGAAGACATCGTTGCGCTTCGTCTTGAGAGCGAAAATCGCGTAAAAGAAAAACCAGCCCGCGGTGCCAACGGCCATGCCGGCCAGGAGCAGAGGCAGTTTCGGCCAGTGCACACGGATGCCGAGGAGCAGGCGGCCGACGGCGAGCGTGAGCGCGGCCTGCACAACGGCGATGAAGACGTTGAAGATGACTTTTCCGAGCAAGTATTCGCTGCGGCTCATCGGATAGGTGAGCATTTCGTAGAAGATGCCGTTGTCGCGGTCCAGAAAAAACGACCAGGAAGTATTGGAAGCGATGGCGAAGCTGGCCATGGCCAGAACTCCCGCGAGAAAAAACTCGTTGTAGTTCACGTGGCCGAGCCCGGCGGGAGCGCCGAGCGCGGAATTGACGCCTACACCAAAGACCAGCATGTAAAGAAGCGGAAAGAAAAGATCCCAGAAGATAAAGGTAAAATTCGTGGCGCGAATTTTCGCTTCGCGATACACAACTGCGGATAGTGCGCTCATGCGATGTCTTTTCCTTTCTGCGTCGTTAATTCGACGAAAATATCTTCAAGGCTGGCGCCGCGCACTTCCACGCGCAGGACACGCCGGTCGCGAGAAAGCGCGCTGACAATCTCCATGACGCGGCCTTCTTCGGTCTTGATCGTCAAATCGATGGTATTGGCATCCATCGAGGAGCGGATGGGGGTGAGATTGGCCACCTCGGCCGCGATTGTTTCCGGCAGACGGTCGAAGGCCAGCGTGATGTCGTAAACGCCCTGGGAAAGGAGCTTCAAGGTATTCAGGTCGCCGCGCGCGATCTGTTTTCCCTTGTTGATGATGAGGATATCGTCGCAGAGATCTTCCGCTTCGCTGAGCACCTGGGTCGTTAGGATGATTGTTCTGCCTTTCTCGACCTCTGCGCGCAGGCGATTCATCATTTGGCGTTTCAGGATGGGATCCATCCCCGTGGAGAATTCATCGAGGAAGAGCACGGGTGTTTCGACCATGAAAACTTTGGCGACCTGCACGCGCCGGCGAAAACCTCCGCTCAAGTCTTGCACCTTGCGGTCCACTTCCGCGCCAAGCTGAAATTCTTCGATCAGCGCATTCGCGCGGCGAGCCGCCATCGCTTTGTCCAATCCCTGAAAGCGGGCGTAGGTGAGCAAATTGTCCTTGACGGATAGAAAGAGCTCAACGGCGGTCTCCTGAATCACCGACGAGATTCGTTTTCGCACTTCGAGCGGTTTTTTGACGGCGTCGTAACCCAGGATCTTCGCGGTGCCTTCCGTCGGCCGCGTCAACGTGGTGAGCATGCGCAAGAGTGTTGATTTCCCCGCGCCATTCGGCCCGAGCAATCCAAAGATGATTCCGCGAGGCACGCGGAAGCTCATGCCATCCACAGCGCGGACCGGGGCTTTCCCGCGCGAGGCGTACACTTTTACGAGGCTTTCGACTTCCAGCGCAAACTCGCTCATATAAGGCTCCATAATGATGCCGCGGGACTTGCACACCGCGGGAAAAAATCGACGAACGAGCAGAGGTCTTGCGGGTCAGATAGAATCGCTCGCAGGCCACGCCGGGCCAGCAGCGGGGCTCTCAGGCAGTAAAACCACCGGGAGCGTCAGAGGAGAGATACTTTGAGGAACATGGCAGTCGCTCTGTTGATTGCCCTTTTACCGTATCTGGCACAGGCGCAGAAGTCAACTGCGCCGACACCCGCGCAGGCCGCGCAGGAAGTGCGGGATTACCGCATGGACAACGAGGATCGTATTGTTCGAGAGCTGAGCGAGTTTTTGGCGATTCCCAACATTGCCAGCGACACACCCAACATTCAGAGGAACGCGGTGCACCTTGTCGAGATGCTTGAGGCACGCGGAATCGAAACGCATCTGCTGCCGATCAGCGGGCGCGGGCCGGTGGTGTTCGGTAAGCTGCTCTCGCCGGAAGCGAAACGCACGGTGATTTTTTACGCGCATTATGACGGCCAGCCGGTCGACCCGGCGGCGTGGACGGACGGAAAACCTTTTGAGCCGGTTCTCCGCGACGCAGCTATTGAGGCCGGAGGAAAGCGGATTCCCTTCCCTGAAAACAGCGCGCAGCATCGCGCCGTCTATAACGACAACTGGCGAATCTATGCGCGGTCTGCTTCCGACGACAAGTCGCCGATCGTGGCACTGCTGGCAGCGATTGACGCGCTTCGCGCCAAGAAAATCCCTCTGGCAGTAAACCTGAAAGTCATTTTCGAAGGGGAGGAAGAAGCGGGATCGCCGAACCTGCAGCGCACGCTGGAATTGCACAAGAATCTTCTCGGCGGAGATTTACTGATTACGGGCGATGGGCCCGTGCATCAGAGCGGGCGTCCGCTGGTTTTCTTCGGCAACCGCGGCGAGACCGGGATTGATGTCACGGTGTACGGCCCCGTGCGCGCGTTGCATAGCGGGCATTATGGGAACTGGGCGCCAAATCCTGCGATGGAATTGTCGCGGTTGCTGGCGGCGATGAAAGACGCCGATGGGCGCGTTCTCGTCGAAGGCTACTACGACGATGTTGCACCGCTTGGAGATCTCGAGAAAAAGGCGCTGGCCGAAATGCCGGCGAACGACGCCGATCTCCAACGCGAATTGGGCATCGCGAAACCGGAAGGCGGGGGAAAGAAGCTGGTGGAACTGCTGACGCAACCTTCGTTGAACATTCGCGGATTGCGCAGCGCGTACGTGGGAGATCAGGCGCAGAATGTGGTGCCGGATCGAGCGGAAGCTTCGCTCGACGCACGGCTCGTGAGAGGCGAGGACCCGCAGCAGAAATTTGATCAGATTGCTCTGTTCATCCGGAAACAGGGCTACTGGGTGACTGATCGCGAGCCGACGATGGAGGAGCGGCGCACGTATCCGCTGATCGCGAAAGTCATCAATCAGGGCGGCTATCGCGCATCGCGGACGCCGATGGATTTGCCTGTTTCGAAAGCGCTGGTGCAGGTTGTTCAGGCCGCGACGGGCGGCACTGCCGTGATCGCGCCGACACTCGGGGGCACCGTGCCAACGTACATTTTTGAAGACCTCGGTCTGCCGTGGATCGGCGTGCCCATCGTGAATTACGACAATCACCAGCACAGCTCCGACGAAAACCTGCGTCTTGGCCACCTTTGGCGCGGGATGGAAATTTACGGCGCGATCCTGGCGGGACTGGATTGGTAAACGCTACAACGACAAGAAGTTCTTCAGGAGTTGCTTGCCGGATTCGGTGAGGACGGATTCCGGATGGAATTGCACGCCTTCGATTTTGTGGCGGCGGTGACGGAGGCCCATGATGATGCCGTCGCCGGTCTCGGCGCTGATGGTCAGCTCGCGGGGCAAAGATTTTTTCTCCACGATGAGGGAATGATAGCGAGTGGCCGTGAAGGGATCCGGGAGCTTGCGGAAGATGTTTTTGCCGTCGTGATGGATCTCACTTGTCTTCCCGTGAAAGAGTTTCGGGGCACGAACGATCTTCCCGCCAAATGCGGCGCCAATGGCTTGATGGCCAAGGCATACGCCCAGGATGGGAAATTTTCCGGCCAGGCGCTCTATCAGCTCCACTGAAATGCCCGCCTCCCGTGGTGTACACGGGCCGGGTGAAATCACGATGCGCTCGGGTTTTCGGCGAGCAATCTCTTCGACGGTGATCTTGTCGTTGCGGTGCACTTCAACGTAGCAACCGAGCTCGCCAAGATACTGCGCGAGGTTGTAAGTAAAGGAATCGTAGTTGTCCAGCAGGAGAATCATGATGACTTCCTCGACCGGCTTCTTTGCTGGGCTGATTCCAGGGCGGTCAACAGCGCTTTCGCCTTGTTGACGCTCTCCTGATATTCGCCCTCCGAGGTTGAATCCGCAACTATGCCGCCGCCGGCTTGCACGTAGGCCACGCCGTTCTTGACAACCATGGTGCGGAGGGCAATGCAAGAATCAAGGTTGCCTGAGAAATCAAGATAGAGGATGCCACCGGCATAAATCCCGCGGCGCGTGCGCTCCATCTCTTCGATGATTTCCATGGCTCGGACTTTGGGCGCCCCCGATACCGTGCCCGCCGGGAAACAGGCCATCAGCGCGTCGAAGCAATCGACATCCTCGCGCAGGCGGCCGCGCAGGCTTGAAACGAGGTGCATCACGTGCGAGTAGCGCTCCACGGTGAGCAGCTTCTCGGCCTTCACCGTGCCGTAGTCGCAGACGCGTCCGAGATCGTTGCGGCCGAGATCGACGAGCATGATGTGCTCCGCGCGCTCTTTCTCGCTCGCGAGCATTTCGCGTTCCAGGCGCTGATCTTCGGCCTCGTCCTTGCCGCGCCAGCGCGTTCCGGCGATGGGGCGATAAAACACATCGCGTCCCTGCACTTTGACGAGCATTTCCGGCGAGCTGCCCACCACGGAGACGTCGTTGAGTTGCAAATAGAAAAGGTAGGGCGAGGGATTCAAGGCGCGCAACTCACGATAGACTTCGAACGGTTCCGCCTTGGTCTTGGCCGAGAAACGCTGGCTCAAGACCACCTGGAAAATGTCGCCGGCGCGAATGTACTGCTTTGCCCTTCGAACCGCGGCCAGGTATTCGGCGCGCCGAAAATTTGAAATCACTTTGAACGGAGACTGTCTGTTTGCTTTCGATTGTCTTGTGGGGCGCTCCGCGGCAACGGGTTCTTCGAGGAGACGGCGCGTCTCTTTGATATCGCGCACGGCGGCGTTGTACTTCGCGCGGAGGCTGCCGTGTCCATCGGTGAAAACGTTGCGAACAATCCACAAGCGGTGCTGCACGTGATCGAAAGCGATGAGGCCGTGATAGAACATCAGCATCGCGTCGTAGAGGCCGATTTCGTCGCTCAAACGCTTCGGCAAGCGCTCGATGAGCCGCACCATGTCATAGCTGAAATAACCGATGGCGCCCGCGACCAGCGGCGGCAGGCCCGGCAATCGCACGGGACGGAAACGCTCGATGCGCTCGCGCAAGAACGAGATGGGATCGCGTTCCTCCCACACGATGCGGTCGCGGCTCTCCAGTACGCATGCGCCGCTGGCGTAGCGGAAAACTTCCTCCGGGTGGGCGCTGGCAAACGTGTAGCGCGCGATTTTTTCACCGCCCTCCACGCTTTCCAGAAGGAAGGAATATCGCGCGCCCTGAGCGATTCGTAAGTAGGCGCTCACGGGCGTCAGCAAATCCGCAGAAAAAACATCATAGACGGGGATGAGGTTTCCTTGCTTCGCGAGGCGCTGAAATTCGTGGAAGTCCGGCTGGATCATCGAAGTAAGTTCGCAATCGGCAGTCTAAAGCTCACAGTCAAGGGCGTTTATTATTGCATTTCTGAATTAAGCGCGCTGGCGCGACTTCTCTTCCGCGCGCAAGACGCCGAGAACGGCGCGTCGCATGGCCGCTTCGGGCGCGCGCCTTCCAGTCCATATTTCCCATTGGGCGATGCCCTGCGCGAGAAACATTTCAACACCGGAGACGGTGGCGATGCCTTTTTTTGCGGCGATTTTCAAGAGCTGGGTCCTCTGCGGCCGGTAAATCAAATCCATGACGATGCGACAGTGTAACTCGCCTGGTGCCAGGGGCGAAGTTCCATCGCGCGGATGCATCCCTAGCGGAGTGGCGTTCAGGATGGCATCAAAATACTCGGTACGCAGAGCGCGGCGCGGCACAACTTCTCCGCCGACGGCACGCGCCAATTCTTTCGCGGCTATTTCTCTCCGCGCACAGATCGCGACGACGGCGCCAGCCCGTCTTAATGCGAATGCGGCGGCCCGCGCCGAACCACCGGCCCCGAAGATCAGCCCCCGGCTTCCTTTAATTCGAAGTTTCTTTTCCAGAGCGCGAAGTGCGCCGACATAATCGGTGTTGCAACCATAGAGCGAACCATCGCTGCGAACTACAACGGTATTCACCGCGCCAATCTCCGCAGCCAATGGCTCACATTCCTTCAGGTGCTTGAGGATGGTCTGCTTGTGCGGCAGTGTGACGCTGAAACCGCGGACCCCAAACTCGGGAACGGCGGCGAGAAAATCGCCAAGTTGACGCACCAGAAATGGGAGGTAAACCGCATCAACGTGGCGCGCCACGAAGCCGGTGTTGTGCAGCAACGGCGAAAGGGAATGACCGACGGGATCGCCAATCACTCCGTATACACGAGTTCGGCGATTGAGCGCGTGAGCGCGATAGAGATGGGTCATCTCCTCGAGCGAAACCTGGCCGGGCGCAGTGGCCTCAGCGACGGGCGCGTATGCCAGCGCACTCCCCTCGCGCAACGCCAAGACGCGCGCGGGCAAGCCGACTTCTCCCATCGGAACAGCAACGAAGTTTTTGGAACGCCGTGCCAGTTTCAGCAGACGAACGCTGTCGGCAATGGTGTTCGCTCTTGCCGCGATCTTTACGGCATCGGCGCCACCATGGGCAGGAGGACTCACACTTCGAGGCAAAACCGGCGTGCGCTTAAAGTCATGTACGGAGAGTAGGACTCGAGGTGGCACGGGAAATTCCCTAACAGACAGGTCCGGAAGCTTATGCAGGGTTTCACCTTCCAGATCGCACCACTGGCAGCCGGCCTCGCGGGCGCGCATGAGCCAGTAAAGTTCACGGTCAACGTCCCCGGCAAGCTTCCCGCGGCCCTCACGGCGGCGGCAGGTGGCGAGAAAGGTGGCCTTCTTGGGCGTGTTCGTCTTGAGCCAGTTTAGGAATCGCGAGCGCTCTGTGTCGCTGCGCAGCCAATCGAGGCGCAGCTCGACGGTCTTGGTTTCCTTGAGAGCGCAACGAACCTGTTCCGCCATTTGGGCCGCCGTGGAGCCTGCCACAACTGCGCAAATGCGCCCCACTCCCTTACCGAAGACACTCATACGCCGCCTTGTGCTCCCAATCCATTGAAAATACAGCGAGTAGTATGCAGTATCAAAAGTGTAAAGCAACCCCAGCCTATCGGTTGACGCGTGGGGTTGCCCCTGTTACTTTCGCTAAGAAAGTCCTCGCACGACCCGTAGGGCCTGTCTTCGAAGGAGTTGTGGAATGCGCGCTAGAATAGTTACTTTGTCTTTCTCGCTTTTTCTGGGAGCTGCGATGAGTTCGGCACAAAACGCACCCCAGGCTGGTCCGGTAATCCCCCAAGCCGACTTTAGTGCGGTGAATTGCTCGGGTTTCGTCACGGACCAGAGAGTGCCCGACGAGATCCAGCTGGTTTCCGGCGAGCAATCGAATTACAAGCTTACTTGGGCGCGCGGCGACTATGTGTACATCAATCGCGGCCAGGACAAGGGCGTTCGAGTGGGCGACCGGTTCTCGGTTGTGCGGCCGGATAAGGACCCCACGGACGTGCAATGGTTCAAGTGGCAAGACAAGCTCATGAGCGCAATGGGGACTGCCTATCTGGATGCGGGCCAGCTTCAGGTGGTGAATGTTCAGCCCAAAGTGTCAGTCGCTGAGGTCATCTTTTCGTGCGAGCAGATGCAGCGCGGAGACATCCTGCGACCGTACCAGGATCGTCCGGCACCCCCTTTCAAGGACTCGACCGGCTTCGATCATTTTGCCCCGATCAGCGGGAAGCACGTGGCCATGCTGGTCAAAGGGAAGGACCATTCAAGTTCCTACGGTAAGTACAGCTCAGTCTACGTGAATCTTGGAAGCAACCAGGGTGTGAAGGTCGGGGATTACTTCCGAATCTTCCGGTACCAAGGCTCGATGGCCGAGACTGTTCCGCAGATGAAAGGCTATCAGTACACCATGTACGGCTTCGGGAGCGCCCCGAAGCGCTATGAGTGGAACGACCTGCCCCGAGAGGTGCTCGGCGAGGGCATTGTCATCAACGTCAGCCGAAATTCATCTACGATCCTGATCACGTACAGCTCAATCGCTCTCTATGCGGGAGACTACGTCGAAATCGAGTAGACGCCCGGCTTCCCTCAGAGTGGTTCAGGCCCGCTACGGTTTCTAGCGCGCGGGCCTTTTCTTTTGTCGCACTTCTCTGGAGTCGCGCTTCCCAGAGGAGCGTGAATCCTCAAGTTCTTTCCGGGTGGGAACTCTCAGAAAAGACTTCGCAGGTAAATCCGAAGATGCGCGCCTCCGGATCACGCCAGGCCTCGCGGCGCAATCCTGCCTTGCAGCACGTCTCCTCCAAGAACTGCTCGCGGGTCAGTTGATGCTCGATCGCAA
>Ga0209180_10000195_pt1 | contig 27322 bp, 24 predicted proteins | sample CZO8metaG_3_FD_188355 | JGI IMG/M metagenome (GOLD analysis project Ga0209180, IMG submission 188355) | Vadose zone soil microbial communities from the Eel River Critical Zone Observatory, Northern California, USA - CZOApr15con2H2.8 metaG... | ecosystem: Environmental > Terrestrial > Soil >...
CCAAAGATCATAAAGAAGGGTGCCACTATGGCGTCCCCATAGAAGCACCCTTATATGGTATTGGTTACTACATCATGCCGTCCATGCCACCCATACCACCCATGCCAGCGGGAGCAGCGCCTTCCGGCTCCGGTGCATCGGTGATGAGTGCGTCGGTAGTAAGGAACATGCCGGCGATACTGGCAGCATTCTGCAAGGCCGAGCGTGTCACCTTCAGAGGATCAACGATACCCGCCTTGAACATATCCACGTACTCGCCCGTCAGGGCATCGAAGCCGTGCCCGTGGGGACTGCGGCGTACATCGGAGACCGTAATTGCCCCATCGCGCCCGGCATTCTCAGCAATCTGGCGCAGCGGCTCCTCGAGTGCACGGCGCAGGATGTTCACACCCGTCTGCTCTTCGCCAGCGGGGACCTGGACAGTATCCAGCACGGGGATGGCATGAACCAGCACAGAACCGCCGCCGGCCACGATGCCCTCTTCAATAGCGGCACGTGTGGCAGAGAGAGCATCCTCAACGCGATGCTTCTTCTCTTTGAGTTCTACTTCGGTGGCAGCGCCTACTTTGATCACACCGACGCCGCCGGCCAGCTTTGCCAGTCGCTCTTGCAGCTTCTCGCGGTCGTAATCGCTCGTGGTTTCTTCGATCAACGCCCGAATCTGGCGAACACGAGCATGGATATCCTCGTGTGTACCAGCACCCTCCACGATAGTCGTGTTGTCTTTGTTGGCAGAGACGGTGCGGGCGCTGCCAAGGTCACGCAGTGTAGCATTTTCCAGCTTGAGACCAGCCTTCTCTGTAATGACCTTACCACCCGTCAGAATGGCTATATCTTCCAGCATGGCCTCGCGGCGATCACCAAAACCAGGAGCCTTCACTGCCAGGACATTAAAGGTGCCGCGCAGCTTGTTGACTACCAATGTTGCCAGAGCTTCGCCGTCCACATCCTCGGCAATGATTACCAGTTCTTTGCGTCCGGTCTGTATGACGCGCTCAAGCACTGGCAGAATGTCTGCAATCGCGCTGATCTTTTTGTCTGTAATGAGCATGTAGGGGTTCGATAACTCGGCTTCCATACGCTCCATGTTAGTGGCCATATAGGCTGAGATATAGCCGCGATCGAACTGCATGCCTTCAGTATATTCTTTCTCCATAGCCAGGCCACGGCCTTCTTCGACGGTGATTACGCCATCTTTGCCGACCCTTTCCATGACTTCGGCGATCAGCGCACCGATTTCTGGGTCAGCCGCTGAGATCGAGGCAACCTGCGCAATCTCTTCCTGCGTCTCGACCGGCTTGCTCATCGACTTGATCTCGACGATAACCGCCTCGGTGCCTTTCTCCAGGCCTTTGCGCAGGATCATCGGGTTGGCGCCTGCTGCAAGGTTCTTCAGACCCTCGGTAATAAGGGCCTGGGCCAGGACGGTAGCGGTTGTGGTGCCGTCTCCAGCCACGTCGTTTGTCCTGGTCGCAACCTCTTTGAGCAACTGAGCGCCCATGTTCTCAAAGGGATCGGGCAGGTCGATATCGCGAGCAATAGTTACTCCATCGTTCGTGATTGTTGGTGCGCCAAACTTCTTGTCTAATACTACATTGCGGCCCTTTGGCCCAAGTGTAACTTTTACTGCACCGGCGAGCACATCCATGCCCTTCTTGAGGGAATGACGTGCTTGCTCATCAAAAAGCAATCTTTTTGCCAAGAAACATACTCCTAAATTTTTTGAAAGGCTCCGATTTAGCGCACTTGCATGCCTGGTCATCTGCATCCAGGCGCAGCGCGTGCGCTAATTCGGGCTGCTACTCAACAATACCCATAATGTCGCTTTCGCGCAGGATTAAATACTCTTCGCCATCCATTTTGATTTCGGTACCGGCGTATTTAGCAAACAGTACCTTTTGCCCAACGCTCACTTCGAGTGTCGTGCGCTTGCCGTTGTCCAGCACTTTACCTGGCCCGGCTGCCAGGATTTCCCCTTCCTGGGGTTTTTCTTTCGCAGTATCCGGCAAAACAATGCCGCTCTTAGTGACGGTTTCACGAGATAGGGCCTTGACTAGCACGCGGTCACCCAGCGGTCGAATCTTTACGCTCACTGCGGTCATACACCAAATCCTCCCTGTTATTTTCGTGTGTGAGTCTAAACTCGTTCCAAATTTTAGCACTCTCAATATGAGAGTGCGAACCAGCTATATCATACACCATTGGAGGGGGGACTGCAAGAGGGATTTTTGGGTTTGTATGCCTCGGAGCAAAACAGTTGTGATAATGAGTCGCCATCTATCTGAATAGAGGATATAAAGTGATAGAAGTTGGCCCGAGGGCACTTGCCGCGTTCAGGGCACCTTTCTATTCTCGTCTGGTATAGCGAGAGCCTGTTCCGCTTCTTGAATGGTCTGCGCTGTACTCATCTTAACATTTAAGCGCCGTAGTAAAGCAAAGTCTTTAATAGCTTCGACTTGTTCTTTTGTGAGGGCCGCAATCTCTGGAAAGCGCTCTTGCACAACATCCACAATTCCCTGGCGCAATGCTTCAAGTCTTCCTTCCTCAAGCCCTTCCTTAAGCCCTTCCTTAAGCCCTTCCTTAAGCCCTTCCTTAAGCCCTTCCTCAAGCCCTTGAGAAAGGCCCTGCTCAAGACCTTTTTGCACCATCTCCTGGTATGCCCAGGACTCTTCAAGTATATCTTTGAGCATATTAAACCTCTTTCTCAGCCAAGTACGCTCATCTTCGCTGACTAACACAAGAGCTGCAAATGCATAGCCAAGCGGTAATAAATCTTGTTTCCCAGCAGCGCCAAGACTTGCAATCATCTCCTCTATTGCCTGCTGTCTTGCTCCGTCCCTGGTCAAAGGTAACAGGGGAAGCATTCCCTCCATGCCTGGCTGCTTAAGCGTCTCCGTTGAAAGCTCCCACACTTTAACGTTCCTAAAGTAGAAGAGATGTACCACTTCACCATCGGGTAACACCTGTTGGTAAGGAGGCTTTACAATACTACCATCCTTCTTCAAGTAAAGTGCGAACGAACAGACTGGAAAGCCGGAGAGATACGTTGTCAGAACATTATATTCCCACAACCTCTTTCCCATATTGGCATCACGCCGTCGCTGAAATTCGACGTGTAACACCACTTTTTGACCATTCCAAGTGACAACATAGAGAAGATCAGCTTCAATCGTTCGATTTTTCAGCTCAGTAACCAGTTCACTTTCGAACTGCGCTCCAGAGAGTAGCAAAGATACAAAATGCTGCGGGTTGGCTCCCACGAGCATTTTCATGAGATCATCCCACAGTTTGGCCATGCTATTATGCCCTCCTACGTATCCATTCTGTAGCAAGTGTAACATACAGGAAATAGCTTGTCGAGGGTATCGAGCACGTTTCAACCTATTATTGCTACTTACTCCTGATATGGTACAATAGCAACGCTATTTTGTTTGCGCTGTTTTTAGAGCATGCGCCACTTCTTAATTTTTCTCATGGAGAGTGATGATGTTGGAACAAAAAGATTTACTGGCAGGGCTTAACGAGCCTCAGCGAGAAGCCGTTACCACCACCGAAGGGCCGGTTCTGATCCTGGCAGGGCCGGGGAGCGGCAAGACCCGTGTTATCACTCACCGCATTGCTTACCTGGTGCAGCACGAGCATGTTTCGCCCTGGCATATCCTGGCGGTCACCTTCACTAATAAGGCTGCCAGGGAGATGCGCGAGCGCCTGGAGAAGCTGGTGGGCATCAATGAGTCCAAAGAGATGACCATTGGCACGTTTCACGCTATCTGCGCCCGCGTACTGCGCATCGAGGCCGACTATCTCCTACCGCTGGGACTCAACCGGTCTTTTGTGATCTTCGACACCGATGACCAGGCTACGCTGGTGAAGCAGGCGATCAGAGAATTGAACCTGGACGAAAAGCAATACAGGCCGCTAACCATACAGGCCATGATCTCGCGCGCTAAAAATAATTTGCAGAGTCCAGATCAAATGGCAGAGCTGGCCGCGAAATATCTTGAAGAGGTGGCAGCTCGTGTCTATAAACAATACCAGAAGCTCTTACGCGCCAACAACGGGGTCGATTTTGATGATCTACTCATGTTGACAGAACAGTTGTGGCGGCGCGAACCAGGGGTGCTGCGCAAGTACCAGGCACGCTGGCAGTATGTCCACGTTGACGAGTTCCAGGATTGCAATCTGCCGCAGTACAAGCTGGTACGCCAGCTGGGATTCGGCACTGATGAGAGGCATGAAGGGCTGGGCAATGTGTGTGTAGTGGGTGATGACGACCAGATGATTTACACCTGGCGCGGGGCCAGCGCTGAAAATGTGGAACGCTTCGAGCGCGATTTTCCGCGTACGAAAATCATAATGCTGGAACAGAACTATCGCTCGACCCAGACCATTCTCGACGCGGCGCAAAATGTAGTGCGGCGCAATCGACTGCGCAAGGACAAGCGCTTGTGGACCGACCTGGGTGAGGGCGAGAAGATTATCCTGCACGAAGCTTATGACGAAGAAGAGGAAGGTCTTTTCACTGCGCGCGAGATCAAGCGCCTGCTGGCACGTGGTGACATTGATAGGCTTGGAGATGTCGCCGTGATGTACCGCACCAATGCGCAGTCCCGCGCGCTGGAAGAGCAGTTCTTGCGTGCGAATATTCCTTATAAGGTCATAGGGAGCCGCAAGTTCTACGAGCGTAAAGAAGTTAAGGACATGCTGGCTTACCTGCGCCTGCTGGCAAATACCCACGATGACCTGAGCCTGCAGCGTATCATCAATGTGCCTAATCGTAAAATCGGGCCTAAAACGTTCGGCGAGCTACAGCACTGGGCTGGCGAGAGGCATCTGGCACTTTACGATGCTATCCAGCAAATAAATGAGCATCCAACGCTTGCTAAAACAGCTAAAGCTGCGCTGTCGGGCTTTGGGCGATTGCTTGTTGACCTGGCTGGTGCCATAGAGGAACTGCAATTGCCGGAACTGCTCGATCGAGTGGCCGAGCGCAGTGGCTATGGCCCTGAACTGCGTGAGACCCCCGAAGGCGAGGAGCGCTGGAGCAACGTGCTGGAACTGCGGCGCGTGGCCGAAGACTACTCGGAAATTGAGACACGCACCGCCCTCGAGCTGTTCCTGGAGAACGTCGCGCTTGTGGGTGGTGCAGATACCGCGCAGACCAGCGAAGACGGCACACTCATTAAAGAGGAGAACAAAGATGCCGTGACCTTGATTACGCTGCATGCCGCGAAGGGGCTGGAGTTTCCGGTTGTTTTTATCGTGGGCATGGACGAAGGCTCGCTGCCGCACGCGCGTTCGGTCGATAAGCCGGAACAGTTGGAAGAGGAACGCCGCCTGGCCTACGTTGGTTTTACACGCGCCATGTATCGCCTCTACCTCGTGCGTGCTTACCGGCGTTCAATCTTTGGTGAGAGCCAGGCGACCGAGCCGTCGCGTTTTCTGGAGGATATTCCGGTGACCCTCGTTAAGAGTGAGGGCAGCGCGGGCAGTGGCGGCTTGCGTGCGAACGTGAGGCGGCGCAGCAATTGGGATGACGACTACAACCAGGATAGCAGCTCATCGCGTGAGACCGGGCGTGTGTTCGGCTCAGGCAATCCACAGGTGAGCAGGCAGGCTCCGCAGTGGACGCCGCCGCGTACATCATCCTCACAAAAGAGCAGCAGTAATGTGACACCATCGCTGTCATCATCACAAACGCCTTCGATGCCAGCCAAACCAAAGGGCCAGCAGTATAAACCAGGTGATAGGGTGCGTCACGATAGGTTTGGAGATGGTATCGTCCTCAAAAGTGAAATGGAGCAAGATACAGAATTCGTCGAGGTGCAATTCCCGGGCAAGCACGGTAAAAAAACCCTGAATATGGATTTTGCGAAACTGGAGAAAATATAAGCACTTCTCTGCATCGCACATTTCACCCTGTACCATAAAGTACCATACTAGAAGCCACCTGGCGTATGGTTGCCCCGAAAGGCCGGTCGTTTGCGTTGAATTATTTCAGCAAGACTATTCTATCGACCGGATTTGGGGAGGCATCTCTAATGATTTCGTTTCGTATGTCGGTACACCGCACGTTGACCTGCGTTGTTCTCACGCTGGCAGGTGCGCTCTTGATTGCAGGCTGTTCGCTCCCATGGCAGCATAATAGCACTGCTGTTGCCAGTGGTCTCACATCGAAGCCGACGGCGCAGCAGGTACTGAGCACAGTACAGAAGAACTTCCGCACGATCAATACATTTCATCTTATCATGAAAGTGGATAATCTCGGCAATGCATCAGGCAGCCAGATACAAATCCGCTCTGCAGATGGCGATGTGATTATGCCGGACAAGGTGAAGGCGCTGGCAAGTGTGCTTTTCTCCGGCCAGCTTGTTACTATTAAGCTCGTCAGTATCGGCGATATTCAATATATCACTGATCCTATTACCGGCCAGTGGCGTGTCCTCAAGGGTGTGCTCAATGTGAGCACGCTTACAAATCCTGATACTGGCGTTATCTCCCTGGTAGGTAAGCTGCAAAATGTGGCCGGCCCTACTGATGATGTTGTAAATGGCGTTCCTTGCTGGCATGTCACCGGATCGCTGGATGCGAAGTATCTGAAATTCCTCACAGGCGGTGGTGTTCCAGCCGGTACGATGCTGCAGACGAGTGTATGTGCCGGGAAAGCCGATGGCCAGCTCTACCAGTTGAGCGCGGTTGGCCTGGCGGCCAAAGGCGATACTGCGCAAACCTCGCGCACTTTTACTATCTCGAACTACAACGAGCATGTTACTATCACAGCCCCACAGGTCTAAGGCTCGCAACTTAATGAACTTTTACAAATAAATCATTGTAAGGGCGGGGCCTCACCCCATCCCTCTCCACGCAGTGGAGAGGGAGCAGCGGGGACCCTTGCGGTCGCCCTTAAATCGGGGATATGTAGTTCTCTCCCCGACACCTTATTAGCGGGAGAGGAGTTTGTAAGCTCCTATATCGCTTTTGTTATTATCTTTTATTGGCTCTTATCTTTATTTCGGGGGTCAAATGTACACATTAGAAGACGACCAGGAGACATCCGCGCGCCTGCGTAAAGATGACTTCACAAATGCGCCTGCGGTTCCTGCGGAGGCAGGTCCGGGAGGAGCGAACACCCAGGCGCCACCTAGCAGTTCCACTTTTGCCCACCGCTTCTCACCGCAGCAGATTACGAGTTCGTTCAAGAGACTTGCCACTCCCGGCCGGGCTATAGGTGACAAACGTGAGAAGCGCGTAGCGCTGGCTGCGCTGAGTGTAGCCTGTGTGGGCGTCTTTTTGACAGCGATGGACCAGACTGTGGTTGTGACCGCGCTGCCAAGGATCATTGCCGACCCAGGGATCAACATACCGTTCACACAACTGGACCATGCTGCGTGGATCATCAGCGCGTATCTGCTGGGGTTTGTGATTGCGATGCCGCTGATGGGCAGGGTATCCGACATTTATGGCCGCCGCCGTGTCTTTCTGCTATGTTTGAGCATCTTTGGCTTTGGCTCTATTTTTTGCGGCCTGGCTCCGGTACTCGGTCAGAATACGGATCTCAGCTTTCTGAATAGCCTCGGTATCGATACTTCCTCACCCGGATTGATCTGGTTAATCGCCGCTCGCTTTGTCCAGGCTATTGGCGGTGGGGCGCTTGTGCCGGTGGCTATCGCGATTGTGAGTGATTTCTATGGCGCGGAGCGGCGTGGGCTGGCACTGGGTATTATCGGCGCTGTCACTGAGGCCGGTGGTGTGCTAGGTCCATTGTATGGCGCACTGATTGTGCAGCACCTGGGCTGGACCTATATCTTCTACCTCAATGTGCCGATTGTGATAGTCCTGCTGGTTGCTGCCCGGCTGCTTATACCCAGAGGAAAGCGCTTGCATGAAGGCATCGACTGGCTTGGCGCAATCCTGTTAGGGCTGATGCTCACCTGCTTGAGCCTGGGGTTGGCCCAGCAAAGCACAGGCCTGGGGGGACCAACGACAGCCAACGGCGCTGCTCCACAGAATAATCCGATCTTGCTGGCCCTGGCCGGAGTTTTGTTGATAGCTTTTATTGTGGTTGAGCGCATACCACGCTGGCGCGTGCCTCGCCTCTCGTTCTCCGGGCGTTTCCCGTTCTTGCGTTTTGGGATGGCTCAGCAGAGGCGCTGGCCGGTAGTTGACCTGACGCTGTTCAAACGTTTGCCATTCAGCGCCAGTGCGCTGGTGAGCCTGTTCGTAGGCGCGGCGCTCATTATTGCGATGGCCGATATTCCCCTGTTTGTCGATACAGTTTTAAGCAAGAATATAAGCCAGGCTGATCTGCCGCTCGCCAGTGGACTCGCGCTGCTCCGCCTTACGGCCCTGATTCCTGTCGGCGCTTTCCTGGGTGGCTGGCTGTGCAGCCGCATCTCCTCCCGCCTTACAGGAGTGCTCGGCCTGCTCTTCACGGCTACGGGTTTCTACCTGATGAGTCGCTGGCCCATGGATGTTGGCTGGACGCAAATTACAATCAGTACGGTTACCGCGGGTTTTGGCTTTGGCCTGGTGATTGCGCCAATCAGTACAACAACTATCAACGCCGTGCGAGCTAACCAGGCCGGCATGGGAGCTGCTGTAGTGACCGCGCTGCGCATGGTGGGCATGATGCTTGGCCTGGCAGCTTTGACTTCGTGGGGCCTGGCATATTTCAAGCACCTGGTCTCACTGTTCCCTTCGCTCTCAGCAACGGCTACAGCTGAGCAGTTTGCGAAGTGGTCGCAGGAATATGGCAACTACCTGCTTACTGCCGCGCATTCTCTTTATAGTGCCATCTTCTTCGTCACAATGATACTTTGTCTGGTGGCGATCATCCCGGCCATCTTCCTGTGGGGAAGGAAAGCGCCGGTGGAAGAGCGAGACGTGTCAAAGGCTACTACAGGTCCGCTGGCAGCCATAGCGCCAGGTACTGGATCTGCTCTGCATGAAGATGACACAGTGGCAGTCACTGCTCCAGTAGCGGGGACATTTCTAGCAACTGCGGCTGCGCTGGATGAGCTTCAACTGGCTGCGCCGCCTCCTGTCCCGCCAGCACCAGACGATGGCGGCAACGGCGGCAACGGCGGTCGCAGTCCTCGAAATCGCCGCCGCCTGCTGATCGCAATTGCCAGTATTGCGCTCGTGCTGCTGTTAATATTGGGGGGCATATTTGCCGCCTTCGTCTGGCAGTCGCCTGGTAATAACAATACCGCAAGCACATCCAATACCGCGAGCACATCACCGGGCGCTGGTACACCGACGGCCACGCCTCTCTCGGGGCCGCGTATGATCCAACTGGCATTGGATCAAGGCGCTCTTACCTCGATGTTCGTCTCGCAACTCGGTGTGAACCAGGGGACGCTGACAGATATGAACGTTGCGCCTGAACCAGGCGATGGCCTTGTGCTCAGCCTTAACCTGCATATCGATGCCAGCGGCATTCACCGGGTTTTGCCCGTAGAGTTGGATAGCACTATCGGCGTGGATCAGCAGCAGAACATTATATTACACGTGTTGCGCCTGAAGCGCGATGGGTTGGATGCAGGCCCTGTGGCTGCTGCGCGCATGCAGGATGCGTTGAATCAGCTCATACTTAACTCGCTGATGCCTTCCTTGCGTAAACAGCTCAAGAATGTAAAGCTCGTCTCGGTGCATACCAGTACATCAATTGTCTGCGGCGGCGGGACTGAAATGCTTGTATTGTTGATCCAGGCACCTCCTATTCAGGGAATAGCCGCGCAACCTACGCCAACAGCATTCTGCTTTAAAGGCCCTATTGATATCAGCAAGTTATTGCCGAGTTAGGTGGGAGATGTAGTGGCACCCGCAAAGGGTGCCAGGATAAACCAGGAGAGCAAGGAGAGAAAGATGAAAAACTTACGATTTATGCGGGTAGGTTGGGTACTGGTGCTGGCATTTATCGTGGCGGGAGTATCGGTGATCACACCCGCGCTGGCATCCAACAACACCACGCGACACACTTCATACACAGCGCGACAGGCGGCCGGTTCGTCGCTGAATGCAATCATTTATCTTACAACCGGCATGCTGGAGCCGGTGTTTCAGAATCGTATCGAGCAGCAGGTGCCGGTGGCTTTCAACAACGCCCTTACAACTATGGTGAGCAAATTGCCCAGCCAGGACCGGGGCTGGGCCTATGAGATGGCATCCACGCTCCTTCAGCCCTCGGCGACACTGCAGAACCTGGCCCCACAACAGGCTGGATTGGCGATGACATTGCAGTTAAGCCTTTACCCGGGCGATCCCAAGGCAATCACTGCCACTATCCTGATCAGTTTCCATGTAGCGAATTCATCTACGGTACAGGTCAGCGCCACCCCTGAAAACGGCGGTCCAGCGCTCGTGAGTGGCCCGGTGGCAACCTTTCAAATTCCTTTAGGTTCGCTGAATACGATCAAGGCAACGCCGGGCTGCGGCGCTTCCGCCCTGGCGCTTAACCTGCAATTTCCGGTGTCGTTAGGCCAGGCGTCCACGCAGGGGCAAAGTGCTGTGATGTCTGCTGACGGCCAACTCGAACGCGAGAACTCGAGCTGCTGCCAGTGCTAATTCCTTTATCGAAATTCCGGCAGCTTCGCTGGCTTCGTTGAGCAATAGCTTCGGTAGTATGCCCGTAGGCAGCGGTTTAACCGCACAGAATATTCGCGTCAGTATACAGGGCAGCAACGTGGATCTGAAAGCCGATATCTTATGGAATGGCCTGTATATTGGTACGGCGGATTCTACGATTGCTCCTTCGGCGGCAGGCGGGAAGCTGGTGTTGCATGTGCTGAACACCACTCTGAGCTTGTTTGGCTTTATCACTTTCCCTATAAACAGCTACAACGCGCAGATTGAGCAGACGTTAAACTCGAAGCTCGGCAATGCCTTTGCCGGGAAATTTTATCTCACTTCGGCGGCGATTGGCCCTAATAGCCAACTGCCATGCGCTGCAAGTGATAGCCTGGTGCTGGGAGGGAACATGCCTGCAATAGGCTAGGCCAGGCGTGGCGGGGCGATTGGAAAGGTTTGTCGCAGTTGTCGCGGGCCTCACCCCCTGGCCCCCTCTCCATCTTTGATGGAGAGGGGGAAGAGGTGCTGGCAAATGAGAGAAAGAGTGCAATGTGGCAGGGCGAGGACAAGGGGGCCCACCAGGCATCAACCTAACGAAAAGCCCATCAATGTCAGTAGGGGCGAGGGTGGTGAGGAGAGGTGGGGAGGGCCTTTATGGTCGCCCGCGTCCTGTTCCCTGTGCTTCCATGGAGGGGGAACGCGATCACACTCCCAGCACCGGGCGACCATAAAGGCCCTCCCTTCCCAACCCCACCGCCCTCGCCCCTACGGAAACCTGGCGTCGCAGCTGAGTGGGTTGATGGCGAAATCAGCGATCACGCAGAGAGAGCGGGAGCGAGCATCACCCTCAACATGTCACGGAAGCCCTCAATCTCTCGCAGCGTCTCATCCCGCGTGCTCGATGCCGGAATCACTATGCGCACCACCTGCACAAACCCACTCAATGCCTCGTCCAATGCCCTGATCTCTTGCTGCGTCAGCCAGATCGGGGTATCCTCATCCTGGCGAGGGGCAGTCAACAGCGCCGCCAGCCGTCGCTGGAGACCTTCTAGCGTGCGTAGCTGTGTCTCGCGCCTGGGAGAAGGCAGTACCGCCTTGCGCAGGTAGGCCAGGTACCCGGTCAGCATGCTCAGCAGCGCCTGGATATCGCCCAGCCCAACGCGCACCTGTGGCACCTTGTTCCCTTGATCGGGCAGTATACTCTTCATCGTTCTCCCTCGTTCCTGGGTGCATGTTGCAGGTGATACAACGGTTCAATGAGCATGCCTTGCTTGCCATCTCCTGCTGCCCCCTGTTCCTCTTCCACTTCGACGCCCCAGGTCTCCGTATTCATGAGCGCGACTGCCTCATCGTGTTTGCCCTCTGTGATGAGCCGGAGAATGCGCTCCGCCCCTAGCTCCATACGCGCCGTAATCAGCTCGTGACTTGCTACTACCGCAAATCCGTACAGTCCCCGTTGAGCGGCTTCTTCTTCCATGGCAATCCGGCGGCGTAGGTGCGCGACATCGCTGCGATTCTTAACATCATTCATAGACGAAATCCTTTCTGCTGTGTTTACTTCTCCGGCATGGGGTTCCCTGGTTAGTGCTGTATGAAAGCATACAGGACGTCACACTGTCCATGACTCAGCGGTTGGTGTGCGTGCAGGCACCTCGAGCAGTGGCATAACACTATGCGGATATATGCGCACAGATATGCAGTAAGCGGATAAAAGGTAGGAGGGGCCAGCGACGTATGGTACAATATGCGTGGCCCAGACACTAGGGAGCGTTCATCGTTAGAGGGCTGCCGAGGAGCGTTGTCGTGACCTATCCGTACCCCATGATTCGTGTCTCTACCTTTGGCAAGTTCGTCGTGGAGCGCCTCAGTACCGTGCCGGGGCAGGAGACAGCATCGCCGCAGTACACGCGCGTAGAGGACGAGGAATGGGGCGGGCGCAATCACGGGCGCAACCTGCTCAAACTATTAGTGTGCAGCGACTGCCGCCGTGCGCCCAGGGATGTGCTGCTGGAGATGCTCTGGCCGGATGCCGAGAAGCGACATGCCGACCGCTATTTGAACTCCGCTGCCTGGGTCTTACGGCGGGTGCTGCGAGCGCCGGGTGGGAGCAGCCTGCTGAGCACACTGCGGCCGGGTAACGATCTAACGATTTACGAACTGGCGGATCAAGAGCAGTTGTGGGTAGACGCAGACGCCTTTCTGGACCTGCTGGCAGAGGCTGAGCAAGCCGAACGAGAGGGGCACGATCCGCTGCCGTGGCTGGAAAAAGCCCAGGAATTAGCACACGGAGAATTTCTGGTTGAGGATCTCTACCACGCCTGGGCAGACCAACTGCGGCAGAGCGTCAACGCGGCGCGTCATCGCTGCCTGCACTGGCTGGCCGATCACTACGAGCAGCGGGGGCTGTCCGGAAGGGCTGAAACTTTGCTGTACATCGCGCTGAAGAAAGACCCGGCAGATGAGGATGTGCTCTACCGCCTGATGCGTGTGCTGGCCAGCCAGGGCAGAGCGAGAGAGGCGCTTGCCTGTTATGAGCGCACAAAGCGTGTCTTGCTGAGAGAACAGCAAGTGCAGCCTTTGGCACGGACGCGGGAGCTGGCGGAGCAGATACGCAACGAGTCAGTTGTCGTTGAGCATAGAACAATCTCCATAGCGACAAGTACGATTACACCGTCATTATTTTCCGAATCATCAACAGGTGGTGTACTCACTCCTCCTCCTCCTTCTTCGTTCATGCCGGCGATCCCAATGGAGACAGGGGTGGTAGACTATGCAACGTGGTTCGGTGCGAAGATAGCCTATCTCAATGACAAGATCGATCAGTGGATGAAACAAACTATATCTTATGATCAACTGCAAGCCATGCTAGATCAGGAGATCTCAATGTTCGACGAAGTGAAACCGCAGGACGACAGCCAAGCGTATACTCTCTCAAGGCGTCAGGCTCTCGTAGCTATTGCTGCCCTACCTGTGGCACTGCTCTCCTCGATCCAGCAAAAGCCGACTTCTGCGTTAATGATAGAAGAACTCCTATCGCGTTGTGCTGCAAGTATTACAGCAGGCTGGCATCTGCTCAGAGGAAGTGAATTCTATACTGTGGAACAAATGCTTGCAACATACTTACCAACGCTGGTTATGCTAACACAACAGCCATCAAGGTACCAGAGAACAGCAGCAAACCTCGTTACGCAAGGATATCGACTAAGAGGTATAGTAGCGCTTCATCAGAACGATCTCAGGGCAAGGGAGATGTGCTGTCAGCAGGCGTTATACTACAGCGAGATAGCAGAGCATCCGAGCCTACTAGTCTCCGCACTGATATCGCTAGCAAGTACCTTCTACTATAGCCAGGACCCAACCAAGGCTGCACTCATCTACCAAAAAGCTTTGACCTATAAGAAAGAGATTTCCCCATTACAACTAGCTCGCTTGTATGCTGAACTGGCTGTAGTGTGTGCGCAGATGAGGCGTGAACAAGAAGCGCTGGCCTATCTGGACCTTGCTCATAATCTGTTTCCTGAGCATCCCGAAAATGATCCCAGTTTCCTCTACGCAGAATTTACTCCATCATCGATGTACTTGGAAGAAGGATTGACTTTCCTTGCTCTTACTCAATATCATCCTGACCGTGAGTATGGTCAGAAGGCGTGGGATGTTTTTGCCAGGGTTGAGGTCCCTCAACCAAAGAGCATTGTTCCTGAGCGTATTCGCGTTGAGATCATCAATCACCAGGCGGGAACCGCCCTGGCATTGAAGGATCAAGAGCTATTTCGCACCTACCTTGAGAAAGGAATAAGGGGAGCTACTACCTTGAGTAGTAAGCAGCGGCGGCGAGAAGCAGTCGAGACGTACAAACAGGCACGGGTGGTATGGTCGAATGACTCACGGATCAAAGAGTTGGCGGATCTCTTCTTAATGAATGAGTAAAAGGCAATAGTTTAGTGTATGTATTTTCAGTTCTCTGGAGGCAGCAATGGAGCAGGTGCGGAGAAAAACGGTTGTCATTACAGGAAGTACCAGGGGGATTGGGAAGGCGATTGCTCTCAGGTTAGTCAGGCAGCATTATAACGTAGTCTTAAATTATGCCTCTGATGATATAAAGGCGCAAGAAACCTTGAGCCTTTGCCAGCAAGAAACTCCATATGTGCTGTTGGTCAAAGCAGATGTATCCAACAAACAGGCAGTAGAAACCCTCATGCAAGAAAGTACCCGAGTGTTTCACTCGCTAGATGTCTTGATTAATAATGCCGCACGTGCGATTGATAAGCCCTTGCGCGAACTCACAGAGGAAGATTGGGATCAGGTTATCGATACGAATATGAAAGGGGTATTTTTGTGTTCTCAAATTGCTTCCACCTATATGCTCCAGCAAGAGGATGGAGGCATTATTCTGAATATCGGGGCGTCAACGGGCATACGAGGTAGGAAGAATGGAATCAATACATGTGCCTCTAAAGCTGGTATCATGATAATGACCCAATGCCTGGCATTAGAGTTAGGTCCTAAGATTCGTGTCAACACGATCATTCCCGGATTGACACGAACAGAAGAGACCGAAAAACGCTTCCACTTGGACAATCCTGCTGTGCTTCGTGCGAGAACAGAGACCATCCCACTCCAACGTATAGGCACTCCTGAAGATGTTGCCAATGCGGTGTCGTTACTGCTTTCTGATGAAGCGGGCTTCATCAATGGACAAAAGATTGTGGTGGATGGGGGCCAGTATATGTGGTGAGGCAAGACGAAATAGATCAAGATAGCGAAGGAGTTAGAGCGAAGAATGTTTGACGAGAAATCTTTCTCTCAACCTGGAGCAACCGTCTTCAGGAAGCGTTCTCTCAGGGATATACCCTTAGAGCCAACGCGCCATGGAGCTTTAAAGAGGGTACTTATACGTCACGAAGAGGTCAGCACTCATTTGATGTTTCTCAATGAGGTGTATGTATCTCCGGGAGAGAGCGTTGCGTCACATATGCATGCGGACATGGAGGAAGTATTCTATTTTCTAGATGGGGAGGGAATGATGCAAATAGAGGGGGAAGTTCAGCCAGTCACACGTGGTGACCGGGTAATTGTACCGATGAAAACAGTACATGTCATAGAAAATACTGGCGATTCAGAGATGAGATTTATTTGCTTTGGGGTGAAAGTGTTGCCTGAGGATTAACAGCCATCCAGGATACGTGTCGCATAAGGTCCATCTCTTCGTCGCACAAGATTTGGAATGGGACCCCCGGAGCTTGAAGCACCCGCTTATCCCAGGCATAAGCGTGAACCTTGTGGGCAAGGATAGTGCCGACGCCAAGCCTTATCAGGAGCGTGAGCTACGAGAAGCGATGCGGAAGCTTCAAGAAGCACAAGAACAGCAAGGGAGACACAAGCCGTGAGTGAACTACATTACTCAATGTTGATCCAGTGGTCCGATGAAGATCAAGCTTACCTCGTGCGGCTCCCTGACTGGGAGCGAGCCGAGCGCGTACTCGGACCGGTCACCCATGGTGATACGTATGCTGAGGCATTGGAGCACGGACTAGAAGCTCTCGAGGCGCTAATTGCTTCAGCGCACAAGCATCACGAGACATTGCCAGAACCACAAACGTTCGCAGCAGCATAAATCCGCGTGCCCTTGACAAAAGGCCCCCAGTTTCGTGATAATCCATAGTATACCCTTCCCATTTTCCGACCGGACAAAAAGGACTTGCTATGGAAACCTATGGATCGCATGAATATCCTGGCCGACTCTTCGTTGTCGAGGGAGTCGATGGCTCGGGCAAGAGCACACAGATAGCGCTGCTGCGACAGTGGCTAATCAGTGAAGGTTATACAGTTTTCTTCAGTGAATGGAATTCGTCTCCGCTGGTGAAGAAGACAACCAGCAAGGGGAAGAAGAAGCAGTTGCTGACGCCAACGTCGTTTAGCTTGATCCATGCTACGGATTTTGCTGACCGCACCGAGCATGATATAATTGCCCCGCTTAAGGCTGGCGCTATCGTACTGGCCGACCGGTATATTTACACGGCGTTTGCTCGCGATGTAGCACGCAATGTAGACCGCCAATGGGTACGCGAGTTGTACCAGTTTGCAGTTAAACCGACCGTGGCGTTCTATTATCGTGTACCCCTCGAAGTTTCGTTGAGCCGTATACTGACAGGGCGCACTGAGATCAAATACTATGAAGCAGGAATGGACCTGGGTTTGAGTAGTGAACCTCAGGAGAGCTTTAAGTTATTTCAACAACGCATTGTGCTCGAGTATGAGTCGATGGTGGATGAGTTTGGGCTGACGGTGATGGATGCTACACTGCCCATACCGGAGCAGCAGCGGCGTATGCGCAAGATCATTCGCCCCTACTTGCTAGGAGTACGCCGTATGCGTGCCTCGGCGAAAGAGTCGGCCTGGGCAGGTCTGGCACGAGAGATGCGCCCGTCGCAGGCGGATGGGCTGGAGAGAAGTGCACGATGACCAGCCTTGTATTCTATGGCATTGATGCCATCCATCTGAAAGAGCGCGAGGAACTTTTACCCGGTCGCCTGATCGTGATTGAGGGAACCGATGGAGTAGGGCGGTCAACCCAGTTGTACCTGCTGCGGCCCTGGTTGGAGAGCAGCGGTTACGCGGTCGTGGATACTGAGATGACACGGTCGGAACTGGCCGGGGCGGGACTCAAACAGGCCAAGGCGGGACATACGCTCGGCCCAATCACGCTCAATCTGTTCTATGCTACCGATTTTGTAGACCGCTTTGAGAGTCAGATAATACCTGCATTGCGTGCCGGTTTTATCGTACTCACGGACCGTTACACCTTTTCACTGATGGCCCGTGCCATAGTACGGGGGGCCGACCCTAAGTGGATTCGCTCCATTTATGGTCTGGCGCTGAAGCCGGATGCTATCTTTTACCTGAAGGTAGGGATCGATGACCTGATACCGCGTGTGCTGCAGCGCGGCGGCTTCGATTACTGGGAATCGGGCATGGATATGCGATTGGGAGCGGACCTCTTTGAAAGCTTTGTCAATTACCAGGCGCTGCTTCTTGAGCAGTACGAGGCGATGACGAGGGAGTTTGGTTTCCAGGTGCTCGATGCCAGCCAGCCCGTCGAACAGCTTAATGAGCAATTGAAACAGAGGATTTTGCCACTGCTGCCTCATGGTTAATACGACTATGCAGCCAAAGTTACAACGTTTTACCGGCGAGGGGCGATGCTGGCACCTATCCGTCTCGGCAACGCGACTGCGTCGCTACAGCTTCGCTGTCAGCCGAGACGCAAGGAGACGCATCCCCACCGCCCGTCCCCACCGCTCCCGCCCCTACGCGGGTCGCAAATCAGTTACTCCAGGGCCTGTGCCTCTTCTACTACATAGCCTGCCGCGCGCAGCCGCTGCAACAATTGCTCGCATTGCGCTCGATCACGTGTTTCCAGTGTGAGCGTTTCTTCACGCTGCATGATGGGCAGACGGCTGGAGATGCGTTGGTGGCGTACATCGATAACATTAACGCGCATCTCAGCAATGATGGTTAACAGGCGCATCAGCTCCCCGGGGCGATCGGTCAGGCGCGTGTGAATTACAAAGTAGCGACCGGCAGTCGCGAGGCCGTGCTCGATAAAGCGGCCAACGAGATTAATATCGATGTTTCCTCCGGTTAAAGGCACCAGTACTTTCATTCCCTGTAAGTTGACCGCGCCGCTCAACAGGGCCGCTACTCCCGCCGCTCCCGCACCCTCGACAAGCATTTTGTTGCGTTCCATCAGCAGCAAGACTGCGCCGATGATTGCCTCATCATTGACCACGACGACATCGTCAACCAGGCGCTGAATAATTGGGAAGGTCATTGAGCCGGGCCGCTTGACCGCGATGCCATCAGCGATAGTGGCGATAGATGGCAGCGTTCTTAGCTCCCCCGCGTCGAGTGAAGCCCGGCAGCCGGCAGCTCCCTCCGCCTGCACGCCGATAATCTTAATGTTGGGCCGGAGCGCGCGGGCAGCGATAGTAATACCTGCGATTAGCCCGCCGCCACCGATGGGAACAACAAGCGCGTCCGCATCGGGGAGATCACTCAGCATCTCAAGGCCCAGCGTTCCCTGTCCAGCTATTACATCCGGGTCGTCAAAGGCGTGGATAAAAGTTGCACCCGATGCCTCTTGTAGCTCCAGGCAATGTTGATAGGCATCATCATAGGTAAATCCATGCAGGACTACGTCAGCGCCATAGCCCTGGGTAGCCATTACTTTGGCGAGTGGAGCGGTTTCCGGCATAACAATCGTACAGGAGACGTTATGCTGGGCGGCGGCAATTGCGACTCCCTGAGCATGATTGCCTGCCGAGGCTGCGATCACACCACATCTGTATTCCTGCTCGCTCAGGCGGGAGAGCTTGAAACTGGCTCCACGTACTTTGAAGGAGCCGGAGCGCTGCATGTTTTCTGCTTTCAAATAGATATCTGCGCCGGTGAGATCATGCAAGGTGCGCGATGGCGTAAGTGGCGTATGATGCAGGCGCGGCTTGAGAAGTTTATAGGCCTCCCAGATATCAGCAATGGTGACCGGGGTGTGGGCCTCCTGGTCGTGAGGAGCCAGGGTGCTGGTGTCATTTCCTACGAAACGCATGACGTAGTACGGTTCCTTTCAGTGCGACGGTGAACCATACCACGGTCATTGTGGTGTGTGTAATAATGGTGGAATTATAACGCACGTGACAAGAAGATACAATAGCAGGCCCGTCAGGGCCTGCTAATCCCGTTGCCGGAAAATCTTCACCCTTCTATACGGCTCCTTCCCTCTACTGCGAGAGCCCAGGTTATAGCGCGTCGCCATCTGGTGTTGCAGCTTGCGGATATAGGCATTGGCCGGCGCTAATTCAGCAGTGGTAAGGCCCTTGTTCAAGACCTGGTGAATGGCATCCTCTGTTTCCAATAACGCTTGCGTCGTTGGATCACTGGAAGCATCTCCGGTGCTCGAGCCCTCCTGTTCCTCCAGCGGATTCTCCACCGGGATATCGAAGATGCGGGCCAGGGCGTGCTGCATTTGGGCGACCGTGTTGTTCTTCAGGATGATGATCAGCTTGCGGTCCTCTTCTGCTTGCTGCAGGCGTTCCGGTTGGCGGTGATAGTAGTTTTTCAGCGTAACGACCGCGTCGGCATCAGCCTGGTTGTTTGTGACGATAATCGGCACTCTTAACTGGCGGGCCGATTCTGCCAGGCGATCGCGACTCACCCCAAATGGATAGACGCGCAGCGTCTTGTGGATGGGCAGTTGTTCCTCTTCCTCGCCCGCTTGATAAATGCCTTCCTCGAGCATGGGACGATTAACGGCTACCAGCGCGGCTGCATTATGCCGCTGATCCCCCGGAGCAGTTCCTGTGGGAGCCAATGCCCTTACCTGGACTTGCGGTTGCACCTGGCTGCGGCCATTCCCGCCGCCGCCGTTGCCGCGAGGCCCTTGCTGTCCCATACGGCGAACACTGCTCAAGCCAGTATCAGTGCGGTCAATGTGGCTTGCTGGATATGATGAAACACCAAAGCCTTCGACACCCCAGGTTGGCACATCCATACCGCCAGAGGTGATACGGCGCGCGGTGACACGACCGATCTCCTCATCGCGAGTGCGCTCCTCAGCAACGAAAGACTGGCCGCGCAGCATGCTGTCCACTGTATCGGCGACATCGCGGTGCACAACCAGTTCCTGCCAGCTCTGCTGCTCGACTACCACGTCGAAGGTTGGCGGCGCTTTGCGTTCCAGGATACTCTTTTGTGTGTGACGCCTGCGAGCCTCTTCGTCTCCGAGGGTAACGGTCTGAATACCACCTACCAGGTCGGAGAGTGTTGGGTTCACCAGCAGATTACTGAGCGAGTTGCCGTGAGCGGTTGCCACAAGTTGCACACCGCGTTCTGCAATGGTGCGTGCAGCGGCGGCTTCCAGTTCGGTACCTATCTCATCGATAACGATGACCTCGGGCATGTGGTTCTCTACCGCCTCGATCATCACCGCGTGCTGTTCGACAGTGCGCGCCACTTGCATGCGGCGTGCCCGGCCGATACCGGGGTGAGGAATATCTCCATCACCTGCGATTTCGTTCGAGGTATCCACTACGACTACACGTTTATTTGCTTCGTCCGCGAGGACGCGAGCTATTTCACGCAGCAGGGTGGTTTTGCCCACACCTGGGCGACCGAGAATCAAGATTGATTGACCCTGTTCAACAATATCGCGGATCAGCGCAATACTGCCGAGCACGGCTCGACCAATGCGGCAGGTCAAGCCGACAACTCTGCCTTTACGATTGCGCAATGCGCTGATACGATGCAGCGTACGCTCGATACCAGCACGGTTATCGTCGCCAAATTCACCTATACGCTCGACCACGTACTCGAGGTCGGCGTAGGTCACTGGCTGATTACTTAGGATCACCTCCCCTTCTGGGAACCGGGCCTCGGGCAAACGCCCAAGGTCCATTACGATCTCCAGCAGTTCGCTTCGGTTTTCGAGCCGATTGACCGCGTCGTGGATGCCGGGTGGAAGAGTTACCAGCAGGGCCTCCAGATCGTCAGTGATCATGTTTTGCATAGGCTGTTCTATCACCTCGTTGATTGGCGCGAATTGACCGTCCCCAGGCCTTTCACGCCATACACCACTCGTTGTTCCAGCGCAGGGACGGCGCGCGGGTTCATAGCCAGCAAGGCTATGTGGCGCACGAGCAATGCCTTGGTCGAGACATGCTCATAACCGCTGGAACGTAGTGTGTTAACCACGTAAGAATCGTACTCCCGCACCTGACAATAGATGGGGCGTGCGCTTCTTTCCAAAAGCCTGCGCGTGCCGAACCGTAAGACCGGTTCAGCCAGTTCGGCATGTTCAGGATGAACGATAAGCGAGAGCTGGTGCGGTGCCGAGCCGTGACCCGGGCAAATGCGCAACCAGGCTCCTAAACGAACGCCAGCATCAGCTACGTAGTTTTCATCTCCCCTCGAGAGGAGAGCTGGCAACGGGCGCAATGAGCCGACGTATAATTTAGCAAATTCTTCACTGCTGTCCAGCATCTCCGCCATTTGCACTCGTTGCGGAGTGACAGCGCGGTAGAGCTGGTGCAATCCCCATACGTGATGGCGACTCCAACGTCGTAGTGAAGGTGGGTTGAAGTCGCCCTGTATTGACCCAGGCTCAAAAATGTAGGTCAATTGACGGGCATAGCGTTGAAATCCAGCTTTCTGGAAAAGTTCCAGTTCGGGAATTTCATCGTCAACCCTCGCAAAAATACGGAGGATACCGCGACTAGCCGCAATCTCCAATATGTATTCGAGCAGCGCCGCGAGTACTTCATCGCCAGGGATGCTGCTGTTAGCTATAGAAGCGAGATAGGATAGGTCCCAGGTGATACGCGATGGTCGCTCTTGTACCTGCGCAAATCCCAGGATGTGCCAGTGATCCTCACAGATCCAGGTGCGTGACCTGGCATTGACGGGGAAGATGCTTCTCAGGATAGGTGGCAGAAGAATACGCTGTTCTGCCGGTTCGGGCCAGCACACGAAATTTGCAAATTCGTGCTGTTTGCTGCGAGCACGGCGATCAATGGCGTAGATGATTCCCGGCAGATCGACATATAGTACCGGTCGTATCATCCAGTGCTCCCGCGCTGTAGGGGCGATAGCGGTCAGGGCGGGCGACTATAACCAGGGCGGGGACAAGCCCGGCCCCTACTATACTGAGATTAACGTTTCGTGTATAGTAGGGGCGATCCTCGCGGTCGCCCTGGGGTCGCTTTATGCGCTCCTGCTACCTACCCCTTAACGCTCTGTACTATGCGGAGAAAGTATTGGTGGAAACGTGGGTCTCCGGCAACCTCCGGGTGAAATGCTGTGCCCAGTAAGGCCCCTTCGCGGACGGCGACGATAGCCCCATCGTCGAGCGTTGCCAGCACCTCCACCTGCGGGCCTACGGCCTCAACCGCTGGGCCTCGGATGAAGAATGCATGGAATGGCGCTTCTCCTAGTACTGGCACAGAGAGATCAGTTTCAAAACTTTCCCGCTGACTGCCAAACGCATTACGGCGAACACGGATATGCATCGAGGCCAGTGAAGGCTGACCCGCGAGCGCGTTATCCGTCTCGCGTGCCAATAAAATCAATCCTGCGCATGTTCCCCAAACGGGGAACCCTTCCCTAATTTTCTGTTGCACTGGCTTTTCTAAGCCGTACAACACCATCAACTTACCAATGGTGGTACTTTCACCACCTGGTATTATTATACCATCTAAATCGTGCAAATGTTTAGGGAGTCGGACGGCTTTTCCCTCGACACCCAGCTCGGCTAACATTTTCAGGTGTGCTTCAAAATCGCCCTGCAATGCTAAGACCCCAATGTGTAACTTTTTTGGAGTATTTGTTTCCATCCCTACCTTACCACCCCCGGCGGGCCATCAGTTCTTGCTCGGGTAACTTATCGAGGTTAATACCGACCATAGGGTCGCCCAGGTTGCGTGATACCTCTGCAATGATATCGGGGTCCTGGTAGTGAGTGGTGGCGCGGACGATGGCCTTGGCCCGTTTCAATGGATCGCCCGACTTAAAGATGCCGGAGCCGACAAAGATACCTTCTGCGCCCAGGCGCATCATCAAGGCCGCATCGGCGGGAGTGGCTACGCCGCCTGCCGAAAAGTTCACGACGGGCAACTTGCCTTTTTGTGCGACCTCGCGTACCAGTTCATAGGGTGCGCCGAGGTTCTTGGCCTCGGTCATCAATTCTTCCTCGGGCAGTATTTGCAGGCGGCGAATGCCATCCATGATGGCGCGCATATGACGCACTGCTTCTATGATGTTGCCGGTGCCGGCTTCGCCTTTCGTGCGCATCATGGCAGCGCCCTCACCGATACGCCGGAGCGCCTCGCCAAGGTCGCGCGCGCCACAGACGAAAGGGACGGTGAAGAGATGTTTATTCACATGGAAGTGTTCATCGGCCGGCGTCAGTACTTCTGATTCGTCGATGCAATCGATACCGAGGGCCTGGAGAATCTCGGCCTCGACAAAATGCCCAATACGGCACTTGGCCATGACGGGAATGGTGACGGCCTCTTTGATCTGGATAATGAGTTCAGGGTCACTCATGCGAGCCACGCCACCCTGGGCACGAATGTCGGCGGGCACGCGCTCCAGCGCCATGACCGCTGCTGCCCCGGAGTCTTCAGCGATGCGAGCCTGTTCGGCGTTGACTACATCACAGATCACTCCACCTTTGAGCATTTCTGGGAAATTGCGTTTAACTTGTATCGTTCCAATCTGCTTTTGCATGATTATTTATCTCCTGGCTGACATGGGGTATGTAACGTTTGTACTACATTTTATCACATCGAGTGAGCGGCCCACTACAGCCAAGTGTAGGAGTGTGTGCCAGCCATGAAGGTTACAGCAGCAAATTCAAGCTCAGCCTTAACGCTATATCAACCCTGCTCAGTTCCTCGCTGCTAATAACGCCACGACGACGCAGCAGGCGCGATTTTTCAATGGTCATCAGCTGTTCACATTTGACATCGGTGTAGTCGGTCAGGCCGTTCTCTTCAGTGGGGGCGATGCGCACGTGCAGGGGTAGCTCTCGCTCGGTGCGACTCATCGAAGCGACTATTGTTAGGGGATAGGTGTGAGAAGTGTTACCCCGGTCATTCTGGACGATTAAAGCAGGTCGCGTGCCCTGTTGTTCGGCACCTCGACCAGGGGACCAGTTCACATCCCAGATCTCACCACGCCTGGGATTTGAGGGCGTGTATAGTGGGAGTTGATTGCTTTCGTTTTGTTGGGGGCTGGGCGTGGATGGTGCCTTCGCCTCACTACTCATGCAGTTACCTATACCTTATGCGACAACCATACCTTCTTGGCCAGCATTAAAAAAGAAGCGCGCGTCTTCTAGTGTTTCTGGGAGAGAACCGAGATAGGCGTAGGCTTCATCGAGAGAGTAGTTGAGGGAGAAGAGTTCGCGTTCGCGTTTCTGAATGATTGCTGCTTTCAGCTGTTCGTAATTATCCTGACGCATCAGGTCCATAATCGTTTCCACAACATCTCCTAGAGAGGAATCTAGCTCAACGGCCAGAGCCTTTAGCTCTTTGTGCTGGGTTGAGGGGATTTGTATAGACTTGCGGACGAGGTTGTCATGACGATAAAAGTCGGGTTGTACAACTGCCATGAAACTGCCTCCTGCTAGTTACACCTAGTTACACGAAACCTTTCATTTCATCCTTTCTAATTGTATACGGTTACCCCAAAAAAGTCAATAAATATAATTTTCCAAAAAGCTAAAAGTGTAGAGGAGCATATCGAGCTAAACATCACCAGGTTGCCCAAAAAGCCACACGTCTAGTCAGACCGAACATACCTGCTACACTAAATGCCCCGCCTGTTTAGCATCCTCACAATAATAAGTATCATTACAACAAGAGCTACAGCACCAATGCCGATACCAATCATGAGAAAGGGCAAGGATGAACCCTTCGTGTCTGTTGGCTGTCGCAGTGGTATGGTGGTCGGGGTAGGTGGCACAGCGGTGGTAGCAGTTGCCGGTGCAGAGGTTGGCGTTGTCAATGTTGGCGTCAGCATTGGTGGCCCCAAAAGGGGTTGCTCCGGCAGGTTGTTGTCTGGAACTGGAATTGCGACCGCCGGGTTGGGTTGATTCGTACCACCAAGAGGTGAATATGGGTTGCTGTAGGTATTTGGCGCGGTGCCGGCGTTGATGGTTTTGCTGATGCTGCGTTTGCCTCCGGGCGAAGTGACGGTCAGTGTCAGGGTGTAGTTCCCGGTGGTGTTATAGGTGTGGTTGACGCTCACTCCGTTGGCGGTTGTGCCATCACCGAAGTTCCAGGTATATGTCAGGGGATTGCTGCTATTGGTTGGGTCGAAGGATGCTTTTGCGTCGAGTGAGATACTCTGGCCGACCTTTGTCTGGCCGATATCGCTGATGGCCGCGATGGGATTGCCGTCCGCGGCGGCCTGCCCAAGCATGTCTGGCTGGTTGAGCATCCAGGTGGTGAGCATGGCCGGAAGTGCCAGACCCAATGCCAATGCTGAGGCGGGGCGCGTAGTACCGTTAACATATGTGTCCATCAGTTGAAGCGTATCGATGGGCAGATCGTAGGGATAGGCCCAGGGTGGCGGGTTTGGGTCGTAGTAGGTCTGATCGCCTGTAAGGGTGACGACTGGCAGACCGGCATAGATAAATGGCACCTGGTCGCTGTTACTTGATGGGTCATCCTGGATATGCATGTTGTTCTGCTGGTCGGCGCTAAAGATGGGCTGGGAGGTATTCTGGTTCTTGTTGTTGTAGTAAAAGAGCGAGGAATAGCCAATGGCTTGAAACTGTGCAAAGACGGCAGGGATGGCCTGCTGCCAGAGCGCGCGAAAACGGATGACGTGCTCGCGTTGCGTTGGAGTAAGGTGAATGCGGCCTGGATATGCTGCATTGTCCTGCAAGGGAGTGACGTCTATGTAGTCCGGCATAAAGGGATTTGACAGCTTGCCCAGGTAGCGTGCCGGGTAGTTGATGCCGCTCTGCTCTTCGTTGAACATGGCGACGACGTTTTGTAGATCACCATTGATGGTGCTGTTCAGGTAGTGGAACGAGCCGAAGAGCCCCTGTTCTTCAGCATCGAAGATGACGAAACGCACGGTACGTACCGGGTAAACCTGGTGGCTGCGCCAGTAGTCGCCCATAGCCTTGCCTACACCAAGTTCGTAAGCGCAGCCGCTTGTGTCGTCGAAGGCCGATTGCGTTGAATCAGCTTTGCCGTCGTAGTGGCATGCAAGGATCACCTCCTGTTCAGGGTGGGTGATGCCAGGAACGCTGACTTCCATATTGAATGCTGGCGATGTTGCCAGGCGTTCGCGCCAGCCGTGGATTGAAAAGTCGTCGCGGCGTACCTGCGGCCCGAAGCCCTGTAGATTTTTAACCATCTCCTGCGTCCAGTAGGCAGCGAGTCGATCATGTCCCTGGTTAGTTACGTACCCTGCTTCTCGTCTCTGAAAATTGGTTGTCAGGTAAGAGAGCTGGTTATAGATGTATAGGGGGTCAACGACCGGAAAATCTGCGCTAGCCTGCGATGGATGTGCTACGCCTGGTGCGTGGGTAGCGGCATAAGTGCTGGTGGGGAGTAAAAGGCTAAAGGTTAAAAAGAGCAGGTAGCAGAGGTATGTTGTACGGCGTAGCAACAGCTTTCTCCTTAAAGTGGAATAGAAGCCCACTAATCCAGCATACCATATTTATGTGGCGTTTTGGTGTGTCTCTCTGACGCTCTCCCCACCTTGACTAATAATCTGACGGGTGTCAAACGTCCCTATCGTCATCGCGGTATTGCGCTGGCCCTCAAGTTGCGCGGCATAGCTTACGCCAAAGAGCGCGGTTATCCAAAGATCAAGACATGGAACGATGTGCCTAACAAGGCGATGCTTTCGATCAATGAGCGCCTGGGCTTCGCCAGGGAGGTAGGTTGGATTACCTTATTAAAGGAATCCTAGCTCATTTCTCGTCACAGTCACACGGGACGGTCGTTCCTACACGGTGAACCTCATAGTCACTCAAGTGGGAAACGACTGGAAGATTGTGAGTATCGATGGCATTTAGGGCGTAATGCTCTGCCATTGAAACACCGCCCGTCACCTGTTGTGTTGAGTGAGCCGTGAGTATACAATAGTCAATACAACTCCTTAACCGGATTGGCAAGAATGGGGAACCTGGCTCTACATTCTTGAGGCAGGATGCTACTCGATGGATGTGAGCTGGCCA
>Ga0209180_10000196_pt1 | contig 27257 bp, 16 predicted proteins | sample CZO8metaG_3_FD_188355 | JGI IMG/M metagenome (GOLD analysis project Ga0209180, IMG submission 188355) | Vadose zone soil microbial communities from the Eel River Critical Zone Observatory, Northern California, USA - CZOApr15con2H2.8 metaG... | ecosystem: Environmental > Terrestrial > Soil >...
TGGCGAATCTCTGGTTTGCTCGCAAAGCCGTTTTCGTCGAAATGGGCGGAAAGACTCTCGGCGACGCGAATCTCTGGACTCGCCTGCTGCATCGCCTCGCGCCGAGCAAACTGAAGTCCATTTTCAGTGGCAAACCGGCGGCTCCTCGTGCTGCGGTCGTCTGCTACGACTGCGAAAAGCTCGCCAAAGCCGCTGGCGCGGAAGAGATCACCGCCCAGTCCCGCGCCATCCGCGCCCGGCTCGAGCAGATTTCTCAAACCCTAGGCATTCACTTCCCCGTTTACGTCCTTTTTACTCACGCCGACAGGCTGCCCTATTTCGACAATTTTTTCCGGAATCTGAGCGACAGCGAAATCACGCAGGTACTGGGCGTCACGCTTCCGCCTCTGGCCGCCTCCGCTACCGGTGTTTATGCTGAGCAGGAAACCAAGCGACTCACGTCCGCTTTCAATTCCATGTTCTTTTCCCTCGCCGAGTGCCGCCCCGGCCTGCTCTATCGCGAGCGCAACGCAGACAAGCTCTCCGGCATTTACGAATTTCCTCGCGAGCTGCAAAAGCGCATCACCATCGCCACGCAATTCCTCGTGGATCTCTGCCGCCCGAGTCACCTCCGCTCCAGCCCTTTTCTCCGCGGATTCTATTTCACCGGCATCCGGCTCGTGGAAGCCGCCGCTCCTCTTGGCGGCACAGTGATCGCCTCGAAAACTTCCATTGCGCCCGCTCGCTCATTTTCCGCAAATGCAACATCCATCATGCATGCTGATGATTTTACGAAAACCCAGACGCAGGGCTGGCAAACCGCCACGCAGAACGTCCTTGCCGGCGAATCCAAGAAAGCCACGCAGTGGCTGTTTCTCAGCCATATTTTCAGCCACGTCATTTTGCAAGACCGCGCCGCGCTCGGAGCCAGCGGGAGCAGCTCTCGTGCCAATGTTTTGAAGCGCGTGCTCCTGGCGACCGCGGGTGTGTTCGCCGCCATTTGGGTCTTCGGCATGATCATTTCGTTTTTCGGAAATCGTTCCCTGCAGCAAGAGGTTCTTGCGGCAGCAAACGGAATCGTTCCGGTCAGGAGCCAAGGCCCCTCGATGGCCTCCATCGAAGATCTGCAGCGCATCGATGCCGCGCGCCAGCAGCTCGAAAAACTCACTGAATATCATCGCGCGAGAGCACCCTGGCACTTACGCTGGGGGCTTTACAGCGGCGACGACATTTACCGCGATTTGCGTTCTCTGTACTTCAACCGCTTTAATCAGCTCTTGCTGGCAGGCGTTCAGATGCGCCTGGCGGAATCGCTGAGAACTTTGCCACCGGCCGCAAGCCCCAACGACGAGTGGCAGCGACCGTACGAAACTCTGAAGGCCTATCTCATTACCACGTCGAGGTCTGAAAAAAGTACTCGGGATTTCCTTTCGCCCGTTTTGCTAAATCGGTGGACGGCTGGGAGCTTCGTTGATGAGCAGCGGCTTCAGCTGGCTCGCGGTCAGTTCGACTTTTATGCGGATGAGCTTCGAATCGAGAATCCGTTTTCGTTTCCAGAGGATTCCTTTGTCGTTCAACCCGGCCGGAAGTTCTTGAACAGCTTCGCGACTGGGCCGCAACTCGTCTACCAAAAGATGCTCGTCAGGGCCAATCAGGCAGTTCGCAGTTTCAATTTCATCCAGAACTATCCTGACGCGAAGGACGTTGTGACCGATCCTAAGGTCGTTGATGGTGCTTTCACCGGCGCCGGTTGGAAAGTGATGACCGACGCAATATCTCACCCCGAAAACCATGCCGGAGGGGATGATTGGGTGCTCGGAACCACGGCGGGGTCGCGCACCGTCCAAAATGTCTCGCCACAGGACGTCCGTGTTCTTTACGAGGCCGACTACAAGAAGCAGTGGCGGGATTTCCTCACTGCGGCCATCGTGCGCCATTTTACTGGTCCCCAGGACGAGTCCAGGCAGCTTGATAAACTCTCGGGAAACAGGTCGCCATTGCTGGCGCTGTTTTGCGAAGTGTCGCAAAATACAGCGGAGGCTTCTCCCGAAATCGCGGCGGCCTTCCGACCAGTCCAGGAGGTTGTTGCAGCAAAACCATCCCCCCAGTCGTGCCGGGAACAGTTCAAGCAACCATCTAATGAGGCCTATACAAATGCTCTCTTGAACGTCAAGTTTTGCCTGGATAGCTACTTGATGATGCCGCCCCAGCCTGGGGTGACTCCGGACCCGCGCCAAGCCAAGCTCAGCGAGTGCAACGGTCTTTCGCTGCAGGCGGGAAATGCGGCGAGACAGATCGTGAAGACCAATGATCCGACATGGAAAGTTGATTCCAAAGTTATAAGTCTCCTTCTCGCTCCCACTGCGCCTCCACCCCCTCCTCAACCTGTTGGCGGTCCAACGGGGGTGGCCCAATTCTGCAGTGCCCTGCGCGTACTCGGTAACAAGTTCCCCTTCGATGCGAATTCGCACCTGGATGCTTCTCTCGCTGACCTTACCGGTTTCTTCCAGCCGGGAACCGGCGCTCTTTCGAAATTCCTGGACCTCAACAAGACAGTTTTCACCTTGGAAGGCGGCCAGTATATCCAAAAGATCGGGAAGATTAATTTTGGCCCCGTGATCACTCAAGCCGCCAGCATTCAACGCGCCCTCTATCCAAATAACTCCGGGCAGCTGCAATTCCAGTTCGCGCTGAAGGCACGTGTCCCCGCGGGCGAAACCAGCGAGAGCGTGGCCATTGATGGCCAGGAAATGAAATTGACAGGAAGCGCCACGAATACGAAAACCTTCACCTGGTCGGGAAGCCCGACTGGGGCGACTCTGACGCTGAGCGGCAAGACGTACAGTCAGTTCCCTGGATCCTGGGGGGCCTTCAAGCTCTTTTATCAGTACACGTGGACGCGCACACCGACCAGTTTTCAGCTTGCCTGGCCGGTCCCCGGGCAGGGGGGACAGATCGTCCAATACAACGGCAAGAACGAAGTTGTAGAGTTCGAATTGGAAACGGCCGGCGTTCCACTCTTCCAACGAGGGTATATTGCAGGTTTGAGGTGCCCGCCCGGTGCCAAGTAACCGGCGATGACCGGCTTGGGCTGATTCTCGTGCTCGTCTTGTTGGACCAGGTCTTGCGTTCCGCCGATGCGGTAAAGAAAAGTTCACACAACGGAACTTCCGTCTCATCCTGGGCCTCGCTTCGCATCCACTTTTCCCTGACGTCTTGACTCTTTCTCTTGTGAATCATCCGATAAGCTGTTGACACATAGGCCTTTATTTGGGAGTATCGCCCAGACTTCGGAACCCGGCGTCCTCCGCAGAGACTCAGGGGAAAATGCCTCTCAAATTGCTCTCCTACCGCTAAGGGATTGGTTTGCCTCAGGATGCGTGTGCCCAGAAGACGATGAAGAAACTCGGCAAATTCGAGATTATGGAGAAGGTCGGCCAGGGGGCCATGGGTGTTGTGTATAAGGCCCGCGATCCCTTCATCGACCGCATTGTCGCCTTGAAGACGCTGACCACGGGCCTTTCCGACGACGCCAATCTTTTGAAGCGCTTTTATTCGGAAGCGCGGTCCGCTGGTGGTCTGCAGCACCCCAACATCGTCACGATTTACGAACTCGGGCACGAAGGCGACACGCCCTTCATCGCCATGCAGTTCTTGAACGGTGACAGTCTCGACAAAATCATCGACCGCCGGCCAGATCTTCCGCTCTCCCAGAAGATCGGGTTCATTGTCTACGTTTGCCGCGCTCTTGAATATGCCCACAAGCAAAACCCACCTGTCGTTCACCGGGACATCAAACCCGGAAACGTGATGGTCACTACCGAAGGCACCGTCATGGTGGTCGATTTCGGCATCGCGCGGCTGGGTGAAGGCACGCGCTCCCAATCAGCGGGAATGTTGATCGGCACGCTCGGCTACATGTCCCCTCAATTGTTCAGGAATGGCGCTGCCGATGCGCGATCGGACATCTGGGCCACTGGCGTAATGTTTTACGAATTGCTTGCCTACCGCAGGCCATTCGAGGGTGACAATGCCGCCGCCTTGATGTCCAACATCATTCTCGAAAAGCCTCGCTCTATTACCGAAGCCTCGCCCGGAACACCTGAGGATGTACGGGCCGTCGTCGAGCGCATGTTGGCCAAGGAAGCCGACGCGCGATACCAAAGCATGGAAGAAGTGCTCCTGGAGCTGGAACCGGTCTGGCGGCGCCTGCAGCAGGCGGAGGTTTCCACCTTGCTGGAGAACAGCCAGCAACTCTTTGAGGCAGGCGATCTGGAAACCGCCAAGGCCAAGGTTAGCCAGGTCATTCAGATCGACACGTCCAACACGCAGGCCAAGAGCCTGCTCGAAAAAATCAACGCGGAAGTTCGGCGCAAACAAATCGTTCCGCAGTTGATGGCGCGCGTCGAGAAAGCACAGCAGCTTCTCGCGGGCGGGCAGGCCGAGGACGCCAAGGTGGAAGCGGAAGCCGCGCTAAAGCTCGATTCAACTTTCCAGCCGGCGCGCGAACTATTTGGCCACGCGCAAGCCTCCATCGAACGCGCCCACAACATCACGCAGGCGCTGCGCGCTTCCAAGCAAAGGATGGCGGAAGGCGCGCTCACCGATGCGGAGCTGCAACTCGACAAAGTGCTTCGACTGGACCCCGGAAATGCACCCGCCCGCGAACAGCTCAAACAAATCCGCGAGGAACGCGCCAAACGCGAGCGGAGAAAGCAGCGGAACGAAGCGCTCCATCGCGGCCGGACCCTTTGGACCAATCTCCAGTATGAGGAGTGCATCAGCCTCCTCCTCACCGCGCAGAAGGAGTTTCCTGGGGATTCGGAAATTGCCAAGGTCCTGGAAAGCGCGCGCCAGGATCAGGCCGATCAGCAGCGGCAATCTCTTCTTACGGAAGCGAGAAACCTTCTCAGTACGCAGCGATTCGACGACGCTCTGCGGACTCTCGATCGTCTGTTCGAACGGTTTCCCTCCGACCCGGCAGCCAAGAATCTTCGGACCCATGCCTTGCAAGGCAGGGACCAGCAGCGTCGGGATCAGCGGCTGGCAGAAGAAAAATCAAAGCTGCGCGCGTTGGTCAAGGATGGGAAATATCAGGACGCGATCGCTCAAGCCGCAAAGCTGTCCCGAGAATTTCCGGATGATTTCGAACTCGCCGAGCTGCTGGACTTCGCGCGCACCGAACTGTCCCAGCTCGAACAAAAACGCCGCCTCGAACAGTTCGCCAAACAGATTCAACTGGCGCTCAAGGAGAGCCGCTTCCCTGAGGCCATCCGAGCCGCGGAAAAGGCCCTGCTCGAATTTCCGAAGAACCTCGACTTGCTGATACTCCTGGATCGCGCAAAGAAGGAACAAGACGAGAAGGAAAAACACGAACTGCTGAAGCAGCGCCTTCGTGAAGTCGAAAGACTGATGGATCGCCAGGAGTTGACCGACGCCATTGATCTCGCGCGTCAGACGCTCGCGACCGTCGGTCAGGATTCCCGGATCTCCGGCGCGCTCCTCAAGGCGGAACGTGAATTCGAATTTCGGGAGCAACACAAGGGCCGGCAAAACGAAACCGTTCAAATGGCGCGCACTTTGGTCGATGCGGGAAAGCTTGCCGACGCCACCTCCATCCTCAACGACGCCATCGGCACCAAGCTCCTTCCCGCGAACGACCCGCGGCTTATGCAGCTTCTGAACGATATCGACGCTGGAAAACAGCCTCCGCCGCCCTCAGCGGCTGCAGCCGCAGCTTTCGGGGCGCCGTCCGCGACCTTTATCGGTTCTCCCATTTCTTCTACACCCTCAGCCGATCCCGGCAAAGATTACGTCTACCAGCGGGGCGCCTCGCTTCCCGGGGTGCCCACGCCGGTTGAGCAAAGTGCCGCTCCCGCCGCCTCCATCAGCGCAAGCGCGGTCACCCAGCCGGTCGTTCCTCCCTTTTCTCCGGTGCTGCCGCAAGAAAAGAAACCGCAGCGCGGACCGGATAAGTCCACACGCCGCAAGGAATCCGCGCCTTCTGCGCCGCTTGCACAACCTCCAGCTGAAGCACCGCGTCCGTTCGAAAGCGCCACGCTTCCCGTTCAACCTCCTGTTTTCGAACCGCCCGCTGCCCCTCACAGTCAAGCACTCTCGCAAACCGCGGACGCCTTCTTTCCGGAGATTCCCGCGCCGCCGATTTCGAAACCGTCTCCGCGCCCGCTCTGGAAGAATCCGTTGGTCCTGGGTGGGCTTGGACTGGCAATCGCGATTGGAGTCAGCGCTGCCGTTTATCTGATGTGGCCGGCGAAGCAAACCAAGCAACAAAGTGAGTCGCGTCCCGCAGAGTTTCCGTCGACTCCCAATGGGCAAGCTCCACAAACCGAACCGCTTCCTAATCCAACGCCTGAAACGCCGGCCCTGCCAAGTCAAGTCACGGCTCAGAATCTTGTCGGTCAAGCGGAGGAATTTGCCAGAAGAGGAGATTGGCCGAGAGCGAAGTCCTCTTTCCAAGGAGCAATGCAAGCCAGCGACGCTAACGACAACCTCCGAAATAGAGCAGCGCAAGGAGTACAAGCTGCACAGAGGCACCTCGACGAACTAAGCCGGCTGAAAGATGCCAACGACACTCTAAATCGCGGCGATCGTCCAAGAGCCAGGATGCTCTACCAGGAAGTCGTAAACATGAAACTGGATCACGCGGCCGAAGCCGCGAATCTCATCAAGCGAATTGATTCCGAAGCGGTTCACGCCGCGGGACGCCAGCTTTTTGATAGGCTCAAGCAGGAACTGCGGAATGCCAGGGCCGCTGGCAATGCCTCCACGCTCCAGTCTCTGAGGCCGCAATTCCAGAAGATCGCGCAAGAAGGCACGGAGTACTCCGCGGAAGCGCGCCAGATCGCCGATAACGAAATCCCTGCCGCCCTTAGCGAAATGGATGAGAAATTCAAGCGCGATCAGGAAGAGCAGCGCTGGACTCAAAAGGCGGCCGATTACAAAACAGCCATCGACGCTAAAAATCGAAACGCTCTGGCGTCGCTGAAAGACCAGTTGCAACCTTTCCTCAGTGGCCAGCATGCTGCGGAAGCGCGCCAGTACATCACGCGCATCAACGAAATCCTCAGTTCCGCCCCTCCTCTGCCCACTCAGCCAGTCAGTAATCCCTCTGTGCAACCTTCCTCAATTGCGTCCGGAGGGTTGGATGAGGCAAAAATCCACGACTTGTTCAACTCGCTATCCAAGGTCTTCGACGATAGAAATATTACGGAGTTGAAAAGTCTCTGGCCGCAGATTGACGCGGCAACTCTCGACGCCTACCGCAGATCGTTCGAAGATAAGGGCTTAAAGTCCCTCCGTCGCAGGTACGAAGTCTCCAACGTCAATGTCAAGGGTGACTCCGCAACGGCCAGCGGAATTTGGACCGGTGTCCACATGAAGAACGGTCGTTTGCTTCAGAACGATCAGGTCCTCTGGACGGCTACGCTTCGTAAAATCGATGGGCGCTGGCTGATCGCCAAGCTAGAGTAAGGAAAACTTATTGACATTAGATATCAAATTAATAGAATCCGGCGTGCTGCCCCTCGAGTGCCTCGCTGGCGTGTTGACGCTCGTGAGTTTCTCGAAGCGACCTAACCGCAAACCGGTGTTCCGTTCGAAAGAGGCTCGGCTATGACCCCCCAGCTCGGCTCGACTTCTTCTCGTGCTGTTTTTTTTCTGTTTTTTCTGTCGGCGGCCGCCTTCGTCCCGCCCGCCCGCTCTGCTCCCCCCGCTTGCAGCGCTGCCAATATGCCTATAGGCCCCGCCGCCTTTGCAGCCGACAATTCGCTCAACTTGGTCGCGGTTCTCGATGCGTCGAAGAGTCCCGTTTCAGTGGCTTGCACAATTGCGGTCGGCCTTTCACCCACGAATCTCGCCCTCAGTCCTGACTCCTCGCAGCTTTTCGTTGAAAACGACGCCGACGCTACGGTTACGGTCGTGACTCTTGCGGATCCCTCTGTTCCTGCAAATATTTCCACGGTCGACCTTACAACCCAGGGCGTCACAAAACCGATGACCGCAAATCTTGCAGTTTCTCCCGACGGAACATTCGTCTATGTCGTCAGTCTGCCGGGTACCATCGGCCCGACGACGCAGGCCAGTCTCAACGTCATCAGTTTGCCATCACTTACAGTCGCTCCCGCCGTTTCGATCGTTACAAATCCGGCTGTCCCAGTCACTGGTCCCGGCCTCGGGGTCGCGTTCACCCCAGACGCGACGGCCACGAATGGCACCGCATATGTCGCGACAGAGGGTGCTACCTACGCCATTGCAACGGCAACTCAGACCATTACGATCTTGCAATCGGGCGGCGCGCAAGTGATTGGTGGTACCGTGGCCGTCGATCCGGCCAACAATTTCGCCTACGTCGTGGATGCCGCCTTAAGTTCAAGTGCGGCCGTGTCAAGAGTCGCGGTGCCGGGCAACAGTGTCGTGACCCTCAGCAACGTCTCCCCCATGTGCACACAGGGAAACACCACAGCAATCACTCCGAATAGCGCGCGCGCTTACTACACGTGCGCCGGCAGTAATTTCATTCAGGCGATTGATACAGCCACCAACAGTTCCACTGCGGTCGGCAACGTTGTAGTCACCGCGGGGACGGCCAATCCGCAAGGCATCGCCATAGCGCCAGACGGCGTTTCCGCATATGTTGCCAATAACGACGGCACGGTGGCGATTGTCGACGTCGGCACCAACGCTTCATCCCCGATTTCGGCGTCCACCTCGCTGCGTGGGATTGGCATTCGCCCGGTTAAGCTTCCTTCGCTCTCGCCCACAACTGCCACTGTACCAATTGGCGGTTCTCAGCAATTCAACAGCTCCGTGCTCTATGCATTTAGTACCGGCAAGACTCTGATTTGGGCAGTGAATGGCAAACAAGGAGGAAATTCCACGGTCGGCACCATTGACTCTACCGGCTTGTACACTGCACCCAGTTCCGTTCCGAGTCCGGCCCAGGTCGCCGTATCCGTTAGCTCATCGGAGGTTCCCACCATCTCCAAGCTCTACCCTCTCATCGCCACGGTCACCGTCATACCTCCAACAGTGTCAGTTACGCCCAAACCCGCTACTCTCGACCTGAGTATTGCGACCACCCTGGTATTTACCGCCACGGTCGCAAATGATCCGGCTACCGGTGGAGTAACGTTTGCTACGACGTGCAGCGGTCCGAATCCTTGCGGAACGTTCGGCGCTCCCGGCGTCCCATCGGGCTCTGGCGGCAACTACACCGTGACTGCCACTTACACCGCCCCCGGCAAGATCAATCCTCCCAGTTCCGTTCAAGTCACCGCAACTTCCGTCAGCGACACCACGGTATCGGACACTTCCACTCTCAGCCTGTCTTCCGATATCGCCTTCAGCATGATCGCCTTTAATCCCGCTGCTCCACTCCTGATCGAGAACCCAGACACACTTTCCACCACGCCAACAGGAGATCCCTATACTCAAGGCGTCATCTGGTCCATTGACGGCTGTTCCGCAGCGACGCCCGCTACCGCAGCTTGCGGTTCCATCAACGCGAGCAGTGGAGTTTTCACTCCTCCGTCCATGGTTCCTTATGCTTCCCAGTCGAATCCGCAAGCCCCGGCTACGGTCACATTCCGCGCCACATCGGTCACAGACGCCACGAAGTCCACTGTAACGAGTCCGCCCGTCACGATTACTTCAAACGTCGCGATCAACGGCTTCCAAGTGAACGGTGCTGCACCACCGTCTCAATTGCTCATTGAGACTGCCAGCTATACTCTCACCCCTGTCATTACAGGCGACACTGGCCAAGGCGTCATCTGGTCCATCCTCAGTTGTTCCGTCGCGAACCCCGCTACTTCCAGTTGTGGCAAATTCACTGACGTCAAGGCGGGGACATATGTCCCTCCTCCGATCGTTCCCTACGCCACACCCGTCACGCCGAGCTCGACAGCTTCGGTTACGTTCCAGGCGACTTCCGTCGCTGATCCGCTCGTATCCAAGACCTTTACGATCAATATCGGCTCGACGATTCAGCTCTCCATGTCCGCGTCCATCTCTAACGTTCTGATCGGCGGCTCATTGGACTTCACTCCAAAGACGACCGGCGGCAACGTCACATTGGTGAACGATACGAATCAAGGGGTTACTCTCGCAATCACGGGAACTTGCTTTGCCCCGCCCAACTTTGGCTCTTCCGCCACTATCCCCTGCGGTTCGTTCAACGGTAACAGCTACTCGGCTCCGCCCGTCGTCCCCCTCTCCAGTGCTCCGCCCGCTTCTCTCTCACAAGCGACTAGAGCTCAGATTACCGTCACGGCGACTTCTGTCGCGGATCCCGTGCGCGTCGCCTCTACCATGTTTGTCATTTCCTCTAACATCTCGTTCACGGTGCTTCTCGGCGTTGATACGACCACGCTGCAGAACACTGGTCCGACTGCAGCTAGTCCCACGCTCGCCGTTGGCGGCCCCACTTCTGGCTACAATACCGCTGCTTATCTCGAGTCGAATGCCGCAGGCTTCGGCAGCGTTACCGGCCTCAACTGGCAGGCCACCGCCGGGAATATCCAAGCGGCTTCCGGCAATCAGTCGGCCATGTATACCAGTCCGGCTGCAGTGCCGAATCCCGCGACCGTCACCATCACCGGTTTCGCGATTGCTGACTTCACGAAGACGGCCACGGCCTCTATTCCCATCGTTGCTTCAAAATTCGTTTATGCGAATGCGAGCAGTATTGGCAGTACGGTGCAAATCACGATCCCCAGCAATGCCAGCTCTGGATCCTTGAACTTGGACTTTCTCGGTCCAACGAGCGGTCAAATCGCTCTTGCGTGCTCGAATTTCGTCCAACTGACGAATTCAAGCTGTTCTTTTAGCCCCAGTGCCACGGCTTCAAGCAGCGCGACGGGTAAGACGCTTGTCACGCTGACGCTCTCTGTCACCCGCTCTGGAGGCGCCTATCTCAGGCCTCCTCTGGCGCCTGGAACTCCCTTGCCCGGTCTTCCTGGAAGTGTTTCGGTTATTACCCTTCTGACGTTGTTGATCCTTGTGTTCGTCGCCAAAAATCGGATTCGATTTCTTTGGGCGCCTGCGTCCCGCTGGAATCGAGCGTTTGCCGTTCTCCTGTTGTGCGCCGTTGTCCTGACCTGGGCGGCCGCCTGTGGCCAATTTTCGCAGCCCAATACGCCCCCACCGCCAATCCCGCCAACCCAGACTGCTACCGGCTCGGTGACCGTGACAGGGACCCCGACGACAAACTCCTCTGCCTCGACAGATTCACTGGTAGTTATGGTCCAGGTGAATTAAACACGTCTTTGCCATGCAAGGCGATGATTTCAAAAAGGTGAGCGAAATGAAGCCTCTGAACTCTCAGTTGTCTTTTGCGACCTCCTCTCCTGCCGGGATTTTGTTCAGAAATGTTCTTGCCCTTTTGATGCTCATGATGCTGGCCGAAAGCGCTCCCGCCCAAATCAACTGTGGCGCTGGAACATCGTCTCCTTCTTCAAATCTCGCCTGTTTGGTTCAGGTTGCGCAAACCCCTTCTGGCTTGTCACCGGCATCCCCCTTGCAACCGGCGCCGCCTGGCGGCGCGGTACCAGTAAGAGACAGCCTCAATTTTCTTTCCAGCGCCATCGGCGCGGAGGTTAGCCAGATTCCTCTCGCCTCCCCCGCTTCCGGCATCATCTACACCAACAATCCGGTCACTCAACTGCCGGAGCAGCTGGACCAGTCTTTCGGTCCCATCCTGACTCAAAGAGCGCAAACTATTGGCCGTCACAACCTCTACTTCGCGACGACTTACCAATATTTCTTGCTCCAAGACATTGATAGTCTGGCATTAAAAAACCTGCCTGCTGTCATCTACCTGAACTCACCGGGCAACTCCGTCTCCGGACCACCCGACATCGCCGGCATCTCCAACAACTTCCTTCAGTTGAAAGTTCATCAGTTCGTTGGATATTTGACTTACGGCTTGACGGGCCGCGTCGACGTTTCCGTCGCAATTCCCCTGCTCCGAGTGGACCTGAGAGATACCTTCTCAGAAAGCTTCGCTGTGTCATCGAGTTTTCCTCGGCCTGCTACTGTGAGCGGCACTCGTGCTGGTGAAGCGACGGGCATCGGCGACATCGTTTTTGCCACAAAGGTGAATGCCTGGAAGCTCCGTAGAGCGCAAAAAGATCATGGTGGGTTTTCTCTGGGAGTTGAGGTCCGCCTGCCCTCCGGGGATTCCCACAGCTATCTTGGCTCAGGTGCAAATGGTGCCAAGCCCTTCGCAAACTTTACTTATGCTGGGCACTTTTCTCCCCACTTTAATATCGGCTATCAATTCAATGGAAAAACGGACTTGATCACGGTCGCTAGTTCTTCCACTAGCACTCTTGTAAAAGGAACTCTTCCCAATCGCCTCATCTACTCTGGTGGAGTGGACTTCGCCCTGTTCAAAAAGCTGACTGTAAATGTGGACTGCATCGCTCAGCATGTGTTCGACGCTCCCCGCGCCACGCTTTTGTCTCCCCCGGTCCAGGTTTTTCAGAACTTCTTTCTCGCGCCATCGCAATCTGTCGTGTCGCCTTCCACAGCTTCCTATACTCAGGCAGATGCGGCTGGTGGATTCAAATGGAATCCCGTCAAGGGGCTTCTCTTTAGCGGAAACGTCAGCGTCAAACTCAACCAGGCGGGCCTGCGGTCCCGTGTCGTGCCCCTCATGGGCGCTTCCTTCACCTTCTAGCTTCGCGCTCCTCAGCGTTGGCGGCTCGCGGCGGCTTCCACGCGGCCGAGCATCTGGTCGAGTTCGGCACGATTGAAGTAACGGCCATTCACGACGACGCCCGCGATCTTCTGCGTGTTGGCGATGTCTTCGAGGGGATTGGCGGACAGCAGAACTAGATCGGCGAGTCTCCCTTTCTCGATGGCGCCAAGCTGGTTTTCCAGCCCGAAGAAACGCGCGGGATTGATCGTCGCGATTTGCAGCGCTTCGAGAGGGGTAAATCCCGCAGCCATGAAGCGCTGCAATTCTTCGTGCAGGCTGAAACCTGGAAAGACATAAACCCCTGCGGGGGTATCCGTTCCCGCAAGGAAGCGCACTCCGGTCTTGTGCAACATTCCGACGACCTCAAGCTCTTTGTCCAAGAACTTCTTTCGCGTCGGCAGATCGTCCGTGCCGTAGCCTTGTATGATTTCGTATCTGAATTTCTTCCATGTTTTTGTTTTCCATGATGCCGGTACGTATTTCGCGCGCGTGTCTTTGCCGAAATCGGTCACGTCAATCAAGTTCCCGCCGCGTTCCCACACCAGCGTCGGGCACTGCCACGTCTGATTCTTCGCAAGCGTCGCGGCCAGAGAAGCTGCGCGCGGCGCATCGTACGTGGCGAGGAAGCGTCCTTCCGTTTTGTTCCCCTTCAGAAAGTCGTCTTCCGCGGCCGAGCTCCCTTCGAAAATGCCGATCAGATGCTCGAAGCTTTGCATCCCGGCTGCGGACATTTCGCTTGCGCGAACGGAATCGGGTACGTGTCCCTCGAAAGGAATCCCCTCCTTCCTCGCTTCTTCCGCGATCGCGAAAACCGCGTCGCGTGGAATCAGCGATTGCAGCTTGATGAAATCCGCGCCGCGGCGCTTCAGATCGGCGACGGCGCGCCGCCCATCTTCGGGCGTGGTAACTGCAATTGAACTGGGAAAGCGCGGCTTCGGCCCATCCAGCATCGGCCCGGATGTGTAAATGCGCGGCCCGACGAGCCGCCCCGCCTCGATGTCGTTGCGCCAGCCCTGCACGATGTCCAGTTCGCTGCCCATGTCGCGCACTCCAGTGACGCCATTCGCGACGAAGAGCGGCAGCGAGATCTCCTGTGCGCCGGGGAACCAGTCGCCGAACGTGAGATGCACGTGCATGTCCCAGAGCCCGGGAATCAGGAAAAGCCCGCGGCAGTTCACGCGCCGTGCATCCCCCGAATACTTCGCGGACTCGCTCGGCGTGATCGAGGCAATGTAATGGCCTTCGAGTATGACCGTCTGATCGGGTCGCAAAGCGCCAGTGCGAACGTCGACCACTGTCACGTTGCTGAGCACAAGCAGATCGCCCGCCGCGGGCTTCTGCGCGCACAGGGGCGCGAGAAACAAGAATGCAGAAACAATTAGAAATGCCATTACGAAAAAAATTCGTGAGTAGAGTCTCATGTGGGGGCATTGTAACGGGTTTCCGGACGATTTCCATGAGGGGACAAAGTTTGGCACGCGCAGAGACGAAAGGTGTCCAGTGGCGATATCATGGGAAGGTGTGCTGTGGCTCCGGCAGAGCCGCAGCGCGGAGCTGGACCATGCGAACGGTGAAAATTCTGTACTCCAGCCTGCTGGCGGCAGGCATTGTGTTTGCGCCCTTCGGCGCCCAGGGTGAACAAGAAAAACCCCCGGACGCGCCGCGTGACATGGGGCACGTGCAGCATGGCGCGAGTCACGGAGGCTTCATGCAGGGCGGGATGCATCACGCCGTGGCGAAGGGCGTCACCCTCGACGCAAAAGTGGATGCGGCGGCGCATACCGTCACCCTGCGCGAAGGCCCGATGACTCTGCCTGCGAACACCAGTCATATGAAGATGCCGCAGCCGCCTGACCTCGTATGGCAGATTCCGTTCGATGGCTGGCTGCTCGCGTATCACCCCAAGCTTGTGGATGCCAGCGGCAACGCGGTGCCGGGAACGCTGCTCCATCACACGGCGTTCTGGAACGAGAATCGCGCCGATTTTCTCTGCCCCAACAAGGAAGAACATATCTTCGGCGCGGGCAGCGAGATGACCGACTGGGCTGAAGTATCCGGCTACGGCTACCGTGTGCAAAATGGCGACAAAATTCGCATCGAGACGATGGTCTACAACCCAACGGTCACTTCTTACGACAAGGTATATCTCGAAGTCGTGATTCCCTACCAGGGTGCAACCGAAAGCGGCGCCGCGCCCCCCAAGAATGTCTATCCCGCGTGGATGGACGTGAAGGCCTGCGGCGATTCCAGCTATGACGTAAAGCCCGGAAAATCCGAGCAAGCCGGGGTCGTGGTTGTGAAATACGACGGCGTGCTCCTCGGAGTCGGTGGGCATTTGCACGATTACGGCAGACAAGTCGTGCTGCAGGATGTTTCGCGCAAGGAAACAGTGGCGACGCTCGACGCCAAGGTGGACGCGAAGGGGCATCTCGAAGCTGTGCCCGTGAAGCTCTTTCTTCAAGAAGGTGGTTACAAGTTTGCGGCAAACGATGTGCTGAAAATCTCCGCAACGTACGACAATCCTACCGGAAAGCTCCTCCGCGAAGGGGCCATGGGCATCGCCGTCGGCTATTTTGTCCCCGCCGATGATGCGAAGATGGCCGCGCTCCGGCGCAAAGCCAAGCCAACGCATGAGATGGCGGGGATGTCCCACGATCACTAAAAGGCGAGTGACTCGTGACCCGTGACTCGTGGCTCGTGAAATAACACAGCCATCTCCCGATTCCGTAGGGGACAAGCGAGTGGTTGCACGCCAGTGGAGAGTAGGCAAATCGAGGGGCAGCCCCCGGGACCTGTCGCGGGCGGTTACGTGACGCCAGGATAAGTGAAGTTGGACCAGTGGACGGGTCGCTCGGGGAAATTCAATCCGACGAAATAGTGGCCGATAGCGAATTGCCTGCAATAAATCACTTTGCCGTGCGCCGGCTGTCCATATTTCAGCGGAGTGACCTGCGCTTCTTCGCCGGGTTGCCAAGCATGGCTGGAAACCACGCGGGCTCCATGCGCACTTACGTTATCTGTGTAGGTCTTTTCATCTCCGTTGCGGTGCAGCGAATTGAGGCTTGCAAGGCGCACTACGACGGCGATGGGAAGACGTTTCTCATGCCTGCCATCGAGGTGGTGATCGAAAGGCATTAGCGCTCGACTCTAGCTTTGTGCCAGTCGTACGTGGCTGGGCGCTTGTGGCGAATACGGCTGGCTATTCAGATTCTCCCCTGCAGGCGATTTGGCGGGTGGCTGGAGCTTGTGTGGCCGGGCGATTCGAAAGTTGCACGTACTTGACAGGATCCTCCGCTCACCCTATCGCCATGATTTCCGTACCATCCTTCGACAATATTAGGCAATCCGGTAAAGACTCTAATCCAGCATCCGGCCTAATGTGTCAGTCCTGTGGGTCCAACACATTAGGCGGCGTAATTTTTCGGCAACCTTCGGGGTGGCCAGCGATCGGCTAGTCGTCTGCGCGGCGCCAGGGATGTTTCTGCTGCGGTGCGTTTGGCGGGGGCGCAGCGGAAGGGGCGGATTGAGATTTGGCGGGACCGTTGCCATTTGCGGAGGGATCGTCGAGAGCGGAGGCGTGCTCGAGTATCCTGCGGGCGTAGTCAGCGACGGTTTTGACGCCGGAAGCGTAAGCAGGGTTGGGGGTCTTGACGCCGCCATTGTAGGCGCCGATAGCCTTATCCACATTGCCTCCAAAGTGATCGAGCAGGTCGCGCAAGAGCAGGCCAGCATAGGTGGTGAGCACGGCGTCACTGACGGAATTGACGTCCAGCTCGCGCGGAGGGCGCAGGCGAGCAGGGAGCAAGTTGTAATCCCGTTTGTCCTTCAGATAAAGCACATGCGCGGCGCGGAGCGTTTCGCGGGTGATTTGCCACGTGCCGATGGCGTAGTCGCTGACCATGACGCGCTTGCGTGTGCGGCGAAGAACGATGTCGCCGCGCTGAGCGCGCTTCTTCCAAACAGCATGAGTGAGGTCGCCATTGACGTCCATGTAATCGTTTTCCATGGCGCCGACGCCGAGAAAGTAATCAAGGGGGAGCGAATAGAAATGGGCGACGTCGAGAATTTCGGTGGCGAGCAGCGTGGCCTGCTCGCGCGTGAGGGGGCGCGGGGAAGGATCGCTGCCGCCGACAACCCGGTTGTCGGTTTGCGACTTAAAGATCAGGAACTGTGCCAGCGCTGGAAGGAGTTTGAAGGAGCTGATAGTTTCGAGCTTCTCCTCGGTGGGCACGTCGTAGGCTACGTCGAACATGTGGCTCTGCTGCTGGTAGTAGGAAAAGTCTTTCGGCGTCCAGGTGGCGAGCTCGTAGTGAGCGATAAGGTTGCGGCTTTCGAGCTGCCCGAGTTGGGGGACGGCAGTGAGCAGATCGTTGTCGGTGACGATGAAGATTTTGTAGGATGGACCCTTGCGGCTGTCGAGGGCGGTCAGAAAAATGCGCGATGTGTCGTGGCCTTCGCGGGCTTCGCGGCCACGCAAGTATTCAAAGCGCAGAAAAGCTTCGAGCTGGTCGTTGAAGGAGGCGACTTCCGCGGAAGCCACCCCGGGCGTAAACGGCAGGACCAGCCGGTTGCCCTGCATCGCGGGCGCGGGGAAAGCGGGATACCTGGGAGCCTGCAGGTCGAGCGGCCAGAGGCGATAATCGGTATAGGCGCAGGCGGCGAAGGCCGAAAGTCCGGCCACCAGGCAAAGGAGGTTTCTGACGAGCTTTCGGAAAAACTTCCGGACCGACATGGCTCGCGGCTCCTTTCTTGGTGGACGGCGTGTCTTTTTCCCTTTCAAGGGCTTCCCCTATATCCGATGCATCCCGGCTGCCGAAGGCCTAAAGGGCGGCCGTAAATGCTAAGTGTTTGAAAAAGAACAATTTATACAAAACACGGCCAAAACCGCAGGACTGGGAAGCGTATATGGCCGTGTCCAGCGTACCACAGTCCGAGGATTGCCGTGAAGCGGAGGTAGTCTTTCCAGTGGGCTAGAATTTTTGGGCGACCATGAGGCCATAGACGAAGTTGCCGGAGGCGAAGCCGGCCCGCATGGCCCTGAAGGCTTTCAGATAATCGACAAACTCAGAGCCGTTCTTCGCAGCAAGCTCCCAAAAGGATTTCTTCTTGATGATATGCAGGCAAAGGTCCCAGGTCTTGGCGCAATTCTTGTTGAGGACTTCGCTGGCGGTGATTTGCAGGCGATTTGAATGCATCCAGGTCTTGTAATCCCCCATGGTCTGGAGCTCAACGAGCATGCCCTTCTCAATCGGCTGGATGAATTTCCTGGAGTCGCTTGGGTTGAGATTCTCTTTCTTGAACCAGTCGAGGATGGCAAGCGTGCCTCCGGCGGCCAGCAATGCCGCGGCGGAAGCAAAGAATTTCTCCTTGTTCGGATAATGCGCGATCGATTCGACGGACCAAACAACGTCAAAGGAATGATTGAATTTCATGGCCTCCGCATCCATTAGAAGAAATTTCGCGTTCACGTTTTCACGGACGGCAGCCTCGTCGGCCATCTCCACCTGAATCGGGGAAATCGTAATTCCTGTGGCTTGCGCACGGTAATTCCTGGCCAGAAAAATGCTGCTTGCGCCAAAACCGCAGCCGACGTCCAGAATCCGGCGGCCGGGTTTGATTCCGGCTACCTGGGCGAGATGCTCGATGAGCTGAAGCTGGGCCTTTTCTTTTGTTTCGTTGCCGCGAATCCAGTAGCCATGATGCAAGTGCTCGCCCCAGAGGCCGCGGTAGTAGGGGCTTACACGATCATAGTGGTCCCTGATTCTTTCCTTGTCGCTGTAGCGGGGCATTGCTCATATCGATTCTAAAGCAAATGGATGGGTGGCGATGGAGGCTAATCGAAGACACTAAGACCGTGCCTCTCTCGTGACCGTTCGGCGGAGCCGGATCACAAGGAAAGGTAGAAAGTGCTCCTACGCGATGGCGGTTGCGGCTTTTGCAGCAGCTTCCACGGTGTAGACCACGACGGCCTTTTTGCCGCCTTTCGCAGCGGTGGCGTGAATGGAATTCAGGTTCACGCCTTTCGCGGCGAGCTGATCCAAGCACTGCGCTAATGCGCCGGGCTTGTTGGGCAGCTCGTACTGCTCAGCGGGCGTTTCCTGATAGGCGATCTTGGCGGCGTCCAGGGCCTTCTTGGCGCGCCGGGCATCCTCCACGATGAGTTGAACCGTGCCAGCTGTGCCCTGCGCAGTTCCCAAGAGAGAGAGAATATTGACCTTGGAATTCCCCAGTGCTCTCGCGATTTCGGCGACCGCGCCGGGCTGGTTGTTGATAGCGATTGTAAACTGCTTGGTTTTGGCCATGTCGGCACCTCCTGCCGTGCTGGCGAAAGATTATACGCCTAGACGGGTTCCGTGGCGGAGGCGTCTGGCGATTTGCAACGATAGGAGAGAGAGCTTTCGACGCGCTGCGCTCGCTCGCCGCGATGAGCAGGGCAAGGAGCGTGACCACGCTTATCGCGTGGTCAGATTTGCTGGCGCTTCCAGCGGCCGCGTTTGAAGAGGATGATGCTGACGGCGGCGATGGAGGCTTGCGCGACGACGATCGAAAAGAAGACGCCGTTGGAATGCATGCGGGCGGTGATCGCCAGGAAATAAGCAAGTGGAATTTCCAGGAGCCAAAAACAGAAGAAATTCACCACCGTGGGCGTGACCGTGTCTCCTGCACCATTAAAGGCCTGAAGCATGACCATGGCGTAGGCATAAGCGACGTTGCCGTAGCTGAGAATGCGCAGGCAAGAAGCGGCCAGAGGGACGACGAGAGGATCGCGAGTGAAGAGGCGAACGACGGGCTCGGCGAAGAATACGAAAAAAAGGCCGACGGCGCCGAGAAAGAGCATGTTGTAGAAGCCAGTGCGCCAGACGGAAGCTTCGGCGCGCTCAGGCTGTTTGGCGCCGAGGTTCTGGCCCACGAGCGTCGCAGCGGCATTGCTAAGGCCCCAACTCGGCAGGATGATGAAGATGATGATGCGGATGGCGATGGTGTAGCCGGCGAGGGCCGCGGAACCAAAGACGCTGACGATGCGTACGAGGCCGATCCAACTGGTGTGGGCGATGGCGAACTGCAGGATGCCGGTGAGCGACACGCGGAGAAGCCGCAGCAGGACGCAAAGATTGATGCGGAATTGCTGGCGAAGGATGCGAATGCGCTCCGTACCGCGGAGGAGCCGATAGAACTGATAGAGAACACCGATGCTGCGGCCGGTGAACGTGGCGAGGGCGGCGCCGGTGACGCCAAGCTTGGGGAAAGGCCCCAAGCCGAAGATGAGGCAAGGGTCGAGAAAAAGATTGATGATGTTGGAGACCCAGAGCAAACGCATGGCGATGGCCGCATCACCCGCCCCGCGGAAGATGGCGTTATTGAGAAAGAGCAGCATGATCGCGCCGCTGCCGCCGAGGGCAATGCGCGCGTAGCCGGAGCCGATTGCGATGATCTCCGGGGAAGCGCCCATCAAGCGAAGCAAGCGTGGCGCGTAAAACAAACAGGGAAGACCAACAATGGCCGAGACTGAGAGGCCGAGGACGATCGCCTGAACTCCTGCGACGGCGGCGCCAGCGGGATCTTTTTCGCCGATGCGGCGGGCGACCATGGCGGTCGTGGAGAGGCTGAGGCCGAGGCCAATAGCAAAAACCAGGCTGAGAAGCGATTCGGTGAGGCCGACCGTGGCAACGGCGTCCGCTCCAAGGCGGCCCACCCAGAAAACGTCGACGACGGCGAAGAGGGATTCCAGTACCATTTCGAGGATCATTGGAATTGCCAGGAGGAGAATGGCGCGATTGAGGTTGCCAGTGGTGAAGTCCTGGCGCGAGCCGCGGATGGCTTCACGGATCGAGCTCCACAACCCGGGAGTCGGAGGAGCGATGACAGCTTGTTGCATATCCATGTAGACCTTCGCTCTGCGTGCGGCCCAAAAAATCGGGCGCGCGGACGCGGCTGGAGAAATCAATTGGTAGAAACGAGGGAACGAGTTAGATCCGCAAAAGCGGCGGATCAGATGATTGAGGATACTCGAAGGGCAAACATATTGATGTCCTTGGCGCTGCCCTTGCAAAACGACTGCGCCAAAAGTCCGAATCCGTGCGGACAGTTCTTAAGTTTTTTATTGTACCTTGGGCGTATGCGGCCTGACTACAGGAATCGTGTTCCTGCTAAGGGATCATGCTGCGGCGATGCGGCGGATGAGGTCTTGCTGCTCGGAGATGGATTCGGCGCCGATGGTAAAGGCGTCAAGGAGATTGAGGGAGAGCGCATAGCGCAGAGCTTCATCCTGGCGATTGCTCAGGTCACCCTGGCCAAGGATCTTCATGCCGACGATCCCCTTTCCGGCGGCGCGCATTTCGCGGAGAACACTGACGACGGTGTCAGGATCGGCGTCCATGTGTGAGCCGATGGGATTGAGTCGAACGAGATCAACTTCGACCCACGGAGAGCGCGCGGCGCCGCGCAGCGCTTCGATACTGTGGCAGGAGCAGCCGTGAGCGCGAATGATACCTTTTTGCTTGGCTTCCGAGAGAACGTCCATGACGCCTTTGTAGCGCTCGGTCCAGTCGCCCTCGGTAAGGCAGTGCATAAGGCAAATGTCAATTTGATCGGTGCCGATCTCGCGGCGGAAGCGGTCGAGGTCGGCGCGGGCGGAGGCGGGGTCGCGGGCCCAAGTTTTGGTGAGAACGGTGACTTTATCGCGCGGGACGTGCTTGAGGGCTTCGGCAACGTGCGGGTGGCTGCCGTAGGAATCGGCAGAGTCGAAGAAACGAAGGCCGTGATCGTAACCGTTGAGGAGCAGGTCGGAGAGGCCTTTGATGCCGAGCGCGGTCTGGTGCGAATGGTGGCCGACGCCGACGGTTCCGGTGCCCATGGCGAGGCGGCTGGTCTGGATGCCAGTCTTGCCGAGCGTAACGGTGTCGGCGGCATTAAACTTTCTCGAAAGGCTGGGAAAAGCGAAAGCGCGCCGCGCGAATACCGCCGAATGGAGCCACGCCGCACCTGCGGAGTAAGCGGTGCGATGGATGAATTCGCGGCGATTCATGGGACCTCCTCGCGTGGGATGATCGCGGATGCCTGTCTATTATATCGACGCAGGGAGAGAGTATTCGTTTATTGGCCGCACCAAGAAACTGTCACCTTGAATGCGAGAACAAACCGGTGGCCGGAGGAACTTCGTAATAAAGGAACTGCACGCCAATACCTGATTTTCCGTTCGTGGTCCCGAGCGGTTCAACATGCGCGACGCGGCCGGTGAAGCTCCATTCTTCCACGTCGTCCCCGGCAATTTCCCTGGGCATTTTCAAATGCACTTGAACCAGCACGCCTTCGGACACTTTTGTGGCGGTCGCGAAGTAGACGCCGTGTGTGGAAATATTCATGGAAGCAGCGGATTCTTCAGGAATCGAGGCTTGCTTCATCGGCCGAAAACGCAAAGGCACTCTCATGATGAAACGGCGAGTAGAACGACGCTCGTTCGCCGGCATGGCTATCCTTTTTTGACCTGTGGCGGGAACAGGTTGAGATTAGGCAGGGCGCAATTCAGTTTTACGAATGTGGCCGGGGAGGGTCAAGAGTTTTCTTTATTCCACCGAGAATCTGGTTTGAAGGCCCGAGTGGAACCCTCTCTTAGGCAAGGGAAAGACCCGAGCGGTGGCGGGTGGGTTTTTCGGGGCGGTCATGATGCGCCCACCAGGCGCGCCAGGCGTCGGCATCTCTGCCAAGCGAGGCTCCCGTGATGACGTGCAGGGTCGCGTAGACCAGGTCCTGCGTCGCGGGGTCCAGCGAATCGTCATCCAGAAGATTGAGAAGCTGGGGAACAGCGGTGAGGCGCTGTTCCCCGGTCAGCATGCCGGATCGCGCAAGATCACAGGCCGCGCGCTCACGGACTCGCGGGGAGGGGTCATGGGCCAGAACCAACAGGAGCGGGTCGATGGATTCCTCGGTACCGAGCATTGCCAATCCCTCGACGGCCCAGAAGCGCGTCTGCTGGTTGGGATCATGCACGTAGCGAAGCAAAGTGGCGAGCACGGTGGCTGGTTCGACGCCGCGATTTCCGAGAGCGCCGAGTCTCCACAGCGCGAGATAACGGTCATCGGGATCGTTATGAATTTGATTGAGCAGTTTGGCAACGCTCTGCGGGGACTTCCGGAGATTGTTGGCGGCCAGATCGATTTCCACGGCAGCCACGCGCACACGGGGATCGTCGGAATTCAGCGCCGCAAGCACGAGATGGAACAGCCTGTCAGTGTCTTCCAGGCGGCCTCTCCAGGAATCCAGGTTCTGGCGGATCAAATCGAGAGACGATTCGTGGCGTTGGATGGCCAGATCAAGCAGGCGCTCGGCCTGTTGTTGAGGCGAGAGGTGGCTGATCTCCTCCAATTCTGTGTTTTTGGCGGCGGTTTTAGGTGAAGAAACAAGGGCTGCCGGCGGGACGAACGAGAGCGCCGCGTGGACCGGTGTTGTGCCCAACCATTTCTCGAAGACGCGATTGAGGCGAGCGGCTTGGAAACCGGCAACGGTGGAAAGGACGGCAAGAAGGGCCAGCAACGAAACGTAACGAAGCAAACGATGCGGAATGCCCCATGCGCGACGGGCGGCCGGCTCCGTCTCTGGGGCCGCCTTGCGGCCCCCCACGATGTTTTCCAAAAGTTGGTCCATGCGACACGCCCCGTGCGCAGTCTTCAGCGAATGCTGAGGGACAAATTAGGCGGGGGCTCGGAGTCGAACAATGGTACGGGGGGCCAGCCATCCCGGTACTCTGCAGCCAACCTCTGTAGCTTCAGCGAGTTCGGGGGAGTTACTGGTACGCATCGCGCGCTGCAGTCCCGTACGAAAGAACAGGGAGCTGTACGAGGGCAATGGGCCCGAGAAACGGCTTGCCCAACAGTGTTCCCTGAGCAACAGCCGATCGGCACCGAAGCAATGGAAGACTGCAAGTTTCTTTGCCCTTAGTGGAGGGTCTGCTAGAATAAGGAGCTTGGTCTTGCGATTTTTCGAGCTGAGAACCCAGGCAAAAATCACCTCAAGCAGGAAGAACAATGGCACTGAAGTGTGAATTCTGCGGCAAAGCGCCGCACTACGGAAATGTGATCAGCCACGCGAATAACACGCGGCGGCGCCGGTGGAATCCGAATCTGAAGCGCGTGCGCGCGGTTGTTGCCGGCGTCAAAAAGCACGTCCGTGTTTGCACCGCTTGCATCCGTGCAGGCCTAGTGAAGAAAGCCGCCTGAGATTCCAATCTTGAACCTACCAGTTGCGAACCTGCGATTCGTGGGGCGTCCAATGGACCACCCAAGAGGACTGAAGGACGCAGCAGCCTTGTTGCCTCTCGCGGCAATTCTGTTCGCTGTTGCGGCTGGCTGCAACCGGCAGGCGCAGCATGCTCCGGACGTGTGGGCGGTGGTGAACGGGAAAGAAATCAAGCGCGAAGAAATCGACAAGTACTATCGCACGCGGGTTAATCCCGAGGGGCAGGAGCCTTCGCAGGAAGAGGCGCTTTCGCTCAAGCTGAATGTGCTGGATGAGCTGATCAACAACGAGATTTTGCTCGAACGTGCCAAGAAACTCAATCTCGAGGCCAGCGACGGCGAAGTGGAAGACAAGTTTACCGAACTGAAGAGCCCTTACACGGAAGATGAATTCCAGCGGCGATTGAAAGAGCAAGGCGCCACGGTGGACGACCTGAAGAGCGACCTACGGCGCCAGCTTTCAATCCAGAAGCTGCTGAATCGCGAGGTGGTGGCAAAGATTTCGATCACCGACCAGGACGTTTCTGATTTTTACAACGCGAACCGGCCGCAGTTCAATGTGGCGGAACCGCAGTACCACATCGCCCAGATCCTGGTGACACCCAGGAAAGAACAACAGATCCGCAACCGCAAGAACGACGACGCCACCAACGAAGCCGAGGCCCAACGCAAGGTGAAGATGCTGATGGACCGGCTCGACAGCGGCGCCGATTTCGCACAATTGGCAATGGATTATTCCGAAGACATGAACACAGCAGGGACGGGTGGCGACCTGGGATACGTGCCGGAGTCGGCGCTGAATCAATCCGACCCGGCGTTGAAGAGGATTGTTCTTGGAATGAAACCGGGGCAGGTGAGCCAGCCGATCCAGCTAAAGGAAGGCTATCGGATCCTGAAGCTGATCACGCGCGAGTCACCGGGACTGCGTGGGATCAGCGACCCGCAAGTGCAGCAAACGATCCGCGATACGCTGCGGAATCGCAAGGAACAATTGCTGCGCTCGGCGTATCTGGCGATTGCGCGCGATGAAGCGCGGGTGACCAATTACCTGGCGCAACAGGTGATCGAAGCCGCTGGCAAATTGCCGGACGCCGCGAAAACTGTCGTACCCCCGAGGTCCATCGGACACTAAACCGGCGGTCATCTCCCGCCCCGAGCCGTCATTTAAAAGAGACGGGATAATCGCGAACATTGCCGCCCAAAAGGCTTCCGGTCGAGGCTCGCCTCAAGAAACAGCAGCGAGGACTTCGCCCGCACTGACCGGCTGGCCTTCCTGGACAAACACGCGCTCTACGGTGCCGCCCTTGGGTGAGCGGATTTCGTTCTGCATCTTCATGGCTTCGACGACGAGAAGCCCCTGGCCAGCTTCGACGCGCTCGCCCGTTTTTACGAGGAGACGCACGACTTTGCCGGGCATGGGCGCGGTGATTTGCTGGCGGCCTTCGGCTTCGACGCTGCCGTGGCGGCGGCCGCTCCAAGCCCGAGGATCGATGACTTCGGCCGTGAATTCCAATCCGCCTGTCTGGAGTCTCAACTTGCCGTCCACGGACGGCGCCACACAAATTTCATAGGATTGACCCGCAAGTAGAATCGAGAGTGTATTTGGAGCGACCTCGACCACATCGGCGACGACGGGACGACCATCGAGCGTCACGCGCCAGCTTTCGGCGTCGCGTTCGAGATCGACGATCCGAGTTGTTTTTCCGGCCTGCCCGCCGAGTTGGACTTCGAATTTCATGGCATGCGGTCTAGTAGCTGGCGGCGGCCCTCAAGTTTCCAGCGGGAAGGCCCCGCATCGGCGGGTGGAGTGACAAAGGATGCCGCGCTGGATTGCGTGGCGTGCCAGATGGCAGCTGCGATGGTGGCGGCGTCGAAAGCGCCAGTGTCCTGGTCCTGCCCATTCGCAAGTGATGCGGCGGATCGCGGCCGCCGGAGCAATTCATCGAGCCAGCGCGTGTGAATTTCGCCGCGCAGAAAATCGGGCTCGCTGAGGATGCGACGGAAAAGGCCTGCATTGGTCTTGATGCCCGTGATCGCATACTCCTCGAGAGCACGGCGAAGGCGGGCAATGGTTTCCTCGCGGCTGTTGCCCCAGGTGATGAGTTTGCTGAGAAGAGGGTCGTAATCGTTCGGCACGGTCCAGCCTTCGTAGATGCCTTCATCGAGACGAATGCCCGGGCCACTGGGGGCGTGGCGCGACAGAATTTTGCCAGGTGAGGGAAAGAAATTGTTTTCCGGGTCCTCGGCGTACAGGCGAACCTCCATGGCGTGGCCGCGCGGTGTGATGCTTTCCCATGCAAAGGGCAAACGATGGCCGGCGGCGATGGCGATCTGAAGTTTGACGAGATCGAGGCCGGTGACCTGTTCGGTGACGGGATGCTCGACCTGCAGGCGCGTGTTCACTTCCAAAAAATAAAAATTACCGTTTGCGTCGACTAGGAATTCGACAGTACCGGCGTTGACGTAGCAGCCGGCGCGCGCCAGCCGCACCGAGGCTTCTCCCATTTTCTTGCGTAGCTCGGGCGTGACCATCGGCGAGGGAGCTTCTTCAACAACTTTCTGGTGACGACGCTGCACGGAGCATTCCCGTTCGCCGAGCGAAACAATGCGGCCGTGGGCGTCGGCAAAAATCTGAATCTCAATGTGACGCGGGCGCTCCAGATATTTTTCCAAATAGAGCCGCGCATCGGCGAAAGCGTTCATTGCTTCCGAAGAAGCATCGCGATACGAGGATTCAAATTCGGCGTCGCTATAGACCAGGCGCATGCCCTTGCCGCCGCCCCCCGCGACTGCTTTCAATAAAATGGGGTAACCCATGCTTTGTGCCAGAGCCTGCGCTTCGCCGGGTTTTTCGATGGGATCATTGGTTCCGGGAACCGTGGGGACATCAGCGCGGCGCGCGAGTTGGCGCGCGGCGGTTTTTGAGCCGAGGGCTTCCATGGCGTCGGCTGGCGGTCCGATGAAAGTGACACCTGCATCTATGCAAGCGCGAGGCAGCGCGGCGTTCTCCGCGAGAAACCCGTAACCAGGATGGACGGCATCGCAGCCCACGCGGCGCGCGACGTCCATGAGCTTGTCGATGCGAAGATAGCTTTCGCGCGAGGGAGCCGGGCCGATAGCATAGGCCTCATTGGCCAGGCGAACGTGGAGCGACTTGCGGTCGGCGTCGCTGAAGACGGCGACGGATTGAATGCCGAGCTCGCGGCAGGCGCGGATAATGCGCACGGCGATCTCACCGCGATTGGCAATCAGAATTTTCTTGAACATATGCTTTTGGAGATGCAGCGGGATTCTAGCATGCGGGCTGGCGAGGAGGGGCGCGCGCA
>Ga0209180_10000204_pt1 | contig 26697 bp, 27 predicted proteins | sample CZO8metaG_3_FD_188355 | JGI IMG/M metagenome (GOLD analysis project Ga0209180, IMG submission 188355) | Vadose zone soil microbial communities from the Eel River Critical Zone Observatory, Northern California, USA - CZOApr15con2H2.8 metaG... | ecosystem: Environmental > Terrestrial > Soil >...
GGCAAATGCGGTCGAACAGCACCTCCACCGGCGGCTGGGCGAAGCGTCCAGTGAAGACCTTGCCGTTGTCGGTCAGGACCTGGGCCGGCACCCCATAGGTCTTCAGAGCTGAACTGAACCCGTCGCAAACCGATTGGGTTCGCTCTCTGGCCATCAGCCGCGCCGAGACGCAGTACCTGGAATGGTCGTCAACGCCAGTCAGCGCCTTGGCTGAGGTCCCGTCAGCCAGGAGAAAGCCATGCACCACGTCCAGCTGCCAGAGCTCCATCGGCGCACTCCGCTCCCAGCGCTTCCAGGTCTCGCGGCGCCGGCGTCGCGTCATGGGGTCGATGACCGCGGCGCGAACCAGGCAGCGATAGACAGCTGACTCTGAGGGCGCGGGCTCGACCCGCTTGCGGGCCAGCTCGAAGGCGATTCGGCGGGCTCCCCAGTAGGCATGTGCCCGGCGCATCTCGAGCACCATGGCTTCGACAGCAGGCGAGGTTTGATGCGGGCAGTGAGCCGGCCGGTGCGACCGATTATTCAGGCCTTCCAATCCGTCACCTTCGTAGCGCGCCAGCCAACGGTGCATCGTCCGCCGAGAGATGCCCCAATCCCTGGCCACCTCGCTGATCGTGCGACCATCGCCAATTACTGCCAGGACCGCCTTGTACCTCTGCTCAGTCACGCTCATCTCCCTCATGCGCGGGAGCGTGACAAATCAGCCGAAGTAGCTGTGACTTATCAACCGAAAGTGTGTGACCCATCAGCCGAAGGCCCTTTGGGACCCGTCAGCCGAACTTGCACAACGAGATTGGCTCCGGTGTCGACCTTCGGTTGATGTGTTGGGAATCTCCTTCGGTTGATCTGCTCCACTCCCACTGAAATCTAGCGCCGCCGCGGCGCAGTGCCGTCAGCATGCAGTTTGCGAACCGCGCCTTTGCTTGTGCGAGCCACTGTCTTGAGCAGCTCGTCGCCGACCCAGAACTGAAGCAAGCCCTCGGTCACCAATACGTCGCACGCACTGCCGCTGTAGTGCTTGCCAACGCTTACCTGCTGGTAGCCGACGCTCACGATGCCGTTGCTGGCCACTCTTCTGCAGACCCACTGCTCTCCGTTGCGCTCCGCATGTCTCAGCTGACGCCTGACCTCCCCGTCACCAGAGTGAAAGCGGCTCTGTGGCGTGAGGTCGCCTAATGCCTGGTGCGGCCGCTGCGTGTTGTAGTAAGTCACCCACTCATCCAGCGCCTCCTGTGCGGTTCTCAGGTTCCGGAACACCTGCCGGGTGTTGAACTCGATGCGGAGGGTGCGGTGAAAGCGCTCGATCTTGCCGGTCGTGGTCGGCGAGCGAGGCTCGGTCAGGATGTGATCGACACCGTTCTCGCGGCAAATGCGGTCGAACAGCACCTCCACTGGCGGCTGGGCAAAGCGGCCGGTGAAGACCTTGCCGTTGTCGGTCAGGACCTGCGCCGGCACGCCGTACGCGCGCAGCGCCGAACTGAACCCGTCGCACACCGCCTGGGTTCGCTCGCTGGCCATCAGCCGCGCTGAGACACAGAACCTGGAGTGGTCGTCGACCCCGGTCAAGGCCTTAGCCGACGTGCCGTCGCCCAACAAGAAGCCATGCACAACATCCAGCTGCCAGAGCTCCATCGGCGCACCCCGCTCCCAGCGCTTCCAGGTTTCGCGGCGCCGCTGCCGAGTGATGGGGTCGATGACCGCAGCCCGGACCAGGCAGCGGTAGACAGCCGATTCAGAGGGCGCCGGCTCAACCCGCTTGCGGGCCAACTCGAAAGCGATTCGGCGCCCTCCCCAGTAGGGGTGCGAGCGACGCATCTCGAGCACCAACGCCTCGACTTCCGGCGGTGTCTGATGCGGGCAGTGAGCCGGCCGGTGCGACCGATTGGTGAGGCCTTCCAGTCCGTCTCCTTCATAGCGCGCCAGCCAGCGGTGCAGGGTTTGCCGATGGACGCCCCAATCGTTGGCCACCTCGGTAACTGTCCGACCGTCGCCGATGACCGCCAGGATCGCTTTGTACCTTTGCTCAGACACGCTTATCTCCCTCATGCGCGGGAGTGTCACGCATCAACCGAAGTAGCTGTAACGCATCAGCCGAAGGTCTGGAGCGCATCAGCCGACGGCCTTTTGATGCACGTCAGCCGAACTTGCACACGAGATTGGCTCCGGACCAGGGATTCGAACCCTGAACCTTGCGGTTAACAGACCGCTGCGCCCCGTTCAAAAATGGCACCTCGAATTCGCCGAGTGCCGCTGAGTGTCGCCATTTGCCGCGGTTTATCGCCAGCGTTGCTGTACATCTCCAGCGACAAACACTTCATTGACTCGCTGCACGCCCCAGGACCAGGTTGGGGCTACTCGAGATTAAGCACATTAGCGACTGACGTCCGGGCCGCCCAGCGGGCGGGAACGATCGCGCCCAGCAGAGCTACCATTACACCGGCCAGCGCAACCAACACCAGATGTGCCGGGTCGATCGCGCTTGCGAAGGTGTCGCTCGAGATGCTGAATCCGGCCAGTCGAGCCATTGCGTCGATCAGGTACCTGTACAGGCCAATGCCGGCCGGGATGCCCAACAGCGCTCCGACCAAGCCGAGGACGCCAGCGGAAGCCGTGACCATCGCCGTGACCTGGCCGGGCGTCATCCCCAGCGCCTTCAGAATGGCGATGTCGCGCACCCGTTCACGGCTGGTCAGAAGCAGCGCGTTGAAGACCCCGAGGCCGGCGATCGCGCCGAGAATCAATGCGAGAGCGGCCACCATCGCGTCGAGGATGGCTTCGATGTTGAAGCCGGTACCTGGACTGATCGCCAGCGGAAAGAGGAAATCGGGCTGGGCGGCAGAGACCCGCCTTACGTACGCGTCCACATTCGTTCCCGGGCGAAGCTGAACCAGATAGTCGATCGGCAGGGCGTTGGGGACGACGGCGGCATAGGTCGACCAGTCCATGCCCAGGGTCCAGAAGCAGTAACACGTGCCCACGATGCGGAGCTCCACAGGCTCGCTATCGAGCCTCACTGCAACCTCTTGCCCGACTCGCCAGTGATACGGGTTGAAGACCACGCCCAATACCGCTTCGCCTGATTTCGCAAACCAGCGACCTTCGGCGAGTCGGTATCCCAACTGCTGAGAGCGGCCGCTGAAGATGGTTCCAGGCACAGGGTCGGGCTGGCCGGGCACCGCCGCGGCGAGCTGGTGGACGCCCACTATCAGATTGGTTTCGGGCTGTCCCTGAAGGACATCATTCGTCGCCAGGTCTGAGTACCCTCCAAGCCGGCTCACCGTGGCCTGAAAGTTTGGCTGGGCGAAGAGGTCGTTGAACTTCAAGATCGCGGAGTACAGACCGCTGGCGAAGACGAGAGTCGCAACGCCGACCAGGATCGCGACAGCAGTGAGCGCACCTCGCAACGGCCGTGCGAACGCATCGCCAGCGCCCAACACCAGCTGTCCAGGAACCCACCACCAGCCGATCCGGCGCTTGGTATAGCGACCAAGCGGCGCAGTGCCAGCGGTAATGGCGTCGACTGCATTCATGCGACCGGCACGCCACGCCGGCAGAGCTGCCGCGGCGGCTATGACGCTGACGCCGAGAACAGGCACCAGCAAGTCGACAATCGGTGCGAACGGGCTGGGCGGAGGCAGGCTCATAGCCTGCGCGGCCTGGTCGAGCAGAGGCTTGCTCGCGATAGCCCCGAACGGGACGCCGACCAAGCAAGCCGCAAGCGCGGGCACCAGCATCTGAATCACGAACACCCCCACGACCTGTCGCGGTGTGAAACCGATCGCCTTCAAGATCCCGATCTCTCGGTAGTTGGCCAGAACCGCCCCTGTGACGACATTGGCAACAATGACCGCAACAGCACCTACCGCAAGCACGACAAAAGCGAGGAGGAATGTCAGGATGAGCGAGTTGTTGAAGTTGTAGCTATCGCGGAAGTCGAGGTACGAGGAGTAGGTGGCCACGGCACCGGCCGGAAGCGCTGCCTCGAGGGCGTTAACGTGCGCTCGGATGTCGGAGCGGCTCGTGGCAACGCGAAAGCGGTAGGCCATTACGTAACTAAGCGGCGCGTCGACGGGATTCAGGCTCGCGACGAGTCCGCTCGCGACCCAAGCCCGATCCGGGTTCGGGTCCACGTCGACTGCTTCTCCAACCACCGTGAGCACAGACTTGTCCGGAGTGCCGAGGGCGGTGATCCGATCACCCACCAGAACAGCCCGGCCGAATGCGAAGGATCGTGTGACCACGATTTCGCCTGGCCCTCGCACCCAGCGTCCGCTCACGATCTCCAATCGGTCGAGATTGCCGCCGGGATCGTCCCGCCCTAACACCGTGAGCGTCGACTTCTGACTGAAGCTGGCCGTGGCCGTCAAGTGGATGTCGCCTTTTTCGAATGGGACCTCGGCCGCAACCCACGGCCCGGCGGTGGCGGCTACGCCGGCCAGCCCGGCGGTGGCTGCGACCTGTTTCGACGTGACTTTCCTGGCATCGAAAACGGCGACAAGGTGCGGCCCCGCCAAGTCCGCGAAGGCACGGTCGTAGGGGCTGCTCGTCTGCACCAAGAGCGTGCCTCCCATGGCACCGACGGTGATCGCGAGCCCGGCGATGACGAACACGACCAGCGTCTGGAGGCGGTGCCGCCGCACATCCGCGAACGCCTTTGTCAGGACGGGCCTCATTGAGTTGCCTCCTGGCCGTAGGTAGGACTGTCGCCCGTTAGCTTGCCGTCACGCAAGTTGATGATGCGACGCGTGTAACGGCCCGCCAACTGGAGGTCGTGACTCGCAAGAAGAATGGTCTGGCCGCGCTGGTTGAGCGCGACTAGCAATTCCATCACCTGCTCTCCGGTGTTGCTGTCGAGCGCGCCAGTAGGTTCGTCAGCGAGGAGCACCGCCGGTCGGTTGATCAGTGCCCGGGCGATCGCCACTCGCTGGCGCTCGCCGCCGCTCAGCTTGACCGGGTACTGGCGCGCCTTTGCTCCGATTCCGAGCTCGTTCAGCAATTGTTGTGTACGGACGCGAGAGACCGCTTCCCGGGCTCCGGACAGTTGCGCAGCGACTAGCACGTTGTCGAAGACGCTCAGATTGTTCAGCAGGTGGAAGAACTGGAAGACGAAGCCGATTCGGGAGCGGCGGAACCGCGCCAGCTCAGCTTCACTGAGACCGGTGAGCGCAGTCCCACCGACAGTTATGGTCCCGGACGTCGGTCGGTCGAGCCCGGCGACAAGATTGAGGAGCGTCGACTTGCCGCTGCCCGACGGGCCCATGATTGCGGTGAACTCGCCCTCGCCGATCTGGAGACTGAGGTCATCGAGCACTCGCTGGCTGGCGGGCCCGCCGTATGACTTGGTGACAGCCTTGAACTCGATCGCGGCCTGGATGATTGCCTATTGTCGCCGCGTCGAGCACGCCAAATCGATTGTTCGCCGGGATGTCGAAATCCGTCGACGCACTGTTCGTTCGGCCAGCACCTCGGCAGAATCGCATGGCGGCCTAGGCCGCCATCTGCATGGGAAGTGGCTGACCCCGAGCTTGCAATAGCAGAGGCTTACCAGCAGATAGGGCTGCCGACGCTGTGGCGATCTGCTCAGAGGTGGTCCTGCGGCTTCTTCCAGTCGGTGGTGTCGATCTGCTCCGCGGCTGCCGCCTCCACTGTTCGAGGCACCTCACGCGCGTAATGCGGCAGTACCTCGCCAGCCACCCACTCCAGCATCTTGAGCTGATCGTCGCGAGGTTGGTCGAGGATAAACTGGTTGACGCCTGCCTCGATGTAGGGGTTGATCAGGTCGTTGAGGGCCTTCCTAGAGGCCCAGGGATCGGTGTCCGCCGTGGTCGCCCAGTAATAAAGGGAGCGGTCCAGTGTGTCCGGGTCGCGCCCGATCTCGCGGCAGTAGTCATCAAGCATCTGGTTGCGCTCGCGCATCTCCTTCGGCGTACCGAAAGAATTCCAAGTGTCCGCATACGTGGCGACGATCTTGAGCATCCTCGGCCCGAATGCGCCTAAAACGAGCGGCGGGCGCGGTTTCTGGAGACTATGCGGGCGAGAGGGCGCGTTCGTTAGTTGGTAGTGCGACCCTGCAAAGGAGCTCATGTCCTCCTGCATGAGGAGGTCTAGCACCTGAACCGCCTCGTGGAAGCGGGCGACCAGTTCCTTGGTTTCCGGGAAGGGGATTCCGAACATAGTGTGCTCGGGTTCGTACCACCCGGCTCCCAGCCCAACTTCTAACCGTCCGTTGGAGATATGGTCGACCGTGATCGCCATCTTGGCCAGGACAGATGGGTGCCGGAAAGTGTTGGACGTTACCAGCACTCCGATCCGTATCTTCTCAGTCCGCGCCGCGAGGCCTCCGAGCAACGACCATGCCTCAAAGTACGGCCCCTGCGGGCGGCTGGGCTGAACCAGGTGATCGCAGACCCAGGCGCTCTCGAACCCCAGCTGTTCGAACAGTTGCCAACGCTCGACGGTTTTCTCCCAGGTCATGTTCTGGTCGGTGCAGATGCCGAATCGGAATCGACGAGCCATTCGCCACCTCCGTGAGTGTTTGAGGTCAGTTGAGATTTGTTTAGAAGCGATTCAATCGCCAGCCCTCGTCAATAGGCAATGTCAGCCGGTCACCATGTCAAACCTCGGGCTGCAAAAGCCAGTTCCTCGGTAAGAAATATCATCGCGCAAGGGTCGGGGAGAGGCCGTTTACGGCGTCGGCTACGGCAGCTTGGGCAGGGAGGCGTAGCCAGGGGCTCGACTACGCGCTGTATGAGGGTCTGGAGATCGCTGACTCGCGGTATCGACAGCGGACACTCGAGACATATCGATTGGCGCTCGCTGTCGACGTTCCTGAGGTCGAAATTGTGCTGCTAGAGCATGGCGACCCGGCGGGGCCACACGGTGCTCGAGGCATCGGGGAGCCTCCGACCGTGCCGGTCGCACCAGCGATTCGGAACGCGGTGTCGGACGCGTTGGGCTACGGTTTCAACCAAATCCCGATTCGACCCGATGAGATCCTCGCCTTATTAGCGGGATGATCCGATTCGTTTGCGATAGTGAGCACTTTATCGACAGCATCGCAATCACCACTGGACAGTTTGAGAGCACATCCCAGCTGGTCTGTCGTCTTCTGAAGAGCGCTGAGGCTGTAACACTCGGCGTTCTCATGCCACCGGTCTGTCGTCTTCTGAGGCGCTACGCGGTCGCGCTCGGCGTTGCTCAGCAGACAATTGCCAACAAAATGCGTAACTAGCCACAACAACCATCGTGGCGCAGTGTCAACTTCGCGTTAGGCTCGCCGTACGAACGTGGGTTGGACAACCCTTCCCCCGAGATCATCTCGAGCACGAACTGGACAGCCTCAGGTTATAGCGCACCTTCGTGACGGAAGCTGCAACCTTCGCGCCAAGTACAGCAGGATTTTCTGCACCCTCGAACTCAGGAGGCCCGATCTTAAATGCTGTTGTCCAGAGAAAGAGTCGTCAGTTACGCCGTGACGGTCATACTCGCCGCAAGCGCTGGTTTCGGTGGTGGCTATGTCGGCACCTCATTTCACTTGGGCCCCCGAGGCGAGCCCGGACCAGTTGGAGCGGTGGGACCCGCAGGCACACAAGGTGCAAGGGGTCCTGAGGGGTCAGTAGGGCCTCAAGGCCCAACCGGACCATCCGGTCCCCAAGGACCAGCAGGACCAGCCGGCACCGTCCGCTCCGACCTTGGTTTCTGTACTCAAAGCGGTTTCAACTTCGACTATCAGGCGAGTTCGAGCGGTCTTTGCGTATCGGGCGGCCACTTCGTCTCGGTCATCCCGCAAGAACTAGAGCACCTACGGTTTGAAAATCCTCAATTCCGAGCGCGAGCGAGGAGGGGCAGTCCGCCTGGAGGGAAGTACCCGTGAGTTTCTAGACCCGGATGGAGTGCAGACCAACCAGACAGCAGCAACCGTCTCCGATACCTTCACACTCGGTTGCTGGTGGGTAGAAAGTCACGTCGCAAGGGTCAACGACCTCCCAAGCCAAAGACACGGATTGCTACGGCACAGTCGGCCATACCACCCAATGCAGCATCACTGAAACCCAGCCACCGTCGCAAGCTGGATTGGGCCCAGGCACACATTCACACCGCTGCGGCACTGATCGACATGTGGCGTCGTGAGGGCTACAGAGTTTTTCGAGAGCCACAAGCAAGCCGAGCCTTCACGCTCTACGCCGAAATGTTGAAGCCTCTTTCAGAGGCTCTACCTCTCGTCGTTGGAGACGCCCTCCATGACCTGCGTGATAGCCTCGACCACATCATCTTTGCCATCTCGCAAAAGAACCCGGCGATGGTTACACCGAAAGATGAGGAGAGTCCCCAATTTCCTGTCCACGACGTGGTGGTTGACATTCAAGGGGAACGGGGCATCAAATTTCTTAATTGGCAAGCGAGCGCTGAGGTTTGCGACTTAGCGCCAGACCCGCTGCGACAACCGAATCTCCAGCATTCCATCTGGTTGCTCGACGCATTGAACAATCGAGACAAGCATCGCGAGGTGGCTTTCAAACCTCTCGCCAGGCCGAACATCTCCTCGCTCGGCATTGGCAATGCCCAAATTGACTCCCTAGAAATCTTCGGCGATAAGACTCTGGAGTTGGGCGCGAAGCCGGTGGCCTTGCTTGTATTCCGAGGATCGCTTCTGCAAGCACAGATGACCCACTCCGTAAGCGTCATCTTCGACAAGGGAGTCGAGGTAGCCGACCGGGAGGTGATCTCCACGCTACAGTCGTTCCACGACCATATCCGGGACGTAGTGTTTCAGCGACTGGAACCTTTCCTTTAGCCCCAGCCCCGAGCTAAAGATTCGGAGCATCGCTCCCCGAATTTCGAATGTTCAAAATTTCGGCCCCGTGCGGCCGTTCGTTATCAGGCATGCGAGCGCTGCGCAAGGCTACCTTTCGCGTTATCGGCTTGCTGACATCGAAAGCGTGGTGGGCCGCACCTTCCGTAACGCGAACCACGCGATCACCTTGTTAGGGCAACCGATCAGCCTCGTCTGATCCCAACGACGTGCTGCCCGGATGTGAGGTGGGTTGGCGTTCGCGTGGAAGCCCGAATCGATCGCCTCATGTGTACCGACGAGCTTGGCGAGGTCGTCCCAGGTAGCGCTCGGCGGCCGGGAATCCGACGAGCACGGCATCGTCTACCTCCGGGGTAAGCATCGCCTGGCTCAAGATCCCGACCACGTAGAACCACTGACCGCCGAGCCAGATCCGCTCACCCGCATAGATGCGATCGATCCCGAGGCGCTGAGCAGCCGCAGCGCCGAGCACGCAGACCGGCTCGGCCCCGGTGGCTGAGTTCAGCGAACGGCCCTGTGCGAGGCTAGTCCCGACCGCCGCGGGCATCCGGATCCGCCGGGGTACTACTACCGGGAGATTTATCTCGTGCGAGAGGACGGTAGCGACCTCCACCGGCTTCTGACCGTGCACGCGGTCCAATTCGGCGCTGCCTGATCGCCCACCGGTGACCGGATCGCTTTCGCCTCCGACAGGGCCGGTGCCTTCGATCTTTATACCGTGCTGATTGGAGGAGCTCGGCGGCAGAGAGACACCGAGCTCCTGAGCTTCTTCGAGGTAGGGGCTATCGGATTTGTGCTGGTGTCGGGACGACGCCGAGTTGCTGCATCAGGCCCAGCATGTCCATTTGAACCCAGTTTTCTACCGCCTTGCCGTTCGCAACGCGCCAGATGTCGAGTGTCTGGATTTTGACTTGCTTCCCCGTCGGTGCGATGCCCTGCCATGCGCCTTGATGAGTCCCGGTGATGTAGCCTCGGTGGAACACGTAGTCGCCGTCGGCGAATTCCGCCTCAAACGTCACATGCACATCTGGGAAAGCCGTGCGGAACATCGCGGCGGCCTGGCGAAACCCTTCGGGGCCGGGCTGCGTTCCCGGCGGTCCGCCGTAGATCACGAAGTTGGGGGCGAGCAACTCGTCGATGACGCCCGGTTTGTTCTGGTGGAGGCCCTCTTCAAAGAGGCGGCGGATGAGGGCCTTGTTTTCCTGTGTGGACATGGTTTATTTCTCCTTTCCCTGAAGCGGGTGCGAGTCCGAAGGAGTCGCATCCTGATTGAGAGCCACCTGGGTGTGCAGAGACCGAGTTTTTGGCTATAGGCTTTCTCCCTTCTACCCTGCTGGAAATGAAGATCCGGAAAGGACCCTTGCTGCGGATCCGCCCAATGGCATCGGGGTCATGGCTGGAACATCACGTCTGCTGAGCGATGTCATGGTCCGACCGGAGCAGGCTGCGGCGTCGGGTGCGCCATAACTGCCGGTGACCCCATTCCAATCGACGTTGCACTGCTTGCTGCTGCACTTCCAGCCCAGACGATGGCGGCAAAAGTGAGCGCGATCGCCACGATGAGAGTCACGATCGCTTGAACGGCGCTTTTCATCACTTGCCCTCCTGTGCGTCCCTGTTGCCGGCAGCGTAGGGCCCGACCTTGAACGCCTCATCGGGGAGCGCCCGGGATCTGTTTGAGGGTTAGCCCTCGAATTTTCGCGTGTCGGGCAGGTGCAGGCCCCCTGTCCAAGCAGCGGTCTCAGTGGCAAGATCGGCGCCATGGACCGCGCCTGTGAACGGCCGGCTCCGCTTCGGGCATGGCCGTCCGGGCTCCTGTGCGTTCTGCTGCTCCTAGAACTCGGCGCGTGCGGCAGCCACGTGCCGACGACCTGCGGCATGGGCGGTGTACAGCCACGCCCCGATATCGGCGGCGAGATCCTCTACATGTGCTACGCGCCGGGCAGCGTCCATGGCGGCGTGTTTCTGCTGAACGCATCCAACGGGCAGGTGCGCCGGCTGACCCCTGACAACGCGTGGAACCTCGATGCCAGCTGGTCGCCGGACGGGCGGCGGATCGTTTACCAGAGCACGCGCGACGGACGCTCGGACGTCTACGTGATGGACATGTCCACAGGCAGTGTCCGGCGGCTAAGCGACAGCAGAGGCTTCAACGGATACCCGACGTTGTCACCCGATGGCCGCTGGATCGCCTATGAGAGCAGCCGGGACGGCATCGAGGCGAGGCCGGATCCGCCGGGGTACTACTACCGGGAGATTTATCTCGTGCGAGAGGACGGTAGCGACCTCCACCGGCTTCTGACCGTGCACGCGGTCCAATTCGGCGCTGCCTGGTCGCCCGCCAGTGACCGGATCGCTTTCGCCTCCGACAGGGCCGGTGCCTTCGATCTCTACACCGTGGCGCCAGACGGTAGCGGCCTCCGTCAGCTCACCCACCACGAAAGCAGCGGCGGCTTTGCCACTTATCCCCGCTGGTCCACTGACGGATCCCGGATTGCCTTCAGTTCAGCCGCAACGGGTTCCGACCATTCATCGATCTACTGGATTCCGGCTGATGGCGGTGAGCCGCATCGCGTGACAAACGATCCGGCTGCGCAGTGGGACGGATGGCCGGACTGGTCGCCGAACTCACGCTGGATCGTTTTCACCCGCAACGAGCGAGGCTTGCAGCTGTTCGCAACCAGCCCTGACGGGGGCCCGCCGGTGCAGCTGACGAGCGACGCTGGCGACAAGGACCAACCACGATGGCGACCCGCATAGGAGGCCCCGCCGCGGCGGGAGCTGGAGTCGCGACCGTGGGTGTGATTCTCACCCTCGCCACGCTCGGCCTTACCCTGCTGGACCTCGCCAGCACGCCCGCCGACTCGCTGGCGGGTCTCGACAAGGCCTGGACGATGGCGGTGCGGAGCGGCCTGCAGACGGTCGGGTTGCTGACGCTGTCCCTGATCGGCGGACTTGTGATCTGGCGGCAGCCTCGCAACCTGTTCAGCTGGCTTGGCGCTTCCACGGTGTTACTCCTGGCACTCAGCGTGTTTGCCGCCGAATACGCCGTTCACGGGCTCGTCATCGATCCGGGCGCGCTTCCTCTGGCGGACGTTGCCGCGCGGGCTCAAAAGATGTTTCCCGGCCTGGTCTCTCTCGGCGCGATCCTGATCGTCCTGGTCTTCCCAGACGGAAGGCTGAAATCACGCCGCTGGCGCCTGGTCGCGCTGGCAGCCGGGCTTTTCATCGGCGCGGAGATCCTGGCCGGATTCGACGATCCATATCCGATCCGGGTCGGTCTGTATGGCACGCAGCCGGTACCCGTCACCGTGGCGCCATCACTGTGGGCCGTGGGGGCAAGCCTGGGCTGGGCGTCCGGAGCGCTCGTTCCGCTGGCCACCTTGACCAGTCTCGCTGCCGGGGCCGGCATCATCCTGCGTATGAGGAGCACTGAAGGCGAGGCGCGCCAGCAGCTGAAATGGTTCGCGTACGCAGCGTCGCTTTATTTCGTCGCGAGCGTGTTCGGCCAGGCGGCGAAGGTCGCGATCGCGCTCGATTGGATTTCCGGCCTGTCAGAGCCGCTGCGCGCGTTTGCTTCGTCAGACCTGGCCGCCGGTATCGAGGGTTGGGGCGGCATCGCGTCCGGCATCGCCGGCATGGTGATGCTTCCCGTGGCGATTGGGGTGGCCATGTTGCGCTACCGCCTCTACGACATCGACGTCGTCATCAACCGAACCCTCCTCTATGTCGGACTCGCAGCCTTTGTGACCTTGAGTTACGCGATTGTCGTGGCCGGCGTAGGAAGCCTGCTGGGCCAGCGAGTTGGGGCCAACCCATTGCTGAGTGTCATCACAATCGCCGTCGTGGCAGCGCTTTTGCTGCCAGTGCGGTCGCGCCTCCAGGCCCTCGCGAATGCGGCGGTCTATGGCAGGCGAGCGCGACCATACGACGTGCTCACGGATTTCGCAGCCAGCGTCGGCCAAGCCGAGCCGGCAGACGTCCTTCTTCCTCGGATGGCGGAACTGTTACGTGAGGGTACTGGCGCTTCATCCACGGAGGTCTGGGTGAAGGTGGGAAACCGGTTGCGGCTCGCCGCTTCAGCGCCCTCGGCTGACGGATTGCAACACCCCCTGGCAAACGTTGATGAGGTCGCGGCGCGGTTCGGGAAGCGGGCGAACGTCGAGCCGGTCTTTCACGACGGTGAACTGCTCGGCGTCCTGGTCATCGCCAAACCGCGCGGTGACGAGCTCACCGGGGTGGAGCGGCGATTGTTCCACGACCTGGCGTCTCAAGCGGGTCTTGTGTTGGTCCGATTTCGATTGGTTCAGGAGCTGCGCGAATCGCGGTCACGGATCGTCGCCGCCCAGGACCTCGAGCGGCGCCGCATCGAGCGCAACCTGCACGACGGCGCCCAGCAGCGCTTCGTGAACGCCCTTCTGGCGCTGGGTATGGCCGAGGCCGAGCCCCAAGGGCCAGGGGATGGCAGGGATCTGCTCCGCGAGGCATCGCGCGAGGTGAAGGCCGGGCTCGGTGAGCTGCGAGACCTGGCGCGGGGCCTTCAACCCCCTCTGCTGGCGGAGTCGGGCCTTGTCGCCGCCACCCTGGCACTTGCGGACCGCGCGCCGATCGTCACCACAGTGGTCGCCGAGACTGATCGCCGCTATGCGGAACGGGTCGAAACGGCAGCGTATTTCGTCCTGGCAGAGGCACTCAGCAACGCCGCCAAGCACTCCGGCGCAAAGGGCGTCGAGGTCAGGATCGGCGAAAAGGACGGTTGGCTGCGGGTGGCGATCTCCGACGACGGCGTCGGCGGGGCCGACCCGAGCCGAGGCTCCGGGATCATCGGGCTTCATGACCGGGTGGCGGCTGCCGGCGGACGCCTAGTCGTCGAAAGCCCGGGGGGAGGCGGCACGGTGGTCACGGCCGAACTGCCATGCGAGTAGCGGTGGCCGATGACTCGGCGCTGTTCCGCGAGGGTCTCGCGCGCCTCCTAGAGGGGTCTGGCTTTGAGGTGGTAGGGAGGGCGGCCGACGGCGGTCAGCTGCTGGCCCTGGTCGAAGCCCAGCGGCCCGACATCGTCATCACTGACATCCGGATGCCTCCTGACCACGCCACCGAGGGACTTGTTGCGGCGGCTCAGATCCGTGAGCGCCATCCAGACGTCGCGGTCCTGCTGCTGTCGCAGTATGTCGAGACCACCCACGCTCTACGCTTGCTTGAGAACGGCGCCGGGCGCATTGGCTATCTGCTCAAGGACCGGGTCTCTGACGTGCGCGATTTCACCGATGCGGTCCGTCGCGTGGCAGCAGGTGGCTCGGCCATCGATCCCGAGGTCGTATCCGAACTCCTGGTTCGCCGCCGGCGCCGCGATCTGGTCAGCGACTTGAGCGACCGCGAGCGCGAAGTCCTCAATCTGATGGCGGAAGGTCGTTCAAACCTGGCGATCGGTGCCTCCTTACACCTCAGTGAGAAAACCGTGGAGGGCCAAGTGCGGAGCATCTTCTCCAAGCTCGACCTGGAGCCGGCGGCCGAGGATCACCGTCGCGTACTTGCCGTCCTCACATACCTGAAGGCCTGACCTTGCATAGATGACTGACAAGAGACGTCCTGGACTGTCATGGCACTGGCTGCCTACGGACGAGATGTTTTCGGAGCCGGTTATTAATCGCGGTCGATGGCGAGTCCCTGCGCAGATCGAGCTTGGTCGTCTGGTGCCGCGTGATCATTCAGCGAGACAGCCTGGACGCGCCTGGATCAACTGCCTTTCTAAGACAATGGCTCGACGAGATAGTGAAACCTTCCGTTCGGCATTGGACATATCGCGGGTATGAGGTTCATGTGCGACTTCATATCAACCCGATCCTTGGCTCGATTCAACTGGCGCAAGTCGAGCCCATGCATGTTCAGAAGCTGCTCAACCAAAAGCAGAAGGAGGGAATGTCTCCGAAGAGCGTTCGCTACATCAGGGGGACTTTGCGCACTGCACTCAATCAAGCTGTGCGTTGGGGCCTGGTGGCGCGTAATGCTGCTGCCCTCGTCGATGGACCTCGGGTTCCCAACTTCGAGATTCAGCCATTCACTTTGGATGAGGCGCGCGAGTTCCTCGCGGCTGCGAAGGGCGATCGGCTTGAAGCGCTCTATTCGGTTGCGCTAACACTCGGCTTGCGCCAGGGCGAAGCGCTGGGCCTGCGTTGGAACGATGTCGACCTCCAGATGGGTTACGTCCGGGTTGCTCGACAGCTTCAGCGGGTCGATGGTGTTTTCCAACTTGTCGAGCCGAAGACCGCTCGAAGCCGGCGAACGATCGTCATGCCACCTTCTGTGGCAAAGGTGCTTGGCGAACATCGCGCCCGTCATGATGCCGAGCGGAATGTTGCCGGGAGTGGATGGAAGGAATGGGGCTTGGTGTTCACGCGAGCGGACGGTTATCCGCTCGACGGCACAGTGGTGACGCACCGGTTTCACAAATTCCTCGAAGGCGCCGGTCTGCCGCAGCGCCGATTCCATGATTTACGCCATTCGTGCGCAACGCTACTTTTGGTACAAGGCGTCTCGCCTCGAGTGGTCATGGAGATACTTGGGCACTCGCATATCGCGCTCACGATGAACACCTACACGCACGTCGTTCCAGAGCTGCGCCGCGATGCGGCGGCACGGATGGAGGCGATTCTCAATGAGCCCGAGCGAGACTCTTAATCCCAAGGTTCAGGGTTCGATTCCCTCGGCGAGCACCATCATTATTGTGCGCGGCGCACGCAGGCGATCTACATATTGGGGTCGGCATTGCGCAGCGCGTCATGTTTGCCACATTTGACAGTTCCCCGTACAAGTAAGTCGGCGAAGCCTCGAAGGGGCGAGTGTCGATCGCGCCGGCAGCGCTGTCGCACCCACAGGATGGTCGCTTCGGAAGCGGTAGCATCCGATGCGTTCTCGGATGGATAGCCTGGCCCTTGTCGCGCCGTCGCCTCAGCTTGGCGACGGCGTTATCTCGCTGTCACCCGTCACGGTCGCTGACGGAGACGAGTTAATGGCTATTGGCGACGCGCAAGGCTTTATTCCGCTCTTTGATCCCAGCCTCTTGAAGTCGGCCTTCGATGACAGCGATCGGCTTCGGTTCTGGGTTATGAAACGAGCCGGGATCTGGAATTCGATTGAGTTGCCTGTGACGATGCAGGATGCGTGTTTTGCGGTCAGGAAAGCCGGGGCGTCGGCACTCGCCGGTGTCGTGGGCTTCAACCGGCCCCACGGTTCGGCCTATTCAGATCGCCTGAACGTCTACTACTGGACTGCTCCCACGATGCGTGGGCACGGCATTGCCGCAAAAGCCGTGGTCGCCGCCGTGTCGTGGGCGCTGGCCGCCTTCGGTGCAGCGGAAGCATTCATCCGAGCAGCCAACCCTGAGTCAGAGCGGGTCGCCGAGAAGGCAGGGTTTATCCGGAGCGACGACAGAATCGACGGCGCTCCCGTCTTCAAGCTACGGACTTGATGCGACTCTCGCATGATTGACTGAGCAGAGAGTCGGCGGGCCGGAGTCGACAGTCGGATGCGGTGGCGGACGCGCCGAGGGAGGGTAGAATTCAATGCGCCCCCCAAGCTGCTGTTTCCGCTTACCCCAGAGGAATTGATGCCCGACCGGCCTTCGCCAGAGCCCGACCCGCAAGACACTGCTGCGAAATCTGAGACTGATGACGACGCTACCGAGCCTCGGCGGTTCTATAAGGGAAAGATCTCCGCTCAAGCCGGCAAGCCTATCGAGGTTTCAGACCGGCACGAACTTGAGCGGCCCGAAGGGTTACGCCCAGAAGGGAATGCGATCGGGGACACGTTGAGGGCGTACGGTCGGTCGGCGAGACAGCTCATTAAGGATCGGTATCAAATGCTCGCCGACTTCGCTCCACTCCATATGAGGGTCCCATGCGACTGCTGGGCGCTCATCTGCGATGACGGAATCATCGTCCGCTGGGACAGGCACTTTGGTGAGGAAGAACCGAAAGTGCGCATCGCTTGGCCTCAGGAGGGTGGCACCACCATCCCTGAGCTCGCGCCAGCGTTTTCGGAGCGTTTTGTCTACTGCCCAGCAGACATATCAAGCTTCGTCCCATCCCCCGATGGACAACGGATTCAGATGAATAAGTTTGACTCTGTGACGGGTCAGCAGACACCAATCGCCGAAGGTCAGGTCGCTATCGTGGTCAATTGGGGCGCGATTCAGAATCAACCTGTCGCGACTCTTACAAGACCAGTTCCAGCCGTGTCAGTCGTGAGTGAATTGGAGATACAGATTGGCGGCGAGGAATTCGATGCCTCGGTAGAGCCGAAGCCTGGCACAGGGCAGGAGTTTCTTTTGACCGGCCGACTTAGACTCCCGGTTGGCTGGGAGGTGTTTGAGATCTACCCGCCGTTCGATCCGGAGTTATGGCGGCCTGCCGCCGCAAAAGAGTGGGCAGAACTCGATTTGATGGCGGCCGCAGCGAGGCACGCCGTTCAGCAGCAGTTGCTGAACGAAATTGATCCTCGCGCTGCGACTCGACGAGAGTTCAGCAAACGATTGAAAGCCTTTGGGGCTCTGCTCGATGGGCCAGAAGCAAACCTGCAGGAGTTTCTTGAGAACAATCCAGAGCTGCTCAGCCCGACCCATTTGCGAGCGTGGAAGAAAGTCCCGCTCGGAGGGCGAATAACGGACTTTGTCCTTAGAGAGCCACCGAATGACTACCTCCTTGTCGAACTCGAGGCGCCCACTCGCCCACTATTCCGAAAGGATGGGCAGCAGACCGAGGATCTGACCCACGCGATCAACCAAGTCGAAGACTGGTTGAGATACATACAGGACAACCTGACCACAGTGCAGAAGGAGCTGGGACTCATTGGAATCTCACCCCATCCCCAATGCCTGATCGTGATCGGGCGCTCGGCTAGTCTCTCCGACGAGGACAGACGCAAGCTCGGAACGATGAAAGGTTTGTTGCCCAGGGTACGGATCCTCACGTATGACGATCTGTTGATGGCAGCCACGCAATCGATCGAGAATCTTCTTGGCTCACTCGTAAATACGGAAGGCGCAGTCGAGATCTACTATCGATGGGATAAGTGACGTCCTGACGCCGGAGCACGCGCCAGGAGAAGCGTCAGGGCCGGAGGCAAGAGCCGGGGAGCGGTTCAGCTACTGCGTACCGGGCCAGCACATCATGTCGATTGAACCGGTGCAACGCTCGCAATGAAACACCGCCCCTAAACGCCCTTTATGGCGCTATTTCAAGTCTGTCAAGGCGCGAGCGTCGCGGATGACAGATGCGAGCGAACTGTCCAGATCCTCCGTAACTGGCCGGGCAAGTTGCTCAAGTTCACCGAGGACCTTGATGCTGAATGGCAGTTGTATGAAGCCAGGGATTCTGCTGTCCGCACCGCGGAATCCTGCCTGCTCACCGATGATGAACGCCGACCATGCGGCGTCGGCGGTTGGCCGCTGTATGACGGTCGCGATTGCGTTCCATACAGGCATCGCGTGAAAGGACGCTGGTAGAAATAGTCGAGAGGGGCTGACGGTCGCAACAGCCTCCTCTTGCACAAATGAGAGTGCACGACCTACACGTTCCATAACGGTTTGCTCACCATCCACGACGGGCAGGTTTCGAGCATCGACGCCAGCGTGTCGCGCCCGTCCCAACGGAGCCACGGGGGGCCATGGTCCCAACCAACCAATCCGTTAGAAGCCATGCCCGCTCAATGTCAACACTCAAGTACTCGGGCCACCCGACTCGCCCAAACTCATCGAATAGTCGCGTCTTATATGACGTTTGGTGCGGAAGCGTGGAGAGAGCGAAGAACAACTCGCCCAGTACCGACGACATGCGCGGTCCTTCAGGACCGGGGACGACGTGTACTGGTACCAGCTGGCCGACGTACTTGCCATCGACCGCATCGGCGGCCTGGGCCTTTTCAAACGTCAGGTGTAGTCGCCCAAGATGGATGTGCAATGGAGCCTTAAGTAAGGCGGCTCGCTCTGCTTTCGTCAACCCCGACGGCCGGAGACGAAAGCGGGACGAGACAGGGTGGAGGTAGGTGGTTCGAGTCCACCGCGGCCCTCCATACTTTCCGTAACGCGAACGGAAGTCGCGGGAAGCCGTAATCATCATGGCGAGATGCGGCGGCATCTCAGAAATCAGCGGGAGGCGACTGGCGCGAAGACGGCGGCAATGATTATCACGAAGCCAAAGGCGCCATTCCAAAGTCGGTAGAGCGTTTGGGCAGTCTCAGTTTGGCGTTTCCACCATCCGCCGAAGGCACGTCCAAAGAACCAGCTCCTCGTCCACCACACAGCATCGTGAATCAGCAACAGTCCAATGGCTCCGAACAACAGCCTTCCGATGAGTTCGCCCCAAGTCACGGCGGCGGAAGCTTACAGCCGAGATCGCGACTCTTGGTGCGATCCCCGGTGCGAAGCCTTCGCAAATCATTGCCTGAGGCAGCTAAGAAGCGCGGCTCCATCTGGCATAGTCAGCCGCACCATAGAAGACGATTGTTGTCAGATTGTTGTCGGGTTGTTGTCACGCGGGCGTACCACCAGAGGACGAGCGCTCGGTTTGAAGTTCAGGTTTGGCTCCGGACCAGGGATTCGAACACTGAACCTTGCGGTTAACAGATCGGCGCGGCCCGTTCCGAAATGGCTGTCCGCATTCGCTGAGTGCCGCTGAGTATCGTCATTTGCCATGGTTTGTCGCGGGCGTTGCTGTACGAGATGACCTAACGTTGCTGCGGCTAATCGGTTCAGACCTTGACTCGAGCCCGCGAACGCACGGTGAACCTTGGTGTTGATGTGGGGCACGTTTCGGTACGAAGGCCCGATAGGCTTTAGCCGCTAGGTTGATGTCTATATTGATCTCGGTACCGAATCAGCAGGATCAGAGCTCCCACCAGCGCAGCAAGAATCCAAGTCAGAAGCGAGAAACGTCCTGACAGCCCCGCAACGACATTGCCGATCAGCGCCACGAGCCCAAGCGCCATCAGGGTTGCGCGCCTGATCCCATGACCCGCGGCCGTTCTTCGCACGGGCATAGCCCCGGTTCTCCACGCAGCAAGCCGAAACGACACTACGGTGAGGGCGCTCGACGCAAGCAACGTGACCGCACTCACGGCGATATAGGCGCCGTCTAAGGACCCCATGGGGGCGCCAAATGACACGGCACCTAGAGCCGCGAGCCCGAAGGCTCCGGCCATCGTAGCCACCAACGAGTAGAAGCGCCAGCGATCTAGCCTTTCAAAACCTGCTTGCCCAAGCTGATCCGGCGTCTTGATCTTGTCCTCCAGATCAGGGGACCGAGTCGGGCTGACCTTAACCCCCAGCGTCGTCCGAGGAATCGTCGGCGAAGGCCCGCTGCACACCCGCCAGGGCGTGAGAGTCCGCTTCTAGGGTGCGTTGGTCGCGGTCGATGGTCGCTTCAGGCGCACCGCTCGCGATGTCCTTGGCTAGCAGGTCTTGATCGAGCTGCACGATGTCGAGATTTGCCTGAACCCACTGAGCTTCGGCCGGACCTTCAGGCGAGCCGGGCGCGATCGTGGCAAGCGAGCCGAACAGACCATGCGTCTCTCCAAAGAGGCCCGCAGTGAAGTACACCGTGTTCGTAAGGCCACCGTTGCCGCCGTTGCCGACTTTCAGCGCCCAGAGCCCGTCGATCTGGATCGACTCGCCGTCAGGGTCCGTCAGCTGACCCACCAAGTCCCCAGTGGCAGCGTCGAAGGCGTGGATGAACCCGTCGCCGAAGTTGCCGACCAGCAGCACCGGGTCGGTGCCCGCGCTCAGGCCCGCGAAACCGGTTGGCGCGATCGCCAAGCCCCAAGGCGAGTCCAGCACCCCACCGGATATGAGCCTCACCTGTCCGTCCGGAAGCCCTGGCGTTCCGTCCAGGTTGAAGGTGTCCACGAAGCCATTGTGTTTGCCGGCAACGTCGTCGTGCCTGGTGTCGTTTTGCAGAGCGAAGGAGACGTAAACCTTGCCGTTCAGAACCTGGACGTTGAACGGTGCGTAGCCATCCGGCAGGTCAGGGTCGGTGAAAGCACCGGACGGCAGCGCGGTGACCTTGCTGAACTGCGTGTCGAAGACGTCCACGCTTCCGGCGCGGAAGTTCGACGCATATACGAGCGCCGTGCTGTTTGCGTCGGAGGCAATGATAGGAGTGTTGCTGGCGGCGATAGCCATGCCTTTGTAGACAGCCCCGGTCTCCTGGTTGGGATCCTGGTTGGTGAAGTTGTTGCCCGAGTTGTCAACGGCGACGATCGCGTAGGTGCCTGCCTTGCCCGGATCGAATCCCTGGGGATTGACACCTGGATTCCACCCGGCGATCGTCCCGTCCTCGGTTGCGAACAGGAAGATGGATTTCGCGGATGTCTGACCATTGTTGTGGTCCACGCCCGCGACAGGGAACGTGCCCGCGCCGGCGATGTTGAACACCGTGCCGGTGGGAGTGCCGCCGCCGGTCGCGTCAGGAGGCGTGGGAATGCTGACGACCAGTCCCACCTTCGAGACCGCCGTGTAGAGGGTGGCAACACCCGCGTTGTTGTCCGAGATCCAGAAGGGACTGGCGCTGCTCTCCGAGATTCCCCAGGGGTTGACCAGGTTGGGGTCCAAGACGGTAGCAACGCCCGGCAGGTCCGACACCAAGTTGGTCTGCAAGACCGTCCCGAACCCGATTTTCGCGGCCGTCACGCTGGTGGCGCCGACGGCGACCGAGGCCACTGCGCTGGCCAGAACCACTGCGAGCGTGGCGCTGCGCGATCCAAATAGATGTCCGAAACCAGAGGTTCGTTCCATGTCCCGCCTCCATCGCGCCCCGCCTGGGGCTACTCGATGAGCGGCCCCATGGGTCGCTGCGGCGGAGCGTCGTCAGTCTAAGCGCGTTCTGGCGATCCGACAAATAGGCGCTTCGGCGGAATGGCCGCGCCGGGATCGTCAGGTCCTAAGGGCTCAACGGTTTAGAAAACCGTCTGCGGGCAGCAGACCGGCTCAGTCGCAGGCGCAGCTCCCGACATTCCGAATCGTCTGACCGATCCTCGCCTTGGCTGTCGTTGGCTCTCATGCGCCGACTTAGTGGACGCCGGCGAACGAAGGCGAAATATCCGCCTCCCTAACGCAGGCGACAGTTCGTGCATCAATTGGCGGCCAGCGCTGCGATCGTGGAATTTCATGTTGGGCAACGGGGCTACACCGGCGAGGGGACAATAGGACTGCCCGTTGGCCCCTCGGTGCAGCTAAGCGCTCCCGAGTATGGGGCCTTTCTCGGTCGCTAACCGCTCAACCAAGTGTGCGGTGTGGTCGGGACCGGGTAGCTCCTCGATTTCCACTCTAACGGCAGCCGCCGCTCGACTGAAACTCTGTTCCCGCAGTAGCCGTCGTGTGGCGTTTCTGATCTGGGCCGGATCCAGTCTCTCAGGCCTCACCACGGGACGAATACTGCTAGGCCCTAATTCCCCCGCACTCAGGCCAAAGCCAAGTTCAACCGCACGCTGTGCGTTCCATGGCTGGTCTGCTGAGAGCGGCAGAAAGTAGACCGGTAGCCCGTGGCTAAGCGCCGCCACCACTGTGTTGAAACCGCCGTGTGTGATTACAGCTGAACACCTGGGGAAGAGACCACTCTGGGGTATGTATCGCTCGGCGCGGACGTTCGCTGGCAGCCGCCCCAGCCCGCCCGGGTCGCGGTTCCGGCCGGTAGTTACGATCATCGTGACCGGCTCTCCTGCCATCGCTTCGATGACGGCCTCCAGTACGCCGGGCGTACGGTTGAAAACGGTCCCCAGAGTTGCGTAAATGATGGGTTGGTCCGGCAGTTCGTCGAGCCAGAGCGGTAGGCCTTCGCCACCGCTTGTATCGAAGACAACTGGTCTGATGCGATGGCTAAAGGGGAGCTGGCGGGCCTCCGGCAGCGCCAGGCTCAAGGGCACGAAGTCTAGATAAAGTCGGCCGTACACGCGACCGAGCTCCGGGTCGGGGTCGAGCCCAAGGCTCGTTCGTAGCCTGTCTAGATCAGGTCCGATGATCGGCCGGCTCATTCCTCGAGGCAAGCGGACGGTAACTGAGTGAGTCGCCGCCGGGATATCTGCGAGTTCGGCTGCCAGGCGTCCGGCATAGTCGTAGTCTTCACTCACGACCGCAGCGGGGCGCCACTTGGAGAAGAAGTCGAGCAGATCTTTAACCGCACCCATGGAGGCTATCTCGACAAACAGTCGGAGCTGCCCCGGGACGTCGAGCGAAATGAGGCGGGTCGAGATCGAGTCATCGCCGCCCTCTACCCAATCAGGGCCTACCCCGATGGCGTCGAAGCCAATCTTGCGCAAGTAGCCAACCAAAGCAGGAGACGTGGCAAACGTCACCTCGTGCCCCCGTGCTATCAGCGCCTGAGCGCCCGGGATCATCGGATGGATGTGGCCGGATCCCGGCAAGGCAGAAAACACGAACCTCAAAACGAAAACCCCTCCTTGCGGATAGCGATTTGATACATCATCGAGCCTCGGTAGCACCGGTGTGAAAATCGCCATCTAGCGCCGATTTGAGTTCCTAACAAGCCGCGTGTGACCTCCTCCGCATCCTCTTGAAATTCCAGCCGAACCATCTACCTTGACAATCAGTGCAGTCCCCCGTCTGAGGTGAGCGCGAGACCGCTACCGAGCACCGCGTCGCGGGCCTTCCGCTTCCGCCCCAAGACCATGCTGTGGGCATCGCTGACCAGGCAACCCGGATTCGTTGCCGACCGGGCCAGTAGCCGCCCTCCTAGTCGAAGGTTGTATCGCCCATGCGGTTCTGATCGATAGGGCTTCGAGCTATCGATACGAGGTAGTTATCGAAAGCACTGTGAGACCGTCGCCGCATATAAGAGGACGCGCGCGAGGATTGCTCGGGCTCCAAACCCCGCAAACGGTTTTGAACACCGCGGGCCACGCGTCTACGGACGTCCGCTGACATCCGTCCCCGATCAATTGGCGACGCTGCTAATCCATGGCTGTCCGCAGGTGAACGCAGTCGTCCACCAAATCGGCTGTCACGTTGGCTGTCAGCCACTCGTCAGAGCACTGCCGGAAATAGCACGTCAAATCGTGAAATTGATGACCACACCAGATCCAAACAGCAGCCGATGCGGTCCAAACAGAACGTGTCTTCGGATTACGAGCGCGCACCAAGACGGCGGATGCCGCTGTTACCTCAGCCGCGAGTAGCGCTGCCGCGAAGACGGCTGACCCGCGACTCGACGGTATTTGAGCTGGGGTGGTCGCCGCTACTCCAAGGAAAGCCAACTGAACAAGACCACGCACAGTCCGACTGTAAACACGACGATCCCCGAGATCCGACCCATCTTCTCCTCAGTTACAGAGTCGCTGATCGGCACGGACATGTCTGGAATGAGCCGACCAGTGTTGTTCGCACGCCCTAGCCTAGAGGCCTCGGTCCAGACGGCGCCGTCCCATTGGCGAACTGATACTTATCAGCCGGACCACCATTCAGCTAGAAGCTTTGCGCCGAGCTAGGAATGGTGAGCCACGGGTGCTTCGATCAGAGGGAAGTGGACGAATCCCAACCATGGCGTTATGCCCAGCGCCTGACGCGGCGGGCTACGCCCACGGCCTGACGCAGCGCCTAAGGTGCGAGCCGATGACATCAGGCTGTAACACAACCCTGAGAACGTGAGCGCTGCCGCGAAATCTCGCGGACATGAAAAATCAGAGAGGAGTTACGACCATGAAGCTCGTCCGCCTCGCGACCATACCAGCGACCATCGTGAGTCTACTGGCGCTCGCCCAGCCAGCTTCGGCTGAAGTGACAGCCAACTCGGGCTTCTACGACCATCAGGTCATCGAATACCAAGCCACCGCGGAAGTCACCTCGTCGCCTCAAGCGGCCCAGTTGATCAGCAAGGGCAACATCGTCTTCCACATCGTCGACGCCAATGGCAACGTTCCGGCTGTGCAGACCGCGCGCCTGTTGGCCGCCTTGCCAAATGATGCAACCGGCGGCAACGTCCTCAACTTCATCCCAACCGAGGTCGGGTACTCGGGCGGTGCCTGGAATCTCCAGATCTTCCACTGGAAATCCGGAGTGACTCCGATGCTACTGAGCCAAGACGACGACATATTCGCTGCCGTCACGGCGGGGAAGGGAACGCTTGAAGTCACTTCGACTCTGGTTCGCTGCCCCGTGATCGACTTCGCGGCCCTGCGCTAAGAGTCTGAGACCGTCGCTTGGGCGGAGGCTATAGCCTCCGCCCAAGTTTCATGACGAGGCACAATCCCCTCATCGATCAGGTCAGGTTGATGGTGAACCCCCTTGGCGGCGCAAAGCATGTCGCCGTGCTCGCCGCATCGAGCCTCGCCTTGACGTCGGCATGACCCGCCCCGAGCATGACTCGATGCGAGTCTGGCGGTTGCTGCGCAGCGTCAGGGGTCGGATAGCGCTCGCCTCGCTGGCGGCATCCGGGCTCGCGCTCGGTGTAGAGGCGGTCGGCGTTCAGGGCGTGGGCTCTGCCACGTTTCAACGCTTGATGATCGAGCACGGCGCCAGCGCCGAGCTGGCTCACGCCATGTTCGATGAATCGGTGACGAGAGTCGTGATCGTCACCACGCTGCTGGCCTTGCTGGCTTCCTTGGGCTTGGCGATCGTGCTGGCCCGGGCTGTGACGCGGCCCTTAGACGGGGTTGCCCGTGCAGCCCGCCAAGTGGCCGAGGGGAACTACGGCGTCAGGGTGGACCGGCCCGCCGCCCCCGAGCTGGCGTCGCTCGCCGACTCGTTCAACCAGATGGCGGCCGGACTGGAAGATCAGGAGCGGCTGCGCCGCGACCTGATCAGCAACTTCGCCCACGAACTGCGGACGCCGCTGACAAACCTGAGGGGATACCTGCAGGCGCTTCGAGACGGGGTCATGCCAACCAGCACAGAGGTCTTCGATTCACTCGATCAGGAGGTGGATCGCCTCTACAGGCTCTCGCTCTCACTGGACGATCTGGGGACCGGCGCTTCACCCATGGCGCGCTATGGACTCGACACGATCGACCTTGGACAGGTTATCGAAGCCGCATTGAAGCTCTCGTACCCGGGCTTCGACCGTCGCAGCATCAAGGTCGAGCTGTCTTTGGCCGCCGGGCTGCGGGTTTTGGCCAACCCGGACCACATCGCCCAGGTCTTACTCAATCTGTTCCAGAACGCCGCCCGCTACACACCGGAAGGTGGCTCAGTATCGATTCGCGCCGAGGTCGACGAAGGATCGGTCGTGGTCAGCGTCACCAACAGCGGTGAGAGCATTCCAGCCGTCGACCTGCCCCACGTTTTCGAGCGCTTCTACCGCGTCGAGAAATCGCGCGACCGATCTCGAGGAGGGGCGGGGATCGGGCTGGCGGTGGTCAAGCAGCTAGTCGAGGCGACGGGCGGTCGGGTTGGAGTCGAGTCGGACCGTGGTGTGACCAGGTTCTGGTTCAGCCTCCCAGCCTGATCGAAGCAGGTGAGCCGCCGGGTCGAGCAGCAATCGGCTCATAGTGTCTGCGGTTTGTGGAGAGCTGCGGCTCGATAACCGACTCCGCGTACCGTGCTTATGTAACGCGGCGCCGCGACATCGTCACCGAGCTTGGCCCTGATCCGTTTGATAGCGACATCAATCGCCCGACCGGTGACCTCTCCGCCCAGCCCGTAGACAGACTCCACAAGATGCTCGCGCGAGAGCACCCTGCCTTGGGCCCGGATCAGGGTCGCGACCAGGCGGCACTCGAGGTCACTCAAGGCGACCATGTGCCCAGCGCACAGGACCTCTCGTCTCTCTAGGTCGATCTGGAGATCGCCGTGATGCAAGGTCTCGGTGGGCAGGGCCCCCGGCGAGCTTCGACGCATGAGAGCATTGACCCTGGCCACCAGCTCAGCGGGACTGAAGGGCTTG
>Ga0209180_10000205_pt1 | contig 26641 bp, 25 predicted proteins | sample CZO8metaG_3_FD_188355 | JGI IMG/M metagenome (GOLD analysis project Ga0209180, IMG submission 188355) | Vadose zone soil microbial communities from the Eel River Critical Zone Observatory, Northern California, USA - CZOApr15con2H2.8 metaG... | ecosystem: Environmental > Terrestrial > Soil >...
GTGCTCGCTTTGGCCGTGCGGGACTTACACCCGCTAGACTCCATCAAGGGGTTTCACCGTCTCATCTTCGGTTCCTCCTCTTCCACGCTTTTCCCAGCGCGATAACAACGTCGGCCCTGTCAAGCACTTTTTGAGCGCACTTCTTTCTTTTCACCTAAAAGAGTTTTTCTCTTTCGTTTTCTTTCTTGTTCGTTCTTCTCTGCGTCGACGACCACGGCTCGCCTGTAATCTTTCGGTCGGCTTCAGTCCGACCTAAACATCTCTTCGATCAAAACTTCGACCATGATTACTACTGCAAACTCCCTCTTGCGAAGGAGCGGGATGCCCATTCACTGGGGCGGCGTTCTAGTTCACGCCATGCCTGGTACCGAGCTGTCCCGCGTGCGAACCGAACTTGACCCACTCTGCATATTCCCAACCGTTCCGCCACATCCAGTACATCCGAACCGCGAGTCTTCGGGCCATGGCCACCTTGGCGATGTTCCTTTGCCGACGCATCGCCAGGTGTATGTACCGTCGCCTCCCGTCCGCATCCCAACGCGCTGCGGCTTGCGCTGCTTCTCCCAGCAAGAACCGCAGCAGAGAGCTACCTTGCTTGGTGATGTGTCCCAGCCGCTGATGGCCAGCACTGGAGTCCTCGCACGGGATCAGTCCGACATAGCTGCCGATCTGCTTGCCGCACTTGAACCGCTCCGGAGTCCCGATGATCAGGACGAAGGCTAGTGCCGTCAGTGGACCTACGCCAGGGTGGGTCATCAGCCGCAACACTTCGGGCCATTTCTTCGCTTCCTGCTCGATCGCTGCGGTTAGCTCTTCGATGGTCGGGTTCATCCGGTCCAGCAGCTCTAACAGATCCTTCCGGCGCCGGGATGCCCAGGTTGCAAGTGGAAGCTTTTCCAGCTGTGCTCGTCCTTGTTCGTTCCACAGCTTTTTCCTCCGTCGCTGGCCTTCGTTCATTGCCAGAGCCTGCAACTGATTCATGATCCGCGTCCGCATCTGCACCAGCCGGTGCCGGTGCCAAAGCAGTTGTCGCAGGTCACGATTCTCCGGACTGGGTACCCAGATTCGGGGAAAATTATTTTCCCGCATCAGTCTCAGCAGCAGTCGGGCGTCCTCACGGTCGGTCTTCTGCTTGCGGACTCGCTTGGTCTTAATCTCCGCAGCATCGCCGATCCATGCCTCGATACCCAGTTCTGCCAGTAACCGCTCGAACCAGCGTGAGTAGCCCGTGGCCTCCATCCCCACGCGCACGCTCACTCCTCGCTGCGCCAGTTCCCGATAAAACTTCTCCGCTTCTTTATCGCTGTGGTTCAATTGCCGTTCGCCACACTCCCCTGTTTCTGTATCTACAAACGCGATGTATTGATCGCTCGGGTGATAATCCACGCCTATAATGATCACGTTCGGCTCCTTTCTCCCGAGCCTTTGGTCGTCACACAACCACAGTCTACCCGGGTCTAAGGAGCCGACGTTGTTATGAGATCACTGGCCAAGAAGTTCGTCGTTCGCATGACAGACATCGGTTAGCTTTGCGACAAGCAATAACCTAGGGTCCCTTGTAATGGACAAGATTGCGCCCGAAGATGAGTCTCAGCACACCTGTTTGAGGCTGCGGACAAACGGGCGAAGGCTGTCAGAGCCCGGCGATCTTGAAGCGAATCGATGAAAGAGCGGCTTTCAGGGTCTGCATGCCCAGGGTGTTCCGGGAGGATTGAATGCCTCGATTTGTGATTCGTCGCCCCGGCGAAGGGGCGCACGTCTTCGAACTCTTGGGCGAACGGCCTATCTCGATTGGCCGGGCAAAGTCCAGCACGCTGGTTCTCGATCACGGTAGCGTTTCGCGCCAACATGCCCTCGTTCGGGCTACGCCTGAAGGCCGCTGGCAGATTATAGACTGTGATAGCGCGAACGGGGTGAGAGTCAACGGTGCTAAGGTTGAGGAGATAACTTTGCGGCCGAGCGACGAGATCGCTTTGGGAGATTACCGTCTTCGCTTTGAAGAACCCGATGTGCGTGGTGTCGCCAGGCATGATACCTGCCAATTGCCAAAGAGCGTCGCGCAGGAATTGACTCAATCGGCGTATTCGGGTACTGCCACAGGAATTGCCCCGTTCGAGAGCATCCGTATGCCGGACGTGGGGCGCGACGCGGAACTTGCTGAGCGCGTTTCCTCCCTCGAACGAGAAAACCGGCTTCTCTCCATTCTTTATCGTGTCAATCGCTTGCTCGGCGAGCTCACCACGGTGGACGATATCGCGCTTCGTGTTCTCGACCTGGTCCTCGAAATTGAGGGCGCTGAACGAGGTTATGCCATGTTGCTGCATGACTCCTCGATGGGTCAGAGTGATTTCAGTAGCGGCTACGAATTTCAGCCAGCGCTGATCCGCTATCGTCGCGACACAGCGGGACACGACAAGGAGCGCGGTCAAAGTCTAGTGATGTCTCAAAGCATCGTTCGCGAAGCGATGCGCGGAGGGCTTCCGCTCTTGATCGCCGACGCGCAGTCCGACCTCCGGCTTGCCCGTAGCCAGAGCGTGGCTCTTGCTGGAATCCAGTCGGCTATTTGCGCTCCGCTTGGCACTCTGGATCGCCGTTTCGGACTTCTCTACGTGGATAACCTCTCTCAGCGGGGCATGTTTACGATTGACCATTTGAACGTGTTCGCCGTGATCGCCGCTCAGGCGGGACTGGCTATGGACCGCGTCCGTGCACACAATCGGGCTGGTGCAGTCACTCTCGAGAAGTAGCTCTCCGACAGCGCTTTCGCCGTTAGCGGCTCCACTTTCAGTCACAGGAATTGGCCTCTCGCTCTCAACATCCAGGGGTTACGCCTGAGAAAACGTAAGCCAACGCCCCTGCTCGCAGCCAGGGAGGGCTCCCATAATAGAAAGTGGACGAATCGCTCGGATGAGCTCTCGGACCGCAGTTCTTGGCACTCGCTGCGGCTATGGGTCTCTCTGGGCGGTGCATACAGAGGCAGAGCGAGCTGCCTATCTGGCGTACAGATTCTCTCTGGAACGCTTCGGCAAATACGAAATTCTGCGCGAACTGGGCCGCGGCGCTGTGGGAGCCGTCTATCAAGCACACCCGCTGTTCACTTGGATGGCCGAGTAGGCCCGGGGAATTTCACCCCGAGCCTCTCACAGATCCGTGCTTGACTGTCTCCGGTCACACGGCTCGTGCCACCCAGTGAAGGTTGCTACCTTCCGTCCTAACCGATCGGTTCCTCCTGTTGCCAGTTGACCGAATTTGGTTAGGACGCGAGTGACCTGCCCCCTTCGCTCCACGGGAATTACCCCGCTTCTTCACTACTATGGGGCAGTCCGACCCCGAGACTCCGCATTCGTACTCTCACCCTCGTGGTTGCTTCCACTTGTGGCTTCTCCGTTGGCATCGGTGTCTCAGGTTCCCACGTTCCGCTTAACCGCCTCCTTGGCAAGCTCAGGCCACCTCTCATGCCGGATGCCGCTCCGCCCGTAAGCAGGTTTCGTCGGAGCTATTCCCGCAGTAACTAACCCCCCGCGGTTTCGACATCGTCTCTAACGTTTCGACACTTCAGCAGTGGTTCCCTTGCGGTCCTCTTCTTGCCGGTCACCTGACTTGGTCGTTGCCAAGCCTTTTCCTTCCGCGTTCACGACCATAGCTTTTGGCTACAGCCGCCGAAGGTGGTTTGAAACCTGCTCCTGTAAGCCGGTTCCGAGGGGCCTACCCTCATCAGTCAAGCAGTTGCGCACTATTCAGCGTTTCTCCTTTCGTGCTCGTGGCACACGTTAGTCGCATTACCGGACATCTGCCGAGGCGTTCTCCTCGGGTATTTCACTTGGGGCTGATCGCGCCAGCGGCGGGCCAGTCCGTGTCGCGCACGCGCTTGAGGTTCATCTCGAAGAAGCGGACGGGGTCCTTGCCCGATACGATGCGGTCGCCAACCTCGCTCCACACACCATCCTTAATGACCGCCGTGTAGTGGATCGTCATCGGCCCGGCGGGAATGTCCCATGTGTAGCCATTGGATGTGAGGGCCAGCACAAAATCGCCGACGTTGCCCATCGCATGTGAGTGCAGCGTGTAAACCTTTGTCGCCGGGTTAAAGGAAATGGTACCGAAAGCGTTGAAGGTGACCTTGCCATCGGGGTCGTATCCCCGGCCCTCGATGACCTTGACGGACCCGTCGAGGAAGGGGCCGATCCGCTCCGTTTGCGTGAAGGTGTGCTTCTCGCCGGATGGGAGGATGGTCCACGCTGAGCCTCTCCACACTCCGTCCATGGATGCCAGCCGGACCATGGCGTCGCGCTGGGCCGCTATGAGTGCTGCGGGGCTGGGACGCTCTTGTGCTGGGGCAACCAGCGGCACTCCCACGATCATCATGAGTGCGGATGCCAGGAGTGCAAATTCGGTAGGTCGATCTCGAAACATTTCTGTTCTCCTCAGCGGTTAGCAATTTGGACGGATTCAACTGCGAAAGGTCGCAAACGGCAGTACGCTGTTAGCGGCCGCAGACCGCGTCAGTGGACGATTAGTCGCCAAACAGGACAAGTCCAGTCCTAGGACTTCATATCTCCGGTTAGGGCTGCCATAGAGAACTGCAAAATTTACATCAACTTGCCGCAGCGTCCCGTGGCTTCGAACAACGACAGTACATTCGTCACGCTGAACAATTCTAAAATCTGCTTGCTCGCGTTCAGCACTTCCAGCCTGCAGCCCCGCGTCCGCGCCGAAACGTGCAGCGTCACCACCGCCCCCAGTCCCGAACTATCCATCATCGGAACTTCCTTCAAGTCCAGCACAATACGCACTTTTCTCTCGCACGCCTCGCGCATCGCGTCCTTCAACAGCGGCACATTCTCACTTGTCAGCCGCCCGAAGCATTCCATCACCGTGCAATCCTCCGACTCTCTCCGCTGCACTAGAAATCCCCTCGCCGAACTCACTGCACTACTTCCCGCCATCCTGCCCCTCCCTGGGTACGCCACTTACTTCCAGGCGCGCAATGCCTTGTACCTCATTTCCGCCCGTTTGCCCAGAGCCTTCCGACTATTTTCGGGCTAACTTCTGATGAGTCGGACTACCGGTAAGTTGGGCACTAGCATTCGCTTGTCTGGTAACGGCGTTTATAGCGTCCATCCGCCGTAGAGCATTGCCCGTTCATCGCCCGTGACGTGACCATCCTCAAGCGATAATGTCGGCAACACATCGACTAGTTCTTTCTCAAGAGCTACACGCTCCGCAAACACGGCGTCCATAAGCTTGTGCGCCATACCATTTAACATCCCCGTATGCTTTTCATCGAGTGGCGCCGTCGTATCGTGATGGAGGGGAGCTAACATGGTGCGGCCAGACGACCTAATGACACTCAGACGAAGACGCCAAGCAGTAGAGTCCGAGTGTGCTAGGACCTCATTGCGGTCCTTTATCACGACCTTATGCAAGGCACGCTCATCAGGTGCAAATCCATTGAGAAACCTCTCGGGAAGTTCAGGCAACATCGTTTCCGAGCCCCTGTTGCCAGAGAATGGCCTAGCGTAGGCAATAATCATCGCGCAGTTCAACGCCTGAAGAATATGCCGGTCCTCCTCTGGATAACCGTGATGGAGTTTCGCCGTCAGAATATGGCTCGAAATGTGGGCCGCCTGTTTGAAGTCGTTATAAGAGACGAATACTCGCCGCAGTAGCCGGACCTTCGCTTCCTCGTCACCAGTTTTCATTTGGGTCTGTTCCTTTGTTTCGGGACTACCACAATACTCTACCATTCGCCGTTCGCTCGCGCGGCGGTCTTGCACAACTCCTTCCATGAGAAGGCCGGTGAGTGTCAAGCCTATTAGTTGTTTTCCTCTTTTTCTTTTTCTTTCTTTTTCTTTCTTCTTCTTTGTTTCTTCTTTTTCCATATTGTTCCCATCGAGCCAAGCCGCCTCTGTCGCCACCCTTCCATCCGCACTCTTTGTTGAGCGATTGTCGCTCGGTGCAAGTTGGGTGTACTCGATTCAGTAGGTGCTGCTACCTGATAATCGACCTCTACTCCCCTCTTTCGAAGGGAAGTTGGGCCAGGAGTTAGTCGCAGTCACCTGATCTCGGCGGTCGAGCTCGGCTGTTTGGATGCCATCCCTCGCTTTTCTTTGCTCGCTTTTCTTTGCTCCTTTTTCTTTCTTCCTGCCTTTGCCCATTTCCCACAGAGAAATTTCGAACCAGGATCGCCCTGGATCGACGATCGTCAACTCCCTAGACCTTAGCATCCCCTGTTTTCTGGGGGCTCTTCACTCTAGGCCACCGCGCGCATCGCTTGGTGGCTATTGCGCAGTGGTTCGTACACCTCTCCACCCACCCACAACCGATGCAGCAGTATCGCTAGTTTTCTCGCCACTGCAACAACAGCTCGCTTCTTACCATTTTTCCCTCCTCGTGCCGCAAGTTTTAGCCCCCAACGCCGTAGATCACTGTCTTCTCCAAAGGGTCCCAGGATGTAGTGCGCCCCCTGCACCAGCATCGTTCTCAAATAGCGGTCTCCTTCTTTGCTGATGTGCAGCTGCGGCTGGCTCTCTCCGGAGTCTCTGCGCCCAGGTTTTAACCCGAGAAAACATCCGACCTCGCGACTCTTCGCAAACCGATGCGGGTCGTCTAGGGTCAGGACATACGTCAGCGCGATCTGTGTTCCTACCCCCTTCACCTGTTTGAGCAGTTCGACGTGCGGGTAGCTTTCCTTGGCGATTTTCTCCATCCGCTCGTCATATTCCTTGATGCGTTCGTTCAGTGATTCGATTTCTTTGAGCAGCGGCTCCAGAACCTCACGCAACTCCGCGTTCAATCCCGCGGCCAGCTCCCGGCTCACCTGCTGCGTGCCACACTTAGGCAGCCGCTGGCCATAAGACTTCACCAACCCGCGTACTGCGTTCACCAAGGCCGTTCGAGCACGCACCAGTTCGGCCCGTGCCCGAATCACCGTCAGATGAATTTGTGCTTTCGCGCTGCGATGCCGCACCGGCCCCAACAGCTCGGGATCGATTCTTGCCAGCCGTGCCAGTGTCCGCGCATCGTGTCGGTCATCTTTTCGATTGCTCTTGGTGATCAATTGCACCTTTTGTGCGTGCGCCACGAGCACCTGGTGTCCCAGCTCCCTTAGCAGCCGGCTTACCCAAGGGGAATGTGTTCCGGTCTCCAGGGCCATGAGACTTCGCGGTATCTTCTCAAATGACTGCTTCATCGCCTCCGGTGTCGTCGGTAGTTTCTGTTCCAGAAGGACTTCGCCCGCTTCATCCAAAACGCAGTAGCACGACCAGCGATCGCCGAGGTCCAGACCAATCGTGAGCTTATGTCCTTTGAAAATCATGTTTCTATTTACCCGAACAGTGCTAGTCTTTTTCATAGCCGGTCTCCTTTTCTTGTGCCTTGAGCACGTCAAACATTGGGAGCGTATCGCATCCCGCAGGAGACCGGCCTTCTCATCTCATCTGTCCTTTTAGGGCCTTCGGCCCGCGAAACCTTATGAAAATGGCTCAACTACCGAATCCTCAAGCCAGCCAAGCACAGGCGTAGTTATTTTCGACTCTGATTAGTGCCTCGCCGAGATGGTTCAAGCATTACTCTGCCTTCGTATCTCTAGCGAGTTTCGTCATCTGTTCGGTAGGGTGAACCGACACAAATGCGGCCCCATTCGAAATGGAAGATTGCCGAAGGGATTCCAATTTCTTCATCGCATCGAATCGGTTCTGGTCCAAGACTTGCGCGTACCTCGGAATGATCTGCGTCGATGCATGCCCGAGCATCTGGGCAATTGTAATCGGAGATGTCCCGCAACCGCTGGACTCCCTGGTCTACCTAGCGTAAGCCAATCGAAAGATAGATCTTCTTGGGTGTCGCAATGAAATAACCCGTAGCCCTGTGGTTTGTGCGGTCTCAACTGGCAATCCCGCGACGACGCGCCGAAACTCGTTTAAGAGCAGCTAGTCCTCGCGGAATTTTCGGTGTAGTAAAAACGTAGTACTTCTTGGTTCAGAACGGTTCAATTCGGGTACAGACGAAACAACACCCGGGCGTTGTAACTGCTTGAGGAATATAGTAAAGTCCGAAATTTTCAGAACGGTTCAGAAAAGTCGTCAGGTTTATGAGTCCGCTGCTCTAACCGCTGAGCTACGGGCCCCGCACTCTACTGCAACATCTTACTCTGAAAGAGTGTAGTGGACATCCCGAACTTCCGTCCAACTGTCGGTTAAAAGTGCCGGTGCTAGTTTTGGTGCCAGTTGAATTGAGCAGCCTGCCACTGATCGTTTCCCCATCTGCTCCATACTTCTAGTTCACGCGTATTGAATTTTTGATCCGATTTAGCAATGTCGAACTACGGCCACAGTGATCCAATCTTGACTGGAGGGCTCGAAGTGGGCTTGTAGAAGCTGGCGTCCCCGACAAAAGGTGTCGATGCTGATTTGGACGACGAGGATGATGGTGGCGAGAAGCACGATGACGACGAGGAGAAGGAGGAGGATTACGATGGCGAGAATGGTGGTGAGAGTGATGAGGAGAATGATGATGAGGAACAGGGGGCGGCGATGACCGACGCGGGTACTGCTGACGACGTGGCCGTTGGTGCGGTGCCCCTGGCGTTTACGTGCGACGGTTGCCGTGGTTGCGTTGCGATTGTGATGGTCAGATCAGGAACGCGCAAATGTTAGAAGCGGTTGGATGTTGTTGTCGTTATCGTCGAGCGCGCGCAAGGCGCTCAAATAGGCGTTTCGCGTTGGACCTACTTCAACGAGATTTGCCCGTCCCCAGGTGAATCTCGCTCCTCCGTTTTTCTCAACAGCAATATCAGCGAGCATTCTGGCATGTCTTCCGTTCCCATTTGGGAATGCGTGAATTTGTCCGACAAGCCGATGATGAAAGCGAACGGCGATTTCATCAAGAGTGAAAGTCTTGTTTCCAATCCAGAACCGAGCATCTCCCAGAAGCGTTCCGATACGCTCGTAGATCTCATGAAAGGGACAGCCTATGCTCACGTCTCTGGTCCGATACTTGCCAGCCCATTTCCACGTCTCGGCAAACATTCTTCGGTGAAGTTCACGCAAATAAATTTCGTCCAGAGGATTCCGGCTCTTCATAACCCTGGAACTGAAAGCCCATTTTTGCGCCTCAAGAATGTTTTGTCGTTCCCACTCGTCCAACTCTTTCTTGGTTGCGAGGCTTGGAATCAATTTCGCAGCATCATCGGGATGTATCGGAGTGTTGCCGGGAACTGAGTTGAGATCCGAAATCGGGGTCATTTTCTCTTTAGCCGTCTCTTTGTTTCTTCCTCAATCAGTCGGTCAACATCTCCGGTCGCTTGGTTCTCCAGAGCCATAGTGTGCTCGACCCCGAGCACATCTTCTCTCACGCGATCTCGTGTCTTTTGTTCCACACTACTTTTCCGCCTTTGACGATGTTGCTCTGCGAGTTCAATGATCGACCCGGATTTCGGGACTAGGGCATACACGAGTTCGCAATCCATTGCGCCGGCCACTCGCCGCAAGCTCTTGAGTGTGATCCGATCCTGTGCCTCGGCGTGTTCGAAGTCCAGGATGCGTTTCTTGGACTGGCCCAATGCCATTCCGACTTCTTCTAGGCTCATGTTAAGTCCTTCGCGGATCGCTCTGAGCCATCCACGTTGAGGCCGTGCTTGAAGTCTAGCCTCTTCAAAGGCAGACAAACTGCGAGCGAGTTGATTTAATCGAAGTTTCCTGAAATCGTCTCTCATGTAGGTCCTATTAAAAGAGGACTTACAAAACAAAGAGGTCCTGTTATATTAGGACTTCTTGGCTTCGTATGTCCTGTTATAATAGGACTAATCTCGCCGCCTGTCAATGGAAGAAAGAGAAGTGTATGACCCTTGAAAGCGAAACTCGTGTCATCGTCCTCTTGATCTGTAGGAAGCACTCAGTTTAGAGGGACAGATGAATTAAGGGTCGCACCAATGTTGACCGTACTTGTATTTTCCGTTGCCGGGCCGGGGGCTGAAAGCCGCTCCACGGCGGCGTGTCAATTCCGGTTGAAAATTCCCCATTGTACCGGTCGAAAATTCCCCACCCCTGAACCTCATGAATGGGCCTCCTTGGCCTCGGACGGAGTGGAGCCCAGCGCCGTCTTTTGGCGCGCTTTGGGCGGAACGGAGTCCGAGGCCAAGGAACGAGCCGCGGCCTCTGCCCCTTCCTGTCCTCGCGGTGGCACCAGGTCGGCCTTGCGGCGGTCCTTCAGCCGGTAGCTCTCACCGCGAATGTTGATGGTCGTCGAGTGATGCAGCAGCCGGTCCAGGATCGCTGTTGCGATGATCGAATCGCCGAAGATCGAGCCCCAATCCCCGTAGCTTTTGTTCGAGGTCAGGATAATGCTCCCGCGTTCGTACCGCGCGCTCACCAGCTGAAAGAAAATCGTCGCTCCCAGATCGTCCAGCGGCAAGTAGCCCACTTCGTCGATCACCAGAATTTTCGGTGCCAGATACACACGCATCCGGCGATCCAACCGGCCTTCCCGATACGCTCGCCCCAGGTCCGCCGCCAGATCGTGCGCGGTGATGAAATACGCGCCCAGTCCCGAGCGGATCGCTTCTTCCGCCAGCGCCACGCTCAAATGCGTTTTCCCACGCCCGGCGGCCCTAGCAAAATGACGTTGCTGGCTTCGTGGATAAACCGCAGCGAACGCAACTCCCGCATCTGCCGCTCATCGAGCGAGGGCTGAAAACCGAAATCGAACTGCTCGAAGGTTTTCACAAAGGGGAAATGCGCCAACTGCAGTCGCGCCCGCAGATAACGAGTCCTTCGTGCTTCCACCTCGCAGCTCAGCAACTCATCGAGAAAGTCCGCGTAGCTCGGCTCTTTCTTCGACGCTTGTTCCAGCAAGTTCTCCAGCCGGGCTTCCACCGCTTTCAATCCCAACGCCTCCAGCGCCGTCTGCAACCGCTCGATCGGGGTGTTCATCGCCCCCTCCGTCGAGCACAGTTCCGCCCTATCTATTCAGAGTACCTGTTTTCGAAAAACGTCAACCGAGGATCACGGAATAATGCCAAGCTACGGGCATACTTATGTCAGTTGGCTGGTCGGAATAACCAGAGGTTCGGCTTCAATCTGAACCAACTTGGCTTCTGTGGTATGCATCGGCTGCGCGAGGTCAACTTTCTTGCCATTGGCGTAGATTTCGTGGCGACCGTGCGTCCTGTGCCATTCCGCCAGCGTTGCAGTTCGGCTTTGGTGCTCGACGACTTTTCGCCAGCCGCCGCCGTAGTAAGCGCAAAAGCTGATTTCACCTTGAGTCGTCGCCACAGGAGTAGAGGAATTGCAGATTCCCGAGAAATCGTAGTTGAAGGCATCCTGGAACCACATACCGTTAAAGATCATGACTCTCCAGCGCCCGTCATACGAATAGGCTTTCTGAGACCAACGGTCGCTACTTCCGGCAACACGATAGAAACAATCTTCAAGCACGTGCCGAAGGTCGGCAGGCCCAAACCCTGAGGGTGCCTTCTGCTGGTTGAAATTACGGAGTATCGAAAGCGAGACAAGCGCCTTAGTTGCCGCCGGTCCCCTTCCAGAGTCCGTGATTTGCACAATGTCCCGCATGAATTGTTCCAAGTCAAAGAAGACGGGAATCGGGATCGCCTCTTTTTGATATGTGTCTACAAGCAAGGGGCTGAAGATCCCACGGTTCGGATGCGTCTCCTGGAAAAGGCTTCCCAGATGTGCGTAAGGGTTAAGGACATCGCACAGATGAGCGAATATCCCAAAGTCTGACAGTGGGAACCAGTCCCGCATTGGCTGCCAGCCAATTGAAGTCTGCTCATGCAGATCGAAAGCGAGCTGCGTGAGAGGATAGCGCCGGGCATACCGCTCATCGGCGGATACGCCCTCATCCCTGCCGGCAAACATGATGGGTTGAAAAACGACGCCGTGGGTTTTGTCAATGTTCTGCAGTGCGAAACGGACAATGTCGCCAAGCCCGTCGTTGTTGAGGTCATTGGTTACGGTAACTTGGAGCGTTGTTCGCATTCCAGCCGCTGCGATGTTCTCCAGGGCTTGCCGCTTCACTGCCATGTAGTTTCCCAATCCACGATGTTTGTTCTTTTCTTCGGAAACTCCGTCCAATTGAAGGTAGACGGCGTGCAGGCCAGCCTCCTTCGCTTGGAAAGCAAAGTCTCTACTCTCGGCAAAATGCACACCGTTCGTCGCAACGTGAAGGCGATGGAACCCCATGCTCTTCGCGTAGCGAACGGAGTCGAGAAAAATCGGCGAAACTGTGGGCTCGCCTCCCGAGAACAAAATGTTGATTTCTCGCTGAGGCTTAAACGAAAGCGCGTTGCTGAAAATGATTTTTATGTCTTCGATGCTCAATTCGTGAACGTAGCTGGCAGCATTCGCATCCATGAAGCACGGCGAGCACATCATGTTGCACCGGTTGGTCAGATCAACAATTAAATAAGTCCCCCGGCCGGACCTGATGCTGTTCGGACCATGACCGTGCACGTTGCAATCGTCAACGCATTCGAAGTCTCTTCCAAAGGCGAGACGCTCCATCTTCCGAAAGAAATCCGGGTGATTGGAAAGAGTGTCTTCGAACGGACCATGCCGCTCGCAGGCCTTCCGCATTAGGATGCGCCCGCCTTCTTCGAGTATTTCCGCGTCGATGATTCCAGGATTGTCTCGAAAATCCGCGACACCAATCTCACCTTTGAGGACGGCATCCACTGCTTCACCGTTGCAGTCGGGGCATAGCGACAGGGTTTTCCTGGGAACGCCCGTATTCATCCGGATGCGGTCCCGCTGCTTAAAAAGTGGGCCAGGAGCCCAGCTTGGGCTGGGCAAAGTCCCCTCGGGCAAAACCCCGTTGATGGTACTAGAAGCAAGCCACGCTGCGTTTGACGCCGCGCGAAAAACACGAGCCGTAATCCCAGACATGAGCGCTCACCTCCACTGTGAGAATGGTTTGGAAGGGCGGAATGGCCTTGCAGTCGAACACCTGAGGACCCCGATTAAAGTAGAGACATTGTACCTTGCGTGTCAACACTCCAGCTTAAGAGATGTCTCAACTTCATTGCCCTCGAAGAAGGTGAGCAGTCGCATGACTATGGACACACTGAAACCGGTTGGTGTCTAATTCATGTTAACGCTTTCATCATAGGGAATTCCGAATGAACTACTGGCTTGACCTATTTACGGGAGCAGAAGGCATCCGTGCAGATTATAAGTCCGCTGCTCTAACCGCTGAGCTACGGGCCCCGCCCTAACTAGAACATCGTACCGCGAAAGAGTTGGCCGCGCATCTACTGCCTGCCGTAAACGCCGATAAATCGTTCTAAATTCGTGCTAAATCGACGCGCTCGAGGGTGTCTGCGCCGCTTAATCCTGCTCACGCCTCCTTGAGAGGGGCGTCTCTCACAGCGGGGGTGTAAGGCCGGCAGGGTCCGGCAAATTCACCTTTCTGTTTCATTGGGAGAGGAGATGGTGTGCTTATGCGCAAGATAAAGTGTGTTTTGGGACTGGTCATGGGGCTCGGCATATGGGCCGGAAATGCCGAAGCGCAGTTTAAGAATGGAAGCCAGGCGACGGAGCTGAACATTCCCCGGGTGAGTCAGCGTGGGACGGTTTCGCAACGGGTCGGGCTGACGGACATCACGATCGCCTACCATCGGCCGGCGGTAGGCGGGCGTGAAATCTGGGGAAAGACCGTGCCTTATGGGAAGGTGTGGCGTGCGGGGGCGAACGAGAATACCACCATCACGTTTTCGGATGACGTGTCCGTCGAAGGGAAGCCGCTGGCTGCGGGGACCTATGGATTGCACACGATCCCGGACAAGGATCAGTGGACGATCATCTTCTCGAAGAATTCGACTTCCTGGGGCAGCTTCAGCTATGACGAGAAGGAAGACGCGCTGCGCGTGACTACAAAACCGCAAGCGGCGGAACCGTTTGAAGTGCTGACGTACGTATTCGACGACGTCAAGCCGGATTCAGCGGTGACTACGCTGCGTTGGGAAAAGCTTGCGGTACCCATCCACATCGGCGTGGACGTGAAAGCCGTCGTGCTGCGCAGCATCAAGCATGAGCTTCGCAGCGTCGGGGGATTCACGTGGGCCGGCTTCGACGAGGCAGCGCAATGGTGCCTGGACAACAATTACAATCTCGAAGAGGCTCTGAAGTGGGAAGAGACTTCCATTCAGAATGAAGACCGCTTCGAGAACTGGGAGACGAAATCGCGCATCCTAGACGCGATGGGCCGCAAGGACGAGGCCGCAAAAACGCTGGCTACGGCCATCAACAAGGCCAGCGCGATTCAGCTTTATTCGTATGCGCGCGGCCTGCAACGCCAGGGAAACGCCAAACGCGCTTTTGAGCTCTACCCCCAAGTTCCCAAGAAGGACGCGAACCACTGGATCAGCCACCTGGCGCTCTCGAGAATGGCTTCCAATTCAGGCGACTTCACGAACGCAACTAAAGAAATGACACAGGCTATCAGTGGCGCGCCGGATCAGACGAAACCCTTTCTTCAACCGCTCCTGAAGCGGCTGGAAGCCAAGGACGACATCAATAAGTAGCGCGAAAGTTGAGGTGGGATGGGGGTACACCCCATCCGATGCATGAATGTCAAAACAAAGGGCTTAGAAAAAGGGCAATTCGTACTTGATTGATTCTAAAGGCCTGGGCAACTCTTACCTAAGGTCGTTGAAGAAGAGCAACGCACAAGTCATTAAAAAGACATTAGTTGCTTCAAGAAACGGTTGCTGGGTGACACGGAAAGGCCTAGTGCAGTTCCAAAACGGGAAGGTAGGGTTATCTCTAGCAATAAATATATCATAGGTTATCAAAAAATCAAGGACGAAAACGGGTTTTTGACTGGAGTTCCCTGGGCCGCAGGGACAGTGGTCAGCAAGAAACGAAGGGCCCCGGCAGGGGCCCTTCTGGATGGCGTTTCTATCCCGTGACGCCGCCGAAGCACATATATTTGATTTCGAGGAACTCGTCCATTCCATACTTGGAGCCTTCGCGGCCGAGGCCGGATTCCTTCACGCCGCCGAAAGGCGCGACCTCCGTAGAAATGATTCCAGTGTTGATGCCGACAATTCCGTACTCGAGCGCTTCCGCGACGCGCCAAATGCGGGCCATGTCTCGCCCGTAGAAGTAAGCAGCCAAGCCGAATTCCGTGTCATTCGCGAGGGCAACCGCCTCCGCATCCGTCCTAAACCGGAAGAGCGGCGCCACCGGGCCGAAGGTTTCTTCGCGCGCAACGGCCATTTGCGGCGTGACGCCGGTGAGAATGGTCGGCTCAAAAAAGCGGCCGCCGAGTGCGTGGCGATGTCCGCCGACGAGTACTTTGGCACCCTTGGATTGCGCGTCGCGAATGTGGCTTTCGACTTTCAGCACCGCCGCGTCGTCAATCAGCGGCCCCTGCGTGGCATCCGGTTCGAGGCCCGGAGCAGGCTTCAGCGCTTTCACCGCCACCGCGAGCTTCGCGGCAAACGAATCGTACACGCTGTCATGGACCAGCACCCGGTTGGTGCAAACGCAAGTCTGGCCGGAATTGCGGTACTTCGATGCGATGGCGCCCTCGACCGCGGCATCCAGATCCGCGTCGTCAAACACGATGAAGGGCGCATTGCCTCCCAGCTCGAGCGAAAGTTTTTTCACCGTGCCCGCGCATTGGGCCATCAGGATCTTTCCAATTTCGGTTGAACCGGTGAACGACAGCTTTCGAACGATAGGATTCGAAGTCAGTTCACCGCCAATTTCCGTCGCCGAGCCCGTCAGCACATTGAATACGCCTTTCGGAACGCCCGCACGCTCGGCCAACTCCGCAAGCGCAAGCGCGGAAAAAGGTGTCTGCGAAGCGGGCTTCAGGACGACAGTGCAGCCAGCGCCGATGGCGGGGCCCGCTTTGCGGGTGATCATAGCCAAGGGAAAATTCCACGGCGTTATGCACGCGACGACTCCGATGGGCTGTTTGATGACCACAATCCGCTTGTCGGCTTGATGTTGCGGAATCGTGTCCCCATACACGCGTTTGGCTTCTTCGCCGAACCATTCAAGGAAGGCAGCCGCATAGGCGACTTCGCCTTTCGATTCGGTGAGGGGCTTACCCTGTTCCAGGGTCATCAGCCGGGCCAGATCGTCCTGGTTCGCCATCATCAGATCGAACCAGCGGCGCAGAACAGCGGCGCGTTCTTTGGCTGTTTTTTTGCTCCAAGCCGGAAAAGCACGATTCGCCGCCTCGATCGCTTGCTTCGTTTCAGCGCCACCCAATTTCGGCACGCGGCCGATGATTTCGCCGGTAGCAGGGTTGTCGACGTTGATCGCGGCGCCGGACTTGGCCTGGACCCACTGGCCGTCCACGTAGCAGGCTTCGCGGAACAGACGGGCGTCCTTGAGTTCAACCGCGGCGCTGGCAGGTTTTGTCGCTGTCTCTTGCATGGGAAACTCCTGGGAAACTCCAAATATTAGATGCTCTGACCTACGGCCCGCTACCTGGCCGGTTTTCCGCGGCCGACTAGGCGTGGGAAAGCGCGGCCTGCTTGCGCTCTGCAACCGAAGCGAGTGCCCCTTCGATCACGTTCAGTCCTTCATCGAACTGCTCGTCGGTCACCACGAGCGGCACGAGAATGCGAATCACGTTGTTGAACGTGCCGGCAGTGATGATGATGAGGCCGTGCTCGTAGCAAAACTTCGCAATCTCCTTGGTCTCGGAATCGGCAGGCTCCCGCGTCTGGGCGTCGCGCACCAACTCGATGGCGCACATGCCGCCGAGACCGCGAACGTCCCCGACCAGCGGCCACTTTCTCTGCCAGCCGCGTGCGCGCAGTTCAAAATGCTTTCCAAGGGCGGTGGACCGGGCCAGCAGGCCTTCCTTCTCGATCGTTTCAATCGCGGCCAGCGCGGCGGCGCAAGAAGCTGGATGCCCACAGAAGGTGCCACCAAGCGCTCCGACGCCGGGCGCGTCCATGATTTCCGCGCGACCGGTCACGGCGGCAATGGGCATGCCGCCTCCGAGGGATTTCGCCATGGTGATGAGGTCCGGCTCGATGCCGAAATGTTCCGAAGCGAACCATTTTCCAGTGCGCGCGAAGCCGGACTGCACTTCGTCCGCAATGAAGAGAATGCCGTGCTTGCGGCAAATGTCCTGGAGCAACTTGAAATAATCGCGCGGGGGAATGATGAAGCCACCCTCCCCAAGAACCGGCTCGACGATTAGGGCAGCGACAGATTCCGGGGCGACGGAACGCTTGAAAGCATCCTCGAGATAGTGCGCAAACGTTTCCGCGGTGGCGCCTTTTTCTCCACGGTACGGATAAGCGAAGGGAATGCGGTAGACGTCACTGGCAAAGGGCTCGAAGCCCGCCTTGTAAGGATGCGTCTTGCTGGTGAGCGACATCGCGAGAAGCGTGCGGCCATGGAACGCGTCTTCGAAACAGATGACGGCCGGACGCTTCGTGTACGCGCGCGCGATCTTGATGGAATTCTCGATGGCTTCGGCGCCGGAATTGAGGAGAATCGTTTTTTTAGGAAACTTGCCCGGCGCCAGGGAATTCAATTTCTCCGCTACGGCAACGTAGCCCTCGTAGGGAGTGACGGCGAAACAGAGGTGTAAATGCTTTTCGAGCTGCGCCTGAATCGCGGAGATCACGCGGGGCGAACGGTGACCGATATTCAGGCAGCCGATGCCGCCAGCAAAATCGAGACAGCGGTTGCCGTCTACGTCTTCGATGGTGACATCGTCGGCGCGGGCGGCAAAAATAGGCGTGGCATTGGAGGGACCGCGAGGAATTGCAGCCTCGCGGCGCGCCATCAGTGCGCGTGACTTGGGCCCGGGAATTTCCGTCTTCCTTTGAATTGTCGGCATTTTAGTACCATCCGATCGGCGTCTCGTCGAGATTGACGAACACCTGTTTCATTTCGAGATATTCTTCGAGGCCCCAGGGACCGAGTTCGCGGCCGAAGCCGGACTGCTTGTAGCCGCCCCACGGCGCTTCGACGTAGGTCGGCTGCATGTGATTGACCCACACGATGCCGGCGCGGAGCGCCTTCACGATACGGAACGCCTTGAAAATGTCGCGCGTCCATACGGCGGCCGCGAGGCCATAGGGCGTGTCGTTGGCAATGCGAATCGCCTCACCCTCACCGTCGAATGGAATCACGGAAGCAACGGGGCCGAAAATTTCTTCACGAGCGATGCGCGCGCTGTTCTCCACGTCATAGAAAATCGTGGGTTCAACGTAATAGCCTTTGCCAAACTGCTTCGGCCGCCCGCCACCGATCGCGACTTTGGCTTCCTTCTTGCCGATCTCCAGATAGGAAGTGACGCGGTCGTACTGCTCCTTGCTGACCAGTGGCCCCATCTTGGTTTCGCGTTCCATGGGTGCGCCGAGCTTGATGCGTTTGGCCTTTTCGGTCATGGATTCGACGAACTTCGAATAGATTTTCTTTTCGACGAGAATGCGGCTGCCCGCGGAGCAAACTTCGCCCTGATTGATAAACACGCCAAAGAGCGCACCATCCACCGCAGCTTCCCAATCTGCTCCTTCAAAGAATATGTTCGGCGACTTTCCGCCGAGCTCCAGCGTGACGCGCTTGAGGGTGTCCGCGGCGCTCTTGACAATAATCTTGCCGACCGCAGCGCTTCCGGTGAAGGCGATTTTGTCCACCCCGGGATGCGCGACAAGTGCGGCACCGGTGGCTTCGCCCGTGCCATTGACGATGTTCACCACGCCGGGCGGAAACCCGGCTTCTTCGAACCAGGGTGCGATCTCCAACGCGGTGAGGGGCGTCTGCTCCGCAGGCTTCAGCACGCACGTGCACCCGGCGGCAAGCGCGGGAGCCAGTTTCCACGCGGCCATCAGCAACGGGTAGTTCCAGGGAATGATCTGGCCCGCGACGCCCACAGGTTCGCGCAAGGTGAAGCTCAGGGCGTTTGCCGGAACGGGATTCACGTGGCCGAGAACTTTGTTGGCAAGCCCCGCGTAGTATTCGAAACAAGTGGCCACGTCCGCGATGTCGTATTCCGCCTCGACGATGGGTTTGCCGGTGTTGCGGCACTCGATTTCCGCGAGATGTGCGGCATTTTGCCGGATTTTCTCAGCCAGTTTGTAGAGCATGCGCCCGCGCTCGGCGGCGCTCGTTTGCGGCCAGGGACCGGAGTCAAACGCGGCGCGAGCTGCTTTCACGGCCTGATCGATGTCCGCGGCGTTCGCAGACGCAACTTGTGCGATGACCTCTTCGGTTGAAGGGTCGTAGACGGGAAACATCTCGCCGGAAGAACTTTTGACCCACTGGCCATTGACGTAATTCTGATACGCCCGAACGACTGTTTTAGCGCTGCTGGACATAACTGCCTCCCAGATTCAGTTCAAAGCGCAGGCGCGGCCGCCGCCAGTTTTCGCGCCGCTTTGCGCCTGCCGTACACAAAGAAGAAAAATATCGCGAGGCCAATGAAAAACAGCGTGCCGCCGGCCATCCAGACTTCGTATGAATATAAGGATGTGATCTGCTGCGCCGGGAAAAAGGCCAACGCAATACCCATTGAAGTTGTCAGCAACCCGCTGGCCCCGGCGGCGATCAGGGTGGCCTTGCTATACCGGCCCTTCGCAAAGGAATCGCCGGCAGCGATCTTCAGAAGCGCACCAAACATGTAGAGAAAGGGAATCAATTGCAGCACCACGGCGAGCGAGAGAAGTTTTTGAAACGTTTCCTGCACCCCAGCGCCCGAGAACGCAAAATTAATCACCACGAGAATCAATGAGACGGCCGCATGCACGATCAACGCGGCATACGGCGTCGCGTATTTCGGGTGAATCTTTCCGAGCCAGGACGGCATGTAGAAATCGAGCCCCGCGACAAACGGGATTCTTGCGGACCCTCCGAGCCACGCCGAGCCGATTCCCGCAATCGAGAGGCTTAACAGAAATGCGAACGGAGCGACGATCCACGCGACGGCCACGCGTCCCGCCATGTAACTGACAGCCTGTACGATTCCCTGCAGCACGCTGATGCTTTCTTTGCTCACGGCAACGAGCAGCGTCAAAGTTGCGCCGACATACAGCAGGCCGGCGAGAACCCCTCCCCAGGCGACCGCGCCCGGCAGCGTCTTTTGCGGGTTGTCGATTTCATCGCCCATGATGGAGGCGAGTTCCAGCCCGACGAGGCCGAAGCAGATTACGCCGAATGAATTCAGCACGAACCGTGGATTGGCAGGGATCTTGAAATCCGCGGCTGTCACCGCCGTTCCGAAGCGCGTGCACACGACGATTCCCAGGCCGATCAAAAGCGCGGCGGCGATGCCGGTGCCGAGCCCGCCCAGATTGTTCACCCACTTTCCGACGCCGAGACCGACCACGTTCAGAACTACAAGGAGCACGAGCAACACGAGCGAAGCCGTCAGCGCGAAAGCCTTATTGTCCGCCAGTCCTCGATGCCCCTCGCCCAGAACAAACACGGAGACGCCGACGAAATAGAGCATCACGGTGGGAACGTACATCATGTTGTTCGTCCAATAGCACCAGCCGGAGAGAAAGCCGTGGAAGTCGCCGAAAACTTCCTTCGCCCAGAGATAGACGCCGCCTTCCCCTGGATAGCGATGGGCGAGCTCGATCACGGCAATGCCCTGCGGCCAGAAAAAAAGAATCAGCGAGATCATCCACAACCAGACTGTGACGCCGCCGTTGGCGGCGATCGACGGAACAACGTTCAAGTTGAACACAGCGACGACGAAGAGGAGAACGAGGTCCCGCTTGCCCAAAACACGGCGCAAGTGTGGTGCTTCTTGCGCCCCGGGCTTTGTGTTGACCTCGTTCGCCAAGTTTGCCTTCTCCTGGATTTCTTCCCGATGAAGATTAGTGTCCGGCTGCACCGACAAATGCGAGGCCGCGCTCTTGCTGCGCCTTCGAAAGCGCGGGCGCGACTTCTTCGAACACGGCGAGATGCTTGTCAATGTCCGCTTCGGTGTGCTGCACGGAGATCGTCCATTGTTCATCCCACCAGTAGGGCTGCGCGAGCACGCCGCGATTGACCATGCCGAACCAATAGTGGCGCCACAGGTCGACGTCAATTTTGGTCCAGTCGCGATAGTTGCGAATCTCCTCCGGGTAAAGCATCAACGCGCCGTTGACGCCAGCGCTGGCGACGTAAGCCCGCAGTCCGGATTTTTTCACGATGGCACGGTAGCCCTCGGTGAGTTTCTTGCTCAGAGTTCCGACGTGCGCGTAACTTTCGCGCGTGAGCACTTCGCGGAACGTCGCGAGACCTGCGGCCATCGCGACGCGATTCGTGTTGTACGTCCCGCCGTGAAAAACTTTGTGCTGCGAGATCAGGTCCATCACTGCGCGGCTCGCCCCGAAGGCGCCCAGCGGTAGACCGCCGCCGATGGATTTCGCCAAACAGATCATGTCCGGTTTCACGCCAAAGAATTCGCTGGCCCCGCCCCAGCCAAGCTTTGCTCCGGTTTTGACTTCGTCGAAGATCAGCAACGTTCCGTTTTTGGTGCAAATGTCGCGCAGGCCTTGCAGGAATCCGGGCTGCGGCATGCACAAGCCGACGTTCATCAAGATGGGCTCGAGAATAATCGCAGCAATCTGGCCGGGATTTTCGCGGAAGCGCCGCTCGACGCTGCCGAGGTTGTTGAAGCTCGCGACGACGACATTAGCAAGGGAAGCTTTTGGAATGCCGCCGCCGCCGGGCACCGAATTAGGGGCCTCGGCATCGCCCCAGTCTTCGGCTTTGGGCTTGACGCTGACGAGAGCCGCGTCATGCAATCCGTGGTAGGAGCCTTCGAACTTTAGAATCTTGTCGCGGCGTGTTGCGGCGCGGGCGATGCGGACGGCATGCATGGTCACTTCGGTCCCGCTCGAACCGAAGCGCACCATATCGATGGGATACCGCGCGCAAATCTCCTCCGCAAGTTCCCATTCCTGCTCGTGTGGCATTCCGAAGGTTGTTCCTTCATGGAGCTTCTGCTCGACAGCTTTCACGACCGCCGGATGGCAATGCCCCGCCATCAGCGCGCCGAAGCAGAGGTTGTGATCGACGTATTCGTTGCCGTCGAGGTCATGAATCCTGCCGGCTTTTCCGTCCTTCACAAAAATGGGATAGGGCTCGTAGTACCGGTAATTGCTCGCCACGCCGAGCGGGATGCGTTGCAGGGCCCGTTTGTGCGCGGCGGCGGATTTCGGCGTCCGCTTTTCGTAGGTTGCGATTTCCTTCTGCAGTGCGTCGTGCATGGGAGTACTCCGTAAGAGCAGGTCTATTCCCTGGGGTCAGTATCAAGCTGGAAAACCGTTCGCAATGGCTCTTACATATAGTCGCCGTTCGCGCCGGACTGTACTTCACGCGTGGCATGCGTGTCCTCGTTGATGAGTTGCATTGTCGCGCCGGGAACGGCGCTCCCGCTCGGATCCGTCACCGTTCCGCGAATGCGCCCGCCGGTGCTCTGCGCGTTCGCCAAAGCCGCCGCGAAGAGAATTACCGCCGCAACCAGGGCGGCCGTAAGAATGTTTTGGCAAAAGATGGTACGGGCCTGCCGGAAACGTGCGTCTACCTTCATGACCTCACCCCTTGCCGTGAATTATTTTTCCCACTATCTATTTCTTCGTGGTTGCTGCGCCCCGGAAACCTTACTATAATCTAGCAAACTTAGAGAAAGCCGGGACCGGTGTCAAGCAGAAAGAATTTATCCAGCGCATCAGCAAAGCCAGGGGTGCAGCGTCACTTGCGCATCAGTGAAGTCGCGCGCCGCGTCGGGATTTCTTCTTCCGCTTTGCGCGCCTGGGAGGCCCTTGGCCTCGTCACGCCGCTGCGCACGCAAAGCCGCTATCGCCTCTATACCGAAGCCGACGTGCGCTTGCTCCAGCGCGCGATTTTTCTCCGCCGCGCCCGCGGCCTCAATCCTGCCGCCATCGTTCATGTGTTGAAACGCCAGGGCGTTGTTTCTTCCACTGCGGAAGTACAGGCGCATCCCGGTCAGCGCTTCCGGCGCCTGCGAATCCGCCGGGGACTCTCCCTCGCGCAGGTCGCGCGAGCCACCGGCGTATCTGTAGGATTTCTCAGCAGCCTCGAGCGGGGCCAGATGCGCTCGTCGATTGCCACGCTCCGCCGCATTGCCCGCTTCTATCGCACCAACATCCTCTCGCTTTTCGAAACTGCCGGGGAACATCCCCGGCTCGTTCGCCCAGCGGAGCGAAAAATCCTGGAGACGACACCTGACGTTCGCATGGAATTGCTCGCCTGGGGCAATACGGCGATGGAGCCGCATCTCTTCCGCGTAAAACCTGGCGGCGGCAGCGGCGAATCCTATTCGCACGAGGGCGAAGAATTTCTGCACATCCTGCGTGGTGATTTTGAAATCTGGCTGGACCGCAAGGAGCACTACCGCTTGAAACCCGGCGACAGCCTCTATTTCGAAAGCTCGACTCCACATCGCTGGAGAAATCCGGGCCGGAAGGAAACCTGGCTGCTTTGGATCAACACGCCGCCAACATTCTGATTCCAAGGAAAGAGTGCGTCCGCTTGTCCAAGGCCGCCGCGGAGTGGTCCGAACTCGTCCTCGCCAGCAAGGCCGGCGCCAAAGAATGGCTGGAAAGGCGCTTCAGCCGGTGTTGGACTAATTTATGATTCGACCAAGGAGAACTATGACGCGCATCTGGCCTCGGCCTTTCTTGAACGCATCATTAGTGATTTGTCTTCTTTCGGGCGCTCTTGGTGCGCAGACACCACCGGCCTCCTCGCCGAACGGCGAATCCACGGTCATCCTCAACGCGCGGGTCGCCGACGGCACTGGGAAACCTCTCCGCAAAGCCAGCGTCCGCATCGTGGGGGACCACATTGTGCGGATCGGAAATTTCAAGCCCGAACATAAAGACCGCGTCATCGATGCAAAGGGCCTTGTCCTCGCACCCGGTTTCATCGACATCCACAACCATTCGACCGACGGCCTGCAAACCGACCCGCTCGCTGAAACTCAAATCGCGCAGGGCATCACTTCCCTCGTTGTCGGCGCGGATGGCGATTCACCCTGGTCCATTCTTCCCTGGCTCGACGCCCTGCGGAAAAACTCTGCCGCCGTTAACGTGGCTGTCATGGCTGGCCACGCCACCATCCGCGAAAAAGTCATGGGCAAGGATTTCAAGCGCTATGCCACCGCCGAGGAAATGTCGCAGATGGCGAAACTCACTGATCAAGCGATGCGGGAGGGCGCCATCGGTCTTTCCTCGGGCCTTGAATACGAAGTCGGCAGCTATAGTAACACCGACGAACTCGTGCTGATGTCCACCGCCGCCGCGCGCAACTGCGGCTTCTACATGACCCACATCCGCGACGAAGGCAACAGGAGCTTCGAGGCGTTGCACGAGGAAATCGCCATCGGTGAGCGCGCCCACATCCCCATCGAGCATTCACACATCAAGGTCAGCACGGTCGCCGTTTGGGGCAAAGCCCCGGAATATATCCGCATCATCGAATCCGCGCGGAAACGTGGCGTGGATTTTCTTGCCGATTGTTATCCCTACGACGCTTGGCATTCGAACATCAAAGTCATCATGCCCGACAAGCAATATGAAAATCCCCAGAGTGTGGAGAAGGCCCTCGCCGACACAGGAGGCCCGGACACCGTCACCATCACCGACTTCAAGCCGCATCCGGAATACGCAGGTCACACCATCGCCGAGCTCGCCGCCCAGCGCGGCATCTCGCCCGTTCAGATGTACATTCAGATCATTCGCGAAGGCGATGCCGCAAACACGGAAGCGGGCGTGATCGGCAAATCCATGATCGAGAGCGACATCAAAGCTTTCTACCAGCAGCCCTGGGTCATGGTTGCAAGCGACGGCGGCATCGGTGCGCACCATCCGCGCGGTGCCGGAACTTTTCCGCGCGTCCTGGGACTCTACGTGCGCGAGAAGCATTGGCTCACTGTGCCGGAAGCAATTCGCAAAATGACTTCGCTCCCTGCGCAGCGGCTTGGCTGGAAAGATCGCGGCGTGATCCGCGAAGGCGCGTTTGCAGATCTGGTGCTCTTCGATCCGGAAACGGTGATCGACCGCTCGACCTTCGCGAAGCCGTTCGAATTGCCGGCAGGAATTGAGAAAGTTTTCGTGAACGGCGAACTCGTATGGGACACCGGCAAGCCCACTGGCGCGCGCCCCGGCCGTGTTCTGCCGAAGTAGCTCGAGTTGGTTCATAATAGTTGGCTGGTTGCCAACCCAGCGCAGCGCGTCCCCGGAGGACCGATGGCAGAACGCCTGGAAGATTTTCAGAAATTTCGCGCCGACCTGAACGAGGAAATCCTCGGCTGCGGCCATCTGGGCATCAAGCGCTTCTTCGCTCTCGACCATCAGGCTTACGAACCCGGTCCGCTCGGCACCAGGAACAAGGAATTGCTCGGCCTCGTCGCCTCCGCCGTCCTCCGTTGCGATGACTGCATCACGTATCATTTGATCCGCTGCGGCGAAGAAGGCTGGAAGCGCGAGGAAGTCATTGACGCGCTCAACGTCGCCCTGATCGTCGGCGGCTCCATCACCATTCCGCATGTCCGCCGCGCCTTCGCCCGCATGCGCGAAATCAAAGAACTGAAGCCCTAAAAGAGCGCACAACCATGAGCACGACCTCCAGCCCAGCCCTCACGCAGCAAGAAAGCTTCAGTAAGAAACTGCGCAACGCCGCCGTCGGAATTCTTTTCGCGTTGGTCTTACTCATTCCCCGGCTGCTGCACTTACGCCGCAACCCTCGTTCCTGGCGTCTTTTTTGCATTCTTCTGGGAATCGCTGGCGCTGCGCTCGTCATCCTCCCGCTCGGTCTGGGAAATAACTATGCTTACGCCCTCATCGGCATGGTCTTGTTCATTGCCGCTATTCTTCTCCCGCCCGCCAAGCCTGTTTTCAATGTCGATGACAAAGCCCGCGAACTCGGAGCTTTAGTCGTCGTCAACGGCGGGCAGTACCGATCCCAAAACTCTGCCGCTGCATCCGTCCAGCTTTTCGTCGGTGCGGAGAGCATCCCGGTGCTCGACTCTATGTTCCAACCGCTCCTGGTCATTCCTGTCGCTGAGATCACATTGGCCCGTGCGGAAAAATCTGGCGAACATTGGCTCGTTCGCGTAGTTTGGCCCGATCACACCGCGGAGTTTTCCTACAGCGGCATTTTCGCCGAGCACCTTGCGCGCGTCGCTGAAAGCACCCTTCGCAGGGTGATGCGCCCTTCTCTCCCCGTTATTCCGCAAGCCCGCGCCGCCAGCGCCTGATTTTCTCCTGGCAACAATCTCAGCTTCAGCTGCTACAAGCGCGCACGAATTGTGTCAAAATACACCTATGGCGAGAGGCTGGGAAAGCAAGGACGTCGAGTCTCAGGTGGAAGAAACGCAGTCGCCGAAGCAGAAACCTGGTTCGGGGCCCAAAACCCCCGAAGAGCTGAAGCGTGACGAGGAGCGCAAGGACCTGCAGCTATCGCGCACCCGCATCGTCAATGACCTCGCGACCGCTACCCACCCCCAGCATCGCAAATCCCTCGAAGCCGCCTTAGCCCACCTCGACAAAAAAATCGCCGACCTCAGCTAACGAGCACGCCGCAAGCTTTCTGCAATCTGTCTCGGCGTCCTCTGCGTCTCCTCAGTGCCCTCTGCGTTAACCGAAGTTCGTCATTGAGCAATCTATTTTGAATTTTTTCGT
>Ga0209180_10000208_pt1 | contig 26078 bp, 24 predicted proteins | sample CZO8metaG_3_FD_188355 | JGI IMG/M metagenome (GOLD analysis project Ga0209180, IMG submission 188355) | Vadose zone soil microbial communities from the Eel River Critical Zone Observatory, Northern California, USA - CZOApr15con2H2.8 metaG... | ecosystem: Environmental > Terrestrial > Soil >...
CGAGGGATTCAGCCAGTTTTTCGTTTGGCGAGGGCATGAAGCCTCCTATCCTTCACGGGTCATTACAAGTCTATTATGACATGTAAATACAAGTATATGTTGCTGCGTGATTACAAGTCAATTGTGCCGTATAAGTGCAAGTATATAATGCTTTGTAGCTAGCTAAACCCCTTTCTGTTCAATTAGTTGCAGGGCGGGTGGAGCAGGCTTAACCGCCCCTAGCCGGAATTTCTCACAATAAATAGAAAAAGGCTGTCGCTTCATGGCATAACTCTTTTGTCTAGAAAGATTCTGCCAAGAGGGAGCAACAGCCTTTGGACTAAACCGCTACGCGGTATGTGTCTTTGGATTTCATCCCCTAAAGCGGCGCGAGATCCGCGCAGAGTTCAACGGTGGAGCGATCAGCAGTGACGGCGGTGGTCTGCTGCTGCGAGAGGTCGAGAAGCGCACAGGGATCCTCCGCCAGTTTGCCGCTTGTTTTACCGATTATCGGAATGCGGATCTGATCGAACATACGGTGGATGAGTTGGTGGCCCAGAGAGTCTATGGTCTGGCCTTGGGCTACGAAGATCTGAACGATCACGAGGAGTTGCGGAACGATCCACTGCTGGCGGTGTTGGTGGAGAAGGCGGATCCCCGTCAAGAAGCTTTGGCGGGGAAAAGTACTCTGAATCGACTGGAACTGACCCGCGAGACCGCCAGCCGGAAGGAGCGCTACAAAAAGATCGTGCTGGATCACGGAGCCGTGGACCGCCTGCTGGTGCAGGTCTTCCTGGAAGCCCACCGGGAGGCGCCGCAAGAAATCATTTTGGATCTGGACGCTACCGACGATCCTCTGCACGGGAAGCAGGAAGGACGATTCTTCCATGGCTACTATGGGCATTATTGCTACCTACCGTTGTACATCTTCTGCGGAGAGTTCCTGCTGGGTGCGCGGCTGCGGCCGTCGAACATCGACGCGGCGGCGGGAAGCGTAGAAGAGCTGCAGCGCATCGTGGCACAGATTCGTTCCGTATGGTCTCGGGTGCGCATCGTGGTGCGGGGAGATTCTGGATTTTGCCGCGAGGAGCTGATGGCCTGGTGTGAAGCGGAAGGCGTGGACTACCTGCTGGGACTGGCGAAAAACGAACGTCTGCAGGCGGAGATCGTGAAGGAGATGGAGCAGGCGAAAGCACTGTACCAACAGACCGGACGTGCGGCTCGGTGGTTCACAGAGTTCGTCTATCAGACGCGGAAGAGTTGGAGTCGCGCCCGACGGGTAGTGGCCAAGGCCGAGTATCTGGAGAAGGGAGAGAATCCGCGCTTCGTGGTGACCTCTCTGAGTCGCGAAGCATGGCCCGCGCAGGCGTTGTACGAAGAACAGTACTGCGCGCGAGGAGACATGGAGAATCGCATCAAGGGTGCGCCGGCAAAACCGGCGAAGAGAAGGTGGTGTAAGTCCACTGCACTGAAGGAATAGCGAACCACAGTGGCCCCGAGTCATGCACAGTCGCCCGCGAGGGCGGTGGTGAAGCGTTGACAGGGGTACGCATAGGCCAGCCATCGAGCCGCGAAAATGGTTTTTGTCCCGAACGCCGACACGGTCTTTGACGTGGAAGGCAATACGGGCGGAGGCGACATCGCGAGCAACCGTCCGGTACGGCGTGGTCTGAGACCCTGGCATGTGCGCACGCTCTTCGTCTGGGAACCGGGAGATCTTGGGTTTGGCCGGCAAGCACAGCCGGCCCGCATCGGGAAGGCGAGGAGCCGAAGCCGATGACGAACGGACCCAAGAAGTCTGACCTCGCCACAGTAGCGATGAAGCCGACGAACAAAGCCGGACATAGTACGGCGGCGGAGCCGGCTGAGCCAAGGGCGGGGACCGAGGGGAACGTGAGCCAGCAAAGCACGGACCGGACACAGTGCCGGACACGCGTGTCACAGGCGCTGGAGCGTGTACGTAGAATAGCAAGGGCAAGGAAGAAAGAACGGTTCACTGCGCTGCTCCACCATATCAGCATCGATCTACTCCGATTGTCGTTCTACGCGCTCAAGCGCAGCGCGGCTCCCGGAGTGGACGGTGTGACTTGGCAGGACTACGACGTAGCCTTGGAAAACAATCTCCAAAAACTGCATCGACAAGTCCATCGGGGCGCGTACCGCGCATTACCCAGCCGGAGGAAATACATACCAAAACCGGATGGGCGTCAGAGACCGCTCGGTATTGCTGCGCTGGAGGACAAGATCCTTCAACGCGCAGTGGTGGCGGTACTCAATGCGATCTATGAGGAAGATTTCCTCTGGTTCTCGTATGGATTCCGACCGAAGCGCAGTCAGCATGATGCTTTGGATGCGCTGATGGTTGGCATTCAGAGACGGAAGGTGAACTGGATACTTGACGCCGATTACCGAGGCTTCTTCGACACGGTGAGTCACGACTGGCTTCTCCGTTTCCTGGAGCATCGAATCGGGGATGAGCGCATACTCCGCCTGATCCGCAAATGGCTCAAGGCGGGAGTGCTCGAAGAAGGGATCGTCACGGAAAGCGAAGCAGGCACACCCCAGGGCGCGACCGCATCGCCCCTGCTGGCAAATGTCTACTTGCATTACGTGCTCGACCTTTGGGCGCAGCAATGGCGGAAGCGCCACGCCCGCGGGGACATGATCGTCGTGCGCTTTGCCGATGATAGCGTCTTCGGATTCGAGTACGAGGCCGATGCCAAGCGCTTTATGGCGGATATGCGTAAGCGGTCGGAGGCATTCTCGCTGTCCATGCATCCGGACAAGACTCGGCTCATTCGGTTCGGTCGCTATGCGGCCCTCAACCGGAAGGAGCGTGGTCTTGGAAAACCGGAAACCTTTCACTTCCTGGGATTCACGTTGATCTGCGGGCAGAAACGCAAGGGTGGCTTCCAGCTACAACGGAAAACCCGGCGTGACCGAATGCAGGCAACGCTCCAGCGAGTGAAGGGAGAACTGCAGCGCCGGCGACACCGGCCGATTCCGGAGCAAGGAAAATGGCTGGGGCAGGTGGTCAGGGGTTACTTTGCCTACCATGCGGTACCGACAAACTATCGGTCCCTGGTGGTCTTCCGGGTACGTATCGCCCGACTTTGGAGGCGTGCACTGATGCAACGCAGCCAGCGAGCGCGGCGCACTTGGAAGCAGATGCTGAGACTCATTGACGACTGGCTGCCACCACCGCGCATTCTACATCCTTGGCCTGAGCGACGTTTCGACGTTATGCACCCGAGGTGGGAGCCGTGTGCCTAAATCGGGCTCGCACGGATCTGTGCGGGGGGCGCGCCGTAAAGCGCGTCCCTACCGCGAAAACAACTGATGCTGTTTAGTGATCGCACCAGCACGCACTACCTGCGGAGCAATCAACTGCGACTGTACTTTTCTTCGCTGGCCTACGTGTTGTTGCAGATGCTGCGGCGACTGGGACTCGAGGGAACGGAGTTGGCCAAGGCCCAGTGCTCCACCATTCGGCTCAAGGTATTGAAGATCGGTGCGCTGATCCGTATCACGGTACGCAAGGTATGGGTCTCGCTGGCGGGTGGCTATCCCTATGTCACGCTGTTCCGGCAAGTCTACGAAAAGCTGTGTGCCATGCCGCTAAAGTGCTGAAAAACAAAGATCCCGGACAACTTTTTTCTGGCTCATGTCGACCGGTGGTAAGGTGTGCGTCGAAACCGCGTCGCAGATAAAAAACTCTCACCCCCCAGCGAAAAACGGAACAACTACACCACCGCACCCGGCGAAACTGTCCTCGCTACTTCCAATGCAAACAAATTTCATTCCGTTATGCCAAGCTGTGAGAAATGGCAGCTAGACCTTCTAACGTTCTAACCTGTCAACGTTTCAACGATTTGCCAAACACTTCTTTTCAGAAGTGACGTGGTTCGGGCTGCGGGATCTTTACGGATTTGTCGTTCCTGATCGGCTAATTCATAAAACAATCCGTCGAGAGCCTTGGCAACGACGTACTTGTTGATGTCCAGGCTCTGGCTTTTCGCAAAAGGAATTGACTGGTATTGATCCGTCAGCGCTTTGTATTGCTGTGTGACTCCGTTTTGGCTCATGGTTTTCTCGACGAAAGGCTGAAATGCCGCAGTTAGCTGCGCGGAGGTCTTGCTCTTGAAGTATTCGGTCGCCGCCGTATCTCCCCCGGAAAGAATTTTTCTCGCGTCATCGAAGGTCATCGCCAGTATCGCATCGCCAAAAATCTTTTTTGCAGCCGCTGCTGCGGCTTCCGCCGAGCGATTCATGCTCAGAATAAACTCGTCGACCTTGGGACCGAATCCGATTGCCCGCAGCCCTCTTCCCAGCGGACGCAGGTTGCTGGGCATCAGGATCTTGATGGCCTGATTTCCAAAGTAGCCGTCCGTCTTGCCGGTCAGCTTCACGGCATTGTTAGCGCCAACCCGGAGCGCTTCTTTTAACCCCGAGGCCACCTTCGAATCGCTCAATCCGCCGGCATTGCCAAGGCCTGCACGCCTTGCCAGTTCTTCAAGTTGCGCCTGCGCCGCCGTTGAAAACAAAAGCATTCCGATGCAAAGTGCAAAAGAGCGAACCATTTTGTATTTCTCCTCTTTGCAACTCCGAATAGACGGCCAGTGGCGCATCCTTAGCCCTGGGATGGCGTAACCTTATGATCCCTTTTGTCAAACCAACTCGATCACCACCCGCCGCCCAACCATGGCCGCTGCCCGTTGCAGGCTGGAAAGCGTGATGTCGCTTTTCGGATTCAGGAGCCGGTCCACCTGGGTGCGGCTGGTCTTGAGCAGTGTGGCCATCTTATGTTTTGATATTTTCCGCTTCTTCATGGCCTCGTCGAGCTGCCAGGCGACGACCTCCTTGACCGCCTGTGCTTGCGCCTCTTCAAAGATTCCCTCTTCCTTCAGGAAATCATCAATGCTCGAACCCATGTGGTTCTTGCCCTGTTTGCGCTTCTTGCTCATCGTTTTAACTCCTTCTGGCGCTCGCGTGCTAATGCCAAATCATCCTGCGGCGTCGTGCGCGTTTTCTTGATAAACCCGTGCAGCTCGACCAGGTGCTCCTGGTAAAGGCAGAGTAGTACGCGCGCCGTCCGCCGCGTCGGCAGGTCCGTGCGTACCTCCCACAACCCGTTTCCCAAGGGCCGGCAAAGCGGCATCCCGGCCGGCCATCGCCATTGCGCACGCAACAGGTCTTTCCCGATGGCGTGCCGCTCGGCTTCCGGCAATCCCTTCAGCCACTCCCGCACCGGCTCGCTTCTCGGCCGCAGGCGGTAAAAAATCAGTGGAATTTTCCGGGGCTGTCGGTCTTCCGTCATCCTGCACCTTATATAGTACTACTGTACCTTAAAATGTACAACCAGGCTGGTTATTTTGGACCGGCCCGATGGAACATGTTCGGACCGCGGGGGTGCCGCATGCTTCGCTTCTCGAAGCGTGCAGGTTTTGCCTTTTCCGCTCCCCCGCCTCCGGGTCTTATCCCCTGATCCCAATCTTCGAACCTGTAACCTGTAAATATTTCAACGATTTGTCACTCCATTCGAATGCTAACAATAAAGTAATTGACACGCAGTATACTTTTGTGCTATTCTTTCGTGTGTTTATGCGCATCCGACAAAGGATGCGCATCCTGAGCGACCATCGGGAGTCGAAGGATTCTTCTCCCGCCCCGCTCTTCGCTCTCTCTTTGCACAAAGAGCGTTTCACAACTCTCTTGGAATCAATCGCTTCCGCGCTCTTTCTGAAAACTGCCGGGTGTATACCAACAATTCCCATTCCGGAACTCAGCGCCCACACGAACAGGCGCTAGCATTGACACGCGAGGCGAAGCAGCATACCTTTCGGCACCGATGGAATCCCTCGCCAAGCGCCGATGAAAAACCGATTACTTGCCGCGGCCATCGTTGCTGGAACGATTGCGATTGCGGCATCGCTGCTGGCGAGCGCGCAAATTGTGGCGCTGCCGGCGCTGGCCACGGCGCTGCTGCGCTGGCTGGCGATTTCTCTGATCGCGGCGAATGCCGCGTCCCGGCGATCGCTGACTGGCTGGATCTTAGTGGGGCTACTGGCAGGCGCGGAACTGGGACACAATGCGCCTTCCGTCGCGCTGAAGCTGCAATTTCTTGGCACGATTTTCCTGCGGCTGATCAAGGTGATTATCGCGCCGCTGCTTTTCGGGACGCTCGTTGTGGGCATCGCCGGGCATGCGGACTTGAAGAAAGTCGGGCGGCTGGGCATCAAGTCGCTCGTCTATTTTGAAATTGTTTCCACGATCGCGCTGCTGATCGGTTTTGCGGCGATCAATTTGAGCCGCGCGGGAGAAGGCGTGCGGCTGCCGCCTTCCACGACGGCGGAAACGCTGAACGTGGCGCCGCACACGGCGACGCAACTCATCACGGATATTTTTCCGGAGAATATCGCGAAGTCTGTCGCCGAAGGCCAGGTACTGCAAGTCGTCGTCTTCAGTATTTTGTTTGCGATGGCGCTGGCCCTTGTGCCCGAAGCGAAGCGCCGGCCGATGCTGGCTTTCGCGGAAAGCCTGTCGGAGACGATGTTCAAGTTCACGAATCTGGTGATGCTTGCTGCACCGATCGGCGTTTTTGGCGCGATCGCGTACACCGTGGGGCACCTGGGACTGGGAGTGCTGCTTCCGCTCCTGAAGCTGCTCGCGACGATGTACGTCGCTCTCGTTTTTTTCATCACCTGTGTTTTGTTTCCGATCGCGCTGCTGGCGCGCATTCCCGTAAAGCGATTCCTGCGTGCCGCGGCGGAGCCGGTGACCATCGCGTTCGCCACTGCGAGCTCGGAAGCGGCGCTGCCTCGTGCGATGGAACAGATGGAATCGTTTGGCGTGCCGCGCGAGACGGTCGCGTTCGTGCTTCCCACGGGCTACAGCTTCAATTTGGATGGCTCCAGCTTGTACCAATCGCTTGCGCTGCTTTTCATCGCGCAGGCAGCCGGCATTCATCTGACCATCGGGCAACAGGCCGTCATGCTGCTGACACTTCTTGTTAGCAGTAAAGGGACCGCGGGTGTGGCGCGCGCGTCGCTGGTGATTGTTTTCGCGGCGGCGGCTTCGTTTCATCTGCCCACTGAGCCGCTGTTTCTGCTCTTCGCGATCGATCAACTGATGGACATGGGGCGCACCGCCGTCAACGTGCTCGGCAATTGCCTCGCTTGCGTAGTGATCGCGCGGTGGGAAGGAGAATTTCCGCCGCCTACCGCTGAGGCAAGTTGAGGGAACGACAGACTTCTAGGAATGCGCCAGAAGGGGAGCGGCATTGGAAACATTTCTCTCTTCCGTGCGTCTCAGCTACTATCCTTATTATTTTCGGGCAGGGAGGCGGCTATGCTTGAGAATCTCTGGCAGGACCTTCGCGGAGGGATACGCAACCTCGTCAAGAGCCCGGGATTCACGCTCGTCGCAGTTCTTTCGCTCAGCCTGGGGATCGGCGCGAACACCGCCATTTTCACCATTATCAACGCGGTCTTCCTGCACCCGCTCCCGGTCGAGGAACCCTCCCGACTGGCGGAGGTGTTCACCCACGACACTTTGACCATCAATGCCAACGCCAATTTTCAACTTACCGGCACCTCGCTCCCCAACTATGAGGACTACCGCGACCAGAACACCGTCTTCTCCGGACTAGCAACCGTAACCTTTCCCATCCCCCTGAACTGGGGCGGGCAAGCGGAGCCGCAACAATTGAACGCGTCGCTGGTCAGCGGGAATTTTTTCGACGTGCTGGGCGTAAAGGCTTACCGGGGCCGCACGTTTGTCGCCGACGGAGACAAGAAACTCGGCGCCAACGCGGAAGTGGTCTTGAGTTACAGCTTGTGGGCCCGGCGATTCGGTTCCGACGACAAGTTGATCGGCCAGAGCATCACCTTAAATGGGACACCGTATGCGGTCGTGGGCGTCGCGCCGCCGAATTTCAAAGGGATCGTCTCGCTGGGCCGTCCAGACGTGCTGTGGATCCGCATCAGCATGCGCGACTACGTGCTCACCGGGCAGCTCAAGGCTTGGGAAAATAGCCGGCGCTTCCGCTGGCTGTCGATCGTCGGCCGGTTGAAACCACAGGTCAGCGTTGCGGAAGCGAAGGCAGCGATGAAAACGATCGCGGCCAGTCTCGAGAAGGAATATCCGCGTGACAACAAGGGCCGCACCGTCGAACTCTATCCACTGAACGAATCGGCTTTGGGGATCAATCAGCGGCGGCAGTTTTCCCTGGCCGGCGGCGTGCTGATGGGCGTGGTCGGTTTGGTGCTGCTGATCGCCTGCGTCAACCTGGCGAATCTGCTGCTCGCGCAAGCCGCCAAACGCGAAAAAGAATTGAGCATTCGCGCGGCGATGGGCGCAGGGCGCTTCCGGTTGGTCCGCCAGCTTCTAACCGAAAGCACGGTGCTTTCGTTGCTCGGCGGTTTGGCCGGATTGCTGGTGGCGTACTGGGGCCGCAAAGTGTTGTGGTCCTTCCGGCCTCCGTTTCTTCTCGACGGCTCGATTGATCTTTCCTTCGATGCCCGCGTGCTGGGATTCACTTTGCTTATCTCCTTGGTGACCGGCTTGGTCTTCGGAATCATCCCGGCCATTAAGGCTTCCGGCACGGATATCAACGAGATCCTGAAGGTCGGAGGGCGCGGCGGAGTGCTGGGCTGGACGCACAACCGTCTGCGGAGCTTGCTGGTGATTTCGGAAATTGCGCTGGCGCTAGTGGCGCTTGTCGGATCGGGGCTGTTTCTTCGCAGCATGCAGAATGCGCAGCAATTCAATCCCGGCTTCGAGTCGCAGAACCTGCTTCAATTATTGTTCGACCTTGGCGCTCTTCGTTATGACGCGGATCACGGCCAACAGTTTTTCCGCGACGTGATCGAGCGCGCCAAGTGGGTTCCCGGCGTCGTCAGTGCTTCGGTGTCCTCGAACGGCGTGTTCGGGGGCGGCATTGCGGGCACCGTCTTTCGCGAAGGCGAACAAACCGACACCAACAATCGCGGTACGCTCGTCAATTTTGACGACGTGACCCCCGGCCACTTCGAGACCATGCGTATTCCGCTGTTGAGCGGCCGCGACTTTACAGACTTTGACCGCGAGAACACCATGCCGGTAGTCATCATCAACGAGGCCATGGCCAAGATGGTGTGGCCGGGCCAGGAAGCGCTTGGAAAGCGCTTTTCCATTGTGACGGAGCCAAAGTTGCTCCAGGTTGTCGGCGTTGTGGGAACCGCGGTCATTGGTCAGATTGGGGAAGAGCCTCAACCCATCGCGTACGTTCCCATGCGGCAGCAATACTCTCCCTTTGCCGCGCTCGTCGTACGCACGACCGGCAACCCCGAATCTCTGCTCGGGGCCGTGCGCACGCAGGTCCAGCAGATTGACAAAAATCTGGCGTTCACCAACGGCCAGACCGTGCAACAAATTCTGGGGCAAGGGCTGTGGGCCGCGCGCATGGGCGCGGCCTTGCTCGGCTTGTTCGGCGCGCTCGCGCTTATCCTCGCGTCGATTGGAATTTATGGCGTGCTGGCGTATTCGGTGGCGCAGCGAACGAGCGAAATCGGGCTGCGCATGGCGTTGGGCGCGCAACCGCGTCAGGTGGTGGGGCTGGTGCTCAAACAGGGCATGCTCCTGGCGGGTGTTGGCGCGATCGTGGGGATATTAGTGGCGTTGCCAGTCGCACGCCTGGCGTCGGGGCTGCTGTACGGCGTGAGCGCTACCGATCCGCTGACCTATGCGGGCATCACAGTGTTGCTGCTGGGTGTCGCGCTGCTGGCCTGCTATCTTCCTGCGCGCCGCGCCACACGCATCGATCCGCTGGTGGCATTGCGTGTGGAGTAGGCGCTCCAGATTGAAGATCGCGCTCGCTATTCTTGGAGCCCGAACCCTTAAGTTCTCAAGTTCAAGGTACTCCTCTCTTTCAACTTCTTGCGGTCAACGGTATATTGCCTGCGCGCATCCAGGAGGCCTTCAACATGGAACTGTGGTCACGACGTAAATTCTTTCTGACTTCGCTGGCTGGCAGCGCCATCGCGGGCGCCGGCAAGCTTTTTGGCCGCACGCCGTCCAATGGAAGCGGTGGGCTCTCGCTCCCTAGCCTTGCTCCCGCCGCCCAGGGCAAGCGCCCGTTGATCATTTCGAGCGCGAACGGAGTGCACGCCCTCGATAAGGGCATGGACATTCTCAAGAAGGGCGGCGACACGCTCGACGCGGTGGTTGCGGCGGTCACTATTGTCGAGGACGATCCCAATGACGATTCGGTGGGCTACGGAGGGCTGCCGAACGAAGAAGGTGAGGTCGAGCTCGACGCCAGCGTGATGCACGGGCCGACGCACCGCGCCGGCTCGGTCGCTTCCGTGCGCCGCATCAAGAATGTTTCGCGACTTGCGAAGACGGTGATGGAAAAAACGAATCACGTGATGATCGTGGGCGATGGTGCGCGGCGCTTCGCCGTGGCCGAAGGTTTTGAGGAAATGAACCTCCTCACGGAGCACTCGCGCAAGATCTGGCTGGCGTGGAAGGCCAAATCTTCGTTCAATTGGCGCCCAGGAATCGATTCCCCGGAATGGAAAGAACACCTTTCCGCAATTTTCGATCACGACGAAGAAAAGATCGCGTATGCCGAGCACGTCATCTCGCATCCGCGAACCGGGACGATTCCGTGCATGGCCGTGGATGCCAAAGGCGATATTTCCGCGACGACGACGACTTCCGGACTGTCGTGGAAAATTCCCGGCCGTGTGGGTGATTCACCGATTATCGGGGCGGGCTGCTGCGTGGACAATGAAGTCGGGGCGGCAGGGTCCACCGGCAAGGGCGAAGAGAACATCAAGATTTCAGGCGGGCATACCATCATCGAAATGATGCGACAGGGGAAGACGCCGACGGAAGCGTGCCTGGAAGCGCTGGGGCGCATCGCGCGGCACTACAAAAACGATAAGAAGAAACTCGGGACGTTTCACATTTATTTCTATGCGCTGAACAAGGACGGCGTGCATGGCGCCGCTTCGCTCTGGCGCAACGGCTATGAAGAAAACAAGCAGGCTGCTTACGCGGTGCACGATGGGAGCGAGTCGCGGTTGGTTGCGTGCAAGGCGTTTTTCGATGAAGCGGGTGGCGATCAATAAACAGGAATTTCCGCGGAAGAGAACGTGAGGAAACTTCGAATTCAAAATTTCCTCGCAGGCTGAATTTCTATTTTATTCTTTTTGTTTCATGGACCAGGCAAACATTCTGATCATCGGCGGTGGCGTGGTCGGGTGCGCGATTGCGCGCGCGGTTTCCGAGCGCTGGCAGGACGTTTTCCTCGTCGAGCAGTTTCCGAAGCTTGGTATGGCCACGAGCACGCGGAACAGCGGGGTGAATCATTCGGGGATCTACTACCCGAAAAATTCGCTGAAGGCGCGACACTGCGTCGAAGGAAACCGCCTCACCTACGATTTCTGCAAGAAGCACAGCGTGCCGTTCCGGCACACTGGCAAACTCGTGGTGGCGGCGAACGCGCATGAGGAAGGAGAACTTGCTGCGCTGAAGAAGCGCGGCGAGGATAACGGCGTTGAGGGCTTGCGGATTATCAGTCCCGTCGAGATTCGCGTTCGCGAACCCTTTATCAAAGGCGTTGCCGCCCTCGATGTGCCTTCCACGGGGATCGTCTCTGCGGAAGAACTCGTGCATGCCTACGCGCGAGTGGCGACAAATCAGGGGGCGAGCATTGTTACGCGCGCGCAGGTTGTTTCGCTGGAGCCTGCGCGGGACACCGTTCGCGTGGGGCTGCAGATCGGGGATGAAGAAGATTCGCAACGCGAAACGATCGAGGCGAAATGTGTGATCAATGCGGCGGGACTTTTTGCGGATGAAGTTGCGGCGCTGCTCGGAAACACATCCTGGCGAATCTATCCGGTGCGCGGGGAATACTGCGAAATCCGCGGGCCGCAATCGTTGCTGATCAAGAATCTCATTTATCCGCTGCCGCACAGCGATGGGCTCAGCCTCGGCGTTCATTTCACGAAGACGCTTTGGGGGACGGTTCTCGTGGGGCCGACGGCAACGTATGTGGAAGGAAAAGATAATTATGAGAAAAATCGTTTACCGATTTCCGCGTTCGCAGAGAGCGCAAAAACATTGCTGCCGGAGATCGAGGAACGCGACCTGCAGCTTGGATACTCCGGGCTTCGGCCGAAGCTCGTTCCACCGGGCGGCAAGGGCATCGCGGATTTTGTGATCACTCGCGATTCGAACGTGCCGCAGGCGATTCACCTGGTCGGGATCGAGTCGCCGGGACTTACCGCGGCTCCTGCCATCGCGCAACACGTTTACCGACTCGTTGAAGAGATTTTGAGTTGAGAATCGTTAATGGACAGCGCCAAAAGTATCGGTGCGCCCGCAATCATTCGACTGCTTTTTTGAATTTGCGTTTTCCAACCCGCAACGTGGAGTCGCGCAAATCTGTCAATCGTATTTGGTGGCGCGGATCTGTGATGCGCTGATTATTGAATTCCACTGCGCCGGCCTTAATCAGTCGTTCTGCTTCAGCCAGTGACGGAGCCAAGTTCCATGCGGTTATTAGCCAACGTAGTGCCACCGATGTCGTTCCCGCTGAGAGAAACTTTTGGTACCACTCCTCATCTTTCAGACGAACGACGGGCATGTCTTCCGGTAACCGTTTTTCTCTAACTTCACTCTGAAACTTATCAGCGGCTTTGCGGGCGGCGTCTTCGCCGTGGAAACCGACGATGACTTCCTGGGCGAGTTGCATTTTCACGTCTATCGGATGTCTTTTGCCGTCCTTAACTTGTATTAGCAATGCGCCAATTTCCTCCGGCGAGTGGTCTGTGAGGAGATCCCAGTAGTGCCACATGAAATCGTCAGGGATGGACATGAGTTTGCCAAACATTTCCTGGGGCGGTTCGGTGATGCCGACGTAATTGTCGAGGCTCTTGGACATTTTGCGCTGGCCATCGAGGCCAACGAGGATGGGCATGGTGAGCGCCACTTCCCCGGGCAAGCCGTATTCACGCTGAATGTCCCGGTGCACGAGGAGATTAAATTTCTGCTCCGACGCGCCAATCTCCACATCGGACTTGAGTTCCACAGCGTCGTACGCCGTCAGCAGTGGATAGAGCAGCTCGTGAACGGAAATCGGCAGGTTGTTTTGGAGGCGCGAACGAAAGTCCTCGCGCTCGAGCATGCGGGCCAGCCGATAATGGGAACACAAACGAACGGTGTCCTCGGCGGACATTTTGCCGAGCCATTCGCTATTATAGCGGACTTCGGTTTTGTCGCGGTCGAGGATTTTGTAGACCTGCGCGAGATAGGTTTTGGCATTGGCGTTGACTTGTTCTCGCGTCAGGGGCGGGCGGGTTTCCGATACGCCTGTGGGGTCGCCAATCATCGCAGAGAAATCGCCAATAAGAAAAACGGCGGTGTGGCCTAGATCCTGAAAATGCTTGAGCTTGCGCAAGACCACGGTATGGCCCAAGTGAAGATCGGGCGCCGTGGGGTCCACGCCGAGGTAGACGCGCAGGGGCTTTCCGGTTTTCAGGGAGTTTTCGAGTTTAGCCTTGAGTTCGGACTCGGGAATGATTTCAGCGACGCCCTTTTTCAGGTAGGCGAGCTGTTCTTCGACGGGCTTGAATTTCGTTTGCGTCATGAATTTCTTAATTCGTGTGAAGAACGCGGCGGCCTTCGATTTTGAATTTTTCTTCGAGCACGATCCGAACAGCTTCGGAATAAATTCGATGCTCTTCCTTCAAGATGCGCGCGCTGAGCGATTCCTCCGTGTCCTTATCTTCCACCGGGACAACAGCTTGCAGGACGATCGGGCCGGCGTCGAGATTTTCATCCACGAAGTGCACCGTGCAACCGGCAAATTTTACGCCGTATTCGAGCGCCTGGCGCTGCGACTCCAGGCCGGGAAACGACGGCAGCAGCGACGGGTGAATATTCAGAATACGATTTGGAAACGCCGCCACAAAATACGGCGACAGCAAGCGCATGTATCCGGCAAGGCAAATCAGGTCCACCTTGTGCTCGTTCAGGACGGCGACGACTTGCCGGTCGTAGGCTTCGCGCTCCAAACCTTTCGACGGAATCACGCGCGTTCGAATGCCGCGGGATTCGGCACGCTGGATACCGGGCGCACCTTCGCGATTACTGATGACCATGGCGATTTCCGCGTTCGGAATCCGGCCCGCGGCGACACTGTCCGCCAGCGCCTCGAAATTCGAGCCGCGGCCGCTTAAGAGCACGCCGATGCGCTTCTTCATGAACGAAAAACGTTAGCATAACCGTTCGAATCAGCAAAACTTGCGGCGGGAGGTTTAAAGTTAAAGTTAGGAGTTGAAGGATACAGCCGCAGCCGAAATCATCGCGCTGCTGCTGTGGGAGTAGGAGTCTTGAAATACGGGACCACAAAGAAAAGGCCGAGGAGCAGATCCGCTCTGCCAAAGACAAGGTCGGACCTGTGCATTCGTCCTTGCACGACGAGGGTAACCACCGCTGCGCCGTAACTGAGTTTTTCGAGGACGGAGGGAATCATGAACGGCCGATAGCGCACGGGGTCCGTGGCGATGAGGATAAAAGCGATTTGCCACACCAGAGCGGCTCCCACGAATCCATAGAAGAATCCCGGATGCGTGATAGGAGGCGGGTCGTTGCGCCCGATAAGATCGAACATGAAGTAGAGCGGCGTGAGGACCAGCAAGCCCCAAATGCCCGCAACCCAAAACACAATCTTCGCGAATTTCATCGCCGCCTCCGGCGCCGGTAACGCGCCACAGAATAATCCACTAGCCGGGTTGCGTGGGTAAAGGCAATTCAAATTCGACTTCGCCGATGCCTGAACGCGTGATGCGCCGAACGTGTTGGGGGCGTCCACCTTCGAGGGGAATCCCTGCTAGAATGCCGAGTTCGCAAAATCAAGAAAAGGAATCAAAGATCATGAAAAGGCGGCAGGTCCAATATCGCTGGTACTCGTTGAGATATGTTCTCTTTGCGCTTGTGCTTTTTGGGGCAGGCGCAATTCCGGCTGTTGCGCAGCAAGGCGCGCCGCGTGATCCAGCAGAGCCTGCGCAGGGCAAGCCGCAGCCGAAGATTTTGGCGCGGCCGACGGGAGGCATCGCGCGGGCATCGGTGGATGAAAAATCGATGCGGGCGCTGATCGGGAAGCTGGTGGCGTGCGGGACGCGGCTGACGCTTTCTTCGTGGGAAGACCCGAAGCGAGGGATTGGATGCGGGCGCGACGTGATTGCGGCGCGATTCCATGAGATTGCGAAAGATTCGAACGGGAAATTGCAGGTGGTGGTGGATAAATTCGAATCGACTTCGGAGCGAACCTCGTCGAAACCCATTCCACTGGAAAATGTGTATGCGATTCTTCCGGGCTCCGATCCGAAGATGGCGAAAACGATTTTCATCGTTTCGGGGCATTTTGATTCGCGGCCCTCGGATGTGATGGACCCGAAAGCGGATGCTCCGGGCGCGGACGATGACGCTTCGGGCGTGGCGGTGAGCGCGGAATGCGCGCGGCTGCTGAGCAAAGCCGGCGCAAACGGGCGCGGAACGTATCGAGCGACGATTTTGTTTGCGGCCGTTTCGGGCGAAGAGCAAGGCTTGCTTGGAGCAACGCGGCTGCTCGAATGGACGAAACAGCAGGGATACACGATTGGCGGGATGCTAGATGATGACATCGTGGGCGCGGACCCCGCTCCTGCCGCGCCGCATCGCGTGCGGCTCTTTTCGGGGAATGGTGAAATCGACGATGCGGATTCACCTTCGCGGGAGCTGGCGCGCGCGGTTGAGGAGATTGATGGGCGCGCGGCGATTCGGATGATTTTTCGAATCGACCGCTACGGACGCGGCGGCGATCACTATCCGTTTTACAAAGCGGGACTTCCGGCGGTGCGCTTTACCGAACCCCTGGAAGACTACAATCACCAACATCAAACGCCGCGCACGGAAAACGGGATCGAATACGGGGACTTTGAAAAATATCTCAACTTTACATTTATGGGTGATGTGGCGCGCGACAACGCGGAGGCGCTGCGGCAGTTGGCGCAGGCTCCCGCTTCGCCGACCAATGCGAAGCTCACCGGCGCAGTGACGGCGGATGCGAAAGTTTCGTGGAGCGCCGAGGATGATCCAGAGCGTGCCGGTTTTGAAATCCTTTGGAGAGAGACCACCGAGCCGCGCTGGACGATCTATGACTTTGCGGCTTCATACGGAGAGACGGTTTTGAAGGGCGTCTCCACGGACAACCACTTTTTTGCTGTGCGCGCCGTGGGCAAGAACGGCGCGCGCTCGATCGCCGTACCCACGGAAATCGAGCGGCGGCCGCCGCCGCAACCTGCACCGACCAAACAGTGATTCGTTATCCAACGAGAAGGTCCTTACAATGGAAAACGGCTGGCAGCGTCTGCTGCCAGCCGTTCCTGTTTTCTGTGAAATGGATCGGGACCAATTACCGATGGCCGTGTCCGCCACCGTGGGAACCGCCATCGCCATGGGATCCACCGCCACCGTGGTTCCCGCCACCTGAGCCGCGCCCATTACCCCCGCCATGGCTGTATTCGCCACGTTCAGAGTGGTCGTTGCCGCGCCCATAGTTCCCGCCGCCGCGTCCAGAGTTGCCGTTACCGCGGTTGAAGTTTCCGTCGCTGCGTCCGGAGTACCCATTGCCGCTTCCATAATTGCCGTTGTTGCGCCCGGAATAGCCGTTGCCACGATCGTAGTAGCCGCCGTTGTCATAGCCCCGATCATACCCACGACCGCGGCCATAGTAGCCGTTGCCACGACCGTAGTGGCGGTCGTTGTTATAGCCCCGACCATACCCGCGACCGCGGCCATAGTAACCGTATGCGCCACGGCCATAGTAGCCGCGGTACCACGGGCCGGCACCGATAAAGACATCGCCGACAAAGTAGTCAGGACCGTAGAAGCCATATGGAGCGCATTCGTAGGGGTAGTAGTCGTAGTATCCGTACGAGCAAATGGGAGCTGCGCCGACGTAGTCGTAGCCCGAGCCGATTCCAACTTCAATGGAAACTTGAGCCTTTGCATAACTTGCGCTGAACATGAAAATGCCGAGTAGAGCGAGATACCTTAGATATCGCATTTTTAGACCTTTCGTCAGATCCGGACGACCTGTCCTACACCTAACTGGATCTGGAAGCCTACTGACACCTCAGGTTAGTCTGAAGCGCCGCCTGTAGTAGCTTCAACCCGAAGGCTGGGAAAGAGTTGCAGGCCCTCTCCGCGCCAATAAGGGCTTTTTCGGCGGTAATTGAAGCGCAAGCGGGTGAGAGGATGCGTCCTAATGCTGAGGCGCGGCAACCGGCTGCGCGAAAGTGATGAAATGGCCGCCGGGGTCCTGGACGGCAAATTCCTTCATGCCGTAAAAGGCGGTGCGGACGGGCATGACGATTTTCACGTCTTTCATGGCGGCGAGGACGGCGTCAATACTGTCCACCTCCAGGTAGAGGTATGTGGGACCTTTCCCGGCTCCGGCGGACATAGAGGAAGGCGCGTCTTTTTCCACGCTCGAATAGGTCTGATACATCACTTCGGCGGCGCCTTTCTGGAAGGCCACAAATCCGAGCTTGTTGCCTTCGGGCACTTCAATGGTTTTCGTGAAGCCGAGGCGATCTACCCAGAAGGGGATGAGAGGCTCGATCTCCTTGACCAGCAGGACCGGGGTGATGCTTTTGACGTTCATGGACGTGATCTCCTGAGATGGATTAGCTTGCGAAAAAGAGAAACCGAGAGAGAGCGCGAAGGCTGCAATGGCGATGGCGGCGAGGCGCATGGTGAAGATTCTCCTTGACGGTCACAGTAGTCTCATTTAGACTAGTTAAGAATAGAGAATGCAAACCGGCAAGTCAAGGAGATTCTTATGGCCAAAGCTGCCCGTCAACTTGGCGACCTGATTTCGATTGGACCGGCCACGCTGCGGGATTTCGAGCTGCTGGGGATTCGCAGCGTGGCACAGCTGGCGCGGCAGAACCCGCGGAAGCTGTACGAGAAGCTGGGGCGCGTGGCCGGGCAGCATCAGGATATCTGCGTGCTGGACGTGTTTTGCGCGGCGGTGGCGCAGGCGCGGAATCCGCGGCTGGATGCGGAGAAGTGCCAATGGTGGTGGTGGAGCGAACAAAGGAAACAACGAAGTAATGGAGTAAAGAGGTAAAGATTTCGCGTGGTTGCCACGTAGAGGGTAAAAGCCGCAGGAAGATGAAGAGAAAAGATAACGAGACGCTGAGAGCGCAGAGGAGGGCAGAGAGACCGGGAAGAATTGCGGGCGCGCGCAGGAAACTGGCGCTGACGACGCCGGATCTGGTGCTGCTGAGCCTGCTGGCGGAACGGCCGATGCATGGGTACCAGGCGAATCTGGAACTGGAGCGGCGGGAAATCCGGGATTGGGCGGGGATTTCGCGGCCGCAGGTTTACTACTCGCTGGAAAAATTGGCGCGGGTGGGGATGATTCGCGCTTCGGAATCGGATGAGCCGGCGGCCGGGCCGGAGCGGAGCACGTTTGTAACAACGGCAAAGGGGAGCGCGGCACTGGCTGATGCGCTCGAGCGAGAAGGGTGGACAACCCAGCGGGAACGGCCCCCGTTTCTCACGTGGATTGCGCTCTCCTGGCAGGCGCGGCCGGGAGTCTTCACGAAACAAATGGAACGGAGACGAGAATTTCTGGAAATGGAAATTGCACGGGAAAAAGAAGTACTAGCCAGCATTCTAGAGGAAGTGGGCCACTCATACCACGAGGCAGTATGGATGGTGAGCCACGTCATCGAACAGTTCAAGCTGGAACTGCGCTGGCTGCGAAAACTTGAACGCGAATTGCCTTTCCGCGCACCTGCGCAAAAACCGACCTACGCGATGAGCGCGCGTTCACAGGGTTAGCCGGGGCGCAGTTCACACGAGAGGCTTGCCGGATTTCGTCGCGAGTTACCTCACGGGGATCATTGTCGGTGACGACGGCGCAGTCCAAAGAACGTCACCCTTCTCATCATAAAACTGAAGCGTCGCCTGAGCTGGGGCCACCATGTTGGGCATGAAGTACAGTCCATTTGGCTGGTTGGGCATGGAGTACAGTCCATTCGGCCGTTTGGTTGCAAAGGCACGCCCGAGGCTAAGCCGAGCATAGACTTGACCATCCTTGTCCTTAAGTATGAAATCCTGCGCCTCGACCGTGCCGGCGCGAACGACAGGCGGCTCGATGCGGTCGGCAAGCTTCGCGCCCATCAGAAATACAGAAACTCCTGAAAGAAGTAGCAGGGCATTCACAAGTCTCCACCGGCGGTTCTGTACCTCGAGTCTTTCGACGCGCGACGTTAAGGAATTGAATTCTGACTGCGTGGAGTTCATGGTCCACCTCCTGACCTTAGAATGTGGGCATCCCTGATCGATTGGACGGCAGGCAACGCTGCGCGTGAGCTTGGTGACAAACCGGGGCAGGGTCAGCAAGCCATTCTCCCGCTCCTGCCAATCAACATGATACTACTTCATTTGGAGGGAGCCGGTGTAGGCGACGCGGGCTTTGCCGGATTCGCTGCGCTCGATGCGGCCGATGCGGAAGAATTTTTCGCGGCGCTTTTTGAGGTCGGCTTCAACGGGGCGCACATTTTTCGGCGGGACGACGAGGATCATGCCGACGCCCATGTTGAAAGACTGCAGCAGCTCATCGGTATCAATCTTTCCGAGTTGGGCGAGATATTTGAAAATGGCCGGCACGGGCCAGGAGGCCAAATCGATTTCGGCTTTAACGCCGCTAGGCAAAACGCGCGGGAGATTTCCTGGAATGCCGCCACCGGTAATGTGCGCCATCGCCGACAACCAGCCGCGCGCAACGATGTCTTTCAGAGCGGGGGCGTAGCAGAGATGCGGTTTCAGGAGCTCGGCGCCGATCTTGTTGCCGACTTCTGCGACGTAGGTGTCCGGTTTCAACCGGGCGATTTCGAAAATGAGTTTGCGCGCTAGAGAATACCCGTTGGTGTGCAGACCGGCGGAGGGGAGCGCAAGCAGCGCGTCGCCGGGGGTGACGTTCTTGCCGGCGAGGAGCTTTCTGCGTTCGACCGCGCCGACGATGAATCCGGCGAGATCGTATTCGCCGGGAGGATAAAACCCGGGCATCTCCGCGGTCTCGCCGCCGATGAGAGCGCAGCCCGCTTTGCGGCAAGAGCGGCTCATGCCTTCGACGAGCTGCTCAACGACTTGCGGATCGAGCTTGCCCATCGCGAGATAATCCAGAAAAAAAAGTGGCTCGGCGCCCTGCACGAGAATGTCATTGATGCAGTGGTTGACAAGGTCGCCGCCGACGGTGGAATGGACGCCCATGGCCATGGCAATTTTTAGTTTTGTGCCGACGCCATCGGCGCTGGAGACGAGCACGGGCTCTTTCCATTTTTTGCGGTCGAGCGCGAAGAGCGCGCCGAAGCTGCCGATGCCGCCGAGGACGCCGGGTGTGAAAGTGCGGCTGGCGTAATGCCGGATGCGCTGCTTGGCGTCGTTCGCGACGGCGATATTCACCCCAGCATCGGCATATTTCATGAGAAACCTGGGCGCTCCCGTTTCCGCTACCGATTCGGGCAAAGTTCTCAGCCCGTAGTTCACTTCGAGGAATTCTTTCGAACACCGCGGTGGGCGGCGGCGTTTGCTGCCCACTGCGATTGCCTATCAAGACGAACTAAAACGTGTGAAAAATGCGCTTCCAGCGCACGATCCCAGGATGCAGAAGGGCGTTGGCATACGCAAAAAAACGTTCGCGAATCTGGCCGGGCTCCCAGGCTTCGGGCGAAACATCCAGCGACATGTAAATAATCACGGGCGTTCCGATAATGTCATTGCGAGGGACGCAGCCCCAGAAGCGGCTATCGTAGGAATTCGCTCGATTGTCACCCATAACGAAATAACAATCAGAGGGAACTTTGTAAGGCGTATGCAATTCGTAGGGCTCGCTCAGGCCGCTGGTGTACTTTTCCACGAGCTTTTGCCCATTGACCCATACAGCGCCGTCGTGAATGTCCACGGTGTCGCCGGGGAGTCCAATCACGCGTTTCACATAGTCCGGTTGATCCGGCGCGAAGGGCGGCTTGAAGATGATGACTTGCTGGCGCTTGGGAGAGCGCCAGAGCGGGACGTGCAAATTGGTGAAGGGCACGCCGGCGTCGTAGCCGATGCGGCTCATGATGAGGTGGTCGCCGATGAGCAGCGTGTTTTCCATCGAGCCCGAGGGGATGACGCGCGCCTGTCCGACCGCGCCATTGATGAGGAGAAAGGCGAGGCCGACCCAGAACCACGCGATGATCTCGCGCTGAATCTTGGTCTTCACCGGCACGTTTTCTTCCTGTTGCGTTTTCTTTTTGTCAGCTTTCACGTTCCACCGCCACTGGGCGCTCGGCGGGTACGAAGTCGCTTACGCTTCCGTTCGCCGCGTCGCAGGATTTTCCGTTTGGCGCGCCTTTCCCAACTTCCAGTTGCACCAGATCGGTCGGGTAAACACCCGTATAACAAGACGTACAGAATTTGCCTTCGGTGTCGCTGAGCGCTTGGCGAAGTGCGGGAAGCGAAACATAGCCAAGGGAATCGGCGCCGAGGAATTTGCAGATTTCTTCCGGCGTATTGGAAGAAGCAATCAATTCTTCGCGCGTGGGCGTGTCCACACCGTAGTAGCACGGCGAAATCGTCGGCGGGCAGCTGATGCGCACGTGGACTTCTTTTGCGCCGGCTTCGCGGACCATGCGGACGATTTTGCGGCTGGTGGTGCCGCGGACGATGGAATCGTCGACGAGGATAACGCGTTGGCCCTCGATAAGGCCGCGGATGGGATTTAATTTTAGCTTCACGCCGAAATTGCGGATGGCCTGCGAAGGCTCGATGAACGTGCGGCCGATGTAATGATTGCGGATCAAGCCCATGCGAAAAGGAATTTTTGATTCGAGCGCGTAGCCAACCGCAGCAGGGACGCCGGAATCGGGCACGGGAACAACGATGTCCGCGTCCACGGGATGTTCGCGCGCGAGCAGGCGGCCGAGCATCTCGCGGCTTTCGTTGACGGAGCGGCCAAAAATAATGCTATCGGGCCGGGAGAAATAGACGTGCTCGAAAATGCACTGCTGGAGCGGCTTTTGCGGCGCGAAGTGAATCGATTCGATGCCGGACTTGGAGATGCGTACCATTTCGCCGGGCTCGATTTCGCGGACGTATTGCGCGTTGAGCAGATCGAACGCGCAGGTTTCGGAGGCCACGAGCCACGAAACGAAGCCGCCGGGGGTGGTCAGCTTTCCGAGAACGAGCGGACGGAAACCGCGGGGATCGCGCACGGCGTACAGCTCATCCTGCGTCAACATCACCAGGGAATACGCGCCTTCGACTTGATTGAGGGCGTCGCCGAGCGCGCCGGAAAGATTGCGAGCTTGCGAGCGCGCGATCAGGTGCACGATGACTTCGGTGTCGCTGTTGGTCTGGAAAATGGAGCCGCGATGCTCGAGCTTGCGGCGCCATTCGGCGGCGTTGGTGAGATTGCCGTTGTGACCGAGGGCGACCTTGCCCTTGTTGCAGTCGATCATGATGGGCTGGGCGTTGAGCAGAGCCTTGTCGCCCGCGGTGGAGTAGCGCGTGTGGCCGATGGCGAGGCTTCCGGGGAGCTGCGCGAGCACGCCGGGTTGAAAGATTTCTTCGACTTCGCCCATGGCGCGGTGGAGATGGAGCTCCGTGCCGTCGCTGGAGACGATGCCGGCGGATTCCTGGCCGCGATGCTGCAGCGCGTACAAACCTAGATAGGCGAGGTTTGCCGCTTCGGGATGACCGAAGACGCCGAAGACACCGCACTCGTCGTGGAAGTGATCGTCGTCGAGGGTGAGATTATTGGTCATTGCATCTTTAGCGTGCGTTCAAGCGAATGGGCCCAGGAGTCGCGCAGCGCGGGGATGGAACTATCGATCACCGCGCTCCCCCTATATTGGATGCGGAAAGCATCGCCGCGGATGACGTTGCCGATCTCGTGCGCCGCCACTTGGTATTGTCTCGCAGTATTGAGAACGCGGGCAAGGTGCGCGGGGGTGACGGATACGACCGCGCGGGCGCCGCGCTCGCCGAAGAGGGCCGCCTCGGCCGGACCAGTTTTTTCAAGTTTTGCGTTTGCGCCTAACCCGTTCGCGGCGAAGCAGGACTCGGCCAGGGTGACGGCGAGGCCGCCATCGGAAAGGTCATGGGCGGATTGGAGGCTGCCTTCGGCTGCGAGGGCGACAAGGCAGTCGATTAGGCGCTTTTCGGCACTGAGGTCGATGGCTGGTGGTTCGCCAGCTACGATGCCGCCGACCGTTTTTGAGTATTCAGAGGAGGAGAATTCGCGGGCGGCATTCTCCGACGAGGGCACGATGTATCGTGCCCCTACGGTCGACGCAACTCCGTCCAACAACAAGATGATGTCGCCGTCTTCGCGGAAGGCGATCTTGAGGACGCGAGAGGCGTCGTCTAGGATGCCGAGGACGCCGATGACCGGTGTGGGATAGATCGATTTGCCGAGCGTTTCGTTGTAGAAGCTGACGTTTCCGCCGGTGATGGGGGTACCGAGGGCGGTGCAGGCTTCGCCGACGCCGTCAATGACCTGGGAGAATTGCCACATCACTTCGGGCTTTTCCGGACTGCCGAAGTTGAGGCAATTCGTGGCGGCGATGGGGCGCGCGCCGCTCGCAGCGACATTGCGCGCGGCTTCGGCGACGGCGTGCATCGCGCCGACGCGCGGATTCAACTGGCACCAGCGGCCGTTGCCATCGGTCGCAAGCGCCATCCCGCGCTTTACGACGCCCGTCTTGGGATCTTTGATACGTACGACGGCTGCGTCGCTGGCGCCCGGTCCTGCCAGAGTGTTTGTGCGTACCGACGTGTCGTACTGCTCGGTGATCCAGCGTTTCGAAGCAATCGCGGGCGACGACAACAACTTGACGAAATTCTGCGTGAGGCTTGCGCCTTCGGGCGCAAACGTGAACCAATCTTTTTCGGATTCGACGCGCGGCGCGGGGGCGGCGAGCGGCCGGTTATAGACGGGGCCTTCTTCTGCAAGCGGATGCGCGGGAATTTCCGCAACGGTCTTGCCGTCATCCTTTACGCGCATCAGGCCGCCGCCGGTGACCTGGCCGACGACCATGGCGTCGAGTCCCCATTTCTTGAAGACGGCGAGCACTTCCTGTTCGCGCCCATTTTCGGCGACGAGCAGCATGCGCTCCTGCGATTCGCTGAGCATGATTTCGTAGGGCGTCATTCCCGTTTCGCGCTGCGGAACTTTCGCGAGATCGATTTCGATGCCGGTGCCGCCGCGGGAGGCCATTTCCGTCGTGGAACACGTGAGACCCGCCGCGCCCATGTCCTGGATCGCGACAACGGCGCCGGTCTGCATGGCTTCGAGGCAGGCCTCGAGCAGGAGCTTTTCCACGAAAGGGTCGCCCACCTGGACGTTAGGGCGCTTCTGTTGCGACTCTTCGGTGAATTCCGCGGAAGCGAGGAGCGACGCGCCGTGAATTCCATCGCGGCCGGTTTTTGCCCCAACGTAAATCACGGGATTGCCGATGCCTTTGGCTTTGGCCAGAAAAATTTCTTCTTTTTTCGCAATGCCGAGCGCGAGGGCGTTCACCAGCGGATTCTGCGAATAGCACGGCTCGAAGCAAACTTCGCCGCCGACGGTGGGAACGCCAAAACAATTTCCGTAATTAGCGATGCCACGAATCACGCCATCGAGGATGCGGCGGTTCTTGGCGGTTTCCTCTTCACTCGTATTTTTGCCAGCGGTGATCTCCCCGAAACGCAGCGAGTCCAGCACAGCGATGGGCCGCGCACCCATGGTGAAAATGTCGCGCAGGATGCCGCCCACGCCAGTCGTGGCGCCCTGGAAGGGCTCGACATAGCTGGGATGATTGTGCGATTCGATTTTGAACGCAGCAACAAGGCCGTCGCCGATGTCCACGACACCGGCGTTTTCGCCCGGGCCTTGCACGACGAGCTTGCCGCGAGTCGGAAGCCGCTTGAGGTGCACTTTGCTCGATTTGTAGGAGCAGTGCTCGCTCCACATCACGCTGAAGATGCCCAGTTCCGTGATGTTCGGATCGCGCCCGAGGATATTCTTGACGCGCGTGTATTCTTCGGCAGTGAGGCCGTGTTCGGCGGCGATCTCCGGCGTAACTTTGATTTCGGTAGCTGCGGTAGCCATCAAGCGGTGGCCTTTGCGGCGCCAACGAGCGCTTCGACCAAGGAACGGAAAATCGTCAGGCCATCGGTGGAACCAAGGGCCGCTTCGACGGCCCGCTCCGGGTGCGGCATGAGGCCGGCGACATTGCGCACGCGGTTGCAGATGCCAGCGATGTTGTGAACTGCGCCGTTGGGATTTCCGGCGTCATCGTTAGCGCCATCCGGAGTGGTGTAACGGAAAATCACTTGGCGATTTTTCTCCAGCTCCGCGAGCGTAGCTTCATCGCAATTGTAATTGCCGTCAGAATGCGCGATGGGAATTTTCAGGATCTGGCCTTTCGCGGCCGCATTGGTAAAAGGTGTGTCTGTTTGTTCCACGCGGATGTAAACGTGCCTGCAAATGAAGCGCAGGGCGCTGTTGCGCATCATGGCGCCCGGAAGCAGGCCCGCTTCGCAGAGAATCTGGAAGCCGTTGCAGACGCCGAGGACCAGGCCGCCGCTGTTCGCGAATTTCTCGACAGATTTCATCACCGGCGAAAAGCGCGCGATGGCGCCGGTGCGCAGATAATCGCCGTAGGAAAATCCGCCGGGCAAAATGATGGCGTCGGCATTAGCGAGGTCCTGCGACTGGTGCCAGATGAACTCGACCGGTTTCTGCAGGACGTTTCCGAGGGCGTAAAACGCGTCGTGGTCACAATTGGACCCGGGAAAAACGACGACTCCAAATTTCATGAGGTTGCGGCTCCCTGGAACATTTGGGGAACTTCCATTTTAGCACAGCAGAGCCGGTTCGATGCATCGACCCAAGAAAAAGCAGCGATTCCGTAATCGGCTCTCGAGGGAGGAGGATGTGCTTGATAAACCGTAGTTTTGCGAGCTTCTGCGACGCGAAAGAGATTCGCATGGGCTTTTTCCTGTCCCCCGAGAGCTCCGGG
>Ga0209180_10000209_pt1 | contig 26060 bp, 24 predicted proteins | sample CZO8metaG_3_FD_188355 | JGI IMG/M metagenome (GOLD analysis project Ga0209180, IMG submission 188355) | Vadose zone soil microbial communities from the Eel River Critical Zone Observatory, Northern California, USA - CZOApr15con2H2.8 metaG... | ecosystem: Environmental > Terrestrial > Soil >...
ATTTCTCGACAGCCGTCAATTCCGCCAACGTTTTCCCGATCTGCGGAAAATAAAACAACGGATCATATCCAAAGCCGTTGTGCCCGCGGGGAGCATCCAGAATTGTTCCTTCAACCACACCGTAGAACGTATCGATCGTTCCGCCATCCCGGGCGGCAGCCAGCACGCAGACAAATCGCGCTGTGCGCTTCTCAGCGGGAATGCCTTTGAGTTCGCGCAGCACGCGGGCGTTGTTGGCGTCATCCTTGATGCTGCTACCCAGCGTGTGAGGTTCAGCGGTTGTATAGCGCGCCGAATGGACTCCCGGGGCTCCGCCAAGTGCGTCGATCTCCAGACCGGAATCATCCGCCAGAACCAATTCGCCGGGAACGGCGAGGCTAAAGGCCTCAGCCTTCTTGCGGGCATTGGCCTCGAAGGTCGCGCCGTCTTCGACCACTGGCGGCAATGAAGAGAAGTTGGGAATCGAGGCGATGGAGATCCCGTGGGCGTCGGCCGCACCGGCAAAGTCGCGCAGCTTACCCGTGTTCGAGGTGGCAACAAGAACGCGCTGCGCCGTCATGCGGCTTTCCCGACGGCAGACTTCGCGCGTGTCTTGATCCACGCAGCGAGCAGTAGTCCCAGGCTGAGGAGAGAAGCCAGGCCTCCGATAGTGCGATCGCGGGTGCGGCCGAAGTGGATGCGAATGTCATTTTGGCCTGCGGCAACTGGAATCTCCATCTGGCCAGTCACGTCGGCCGTTTGTGGTTCGACGGGCTTCCCATTAACCACGACTTCCCACGCCGGATAGTTGAAGAGCCGCAAAGTTAAGAGCTCCGGCGTCTTCGAGTGAACGACAAAGTGTTTCTCAGCCGGCCCCGATTGCAGGGTCTCCATTCGCCGTGGATGCCCCGAAGAGTCGGCAACCTGCGGCTGATTTTTGTTCAATTCGTACGGATCGGCCCCCGCGGGGACGTATTCGTCCGTGCCTTCATAGCCTGTGCCCTCGGAGATCGCATCGGTCATTTCTTCGATGTCAGCGGCTGTGTCCCACCAGGGCGGCTGGATGCGATATCCGGCGATTACGACGACGGCCAACAGCACCACGGGTGCAGATACTCGCAAACTCCAGCGTCGCGTCGCCATTGTCAACAAAATCGCCAGGACAGCATTCAGGCACAACAGGAAGCGCCACGGCAACTGCACGAAGCGAACTTTGGGCAAATGCTGCCAGAGAAAGTTTGTGGTCGAAAGCATGGCGACCGCTGCGAGGCCGCCCCAGCAGGAGAGCAGTATCCACGGCCTTCTTTGCCGCGAGCACCATGCGCGCGAAAACCAGATCGCCACCGCCAGAGCCGCGATTTCCGTGGCGGCAATGGTAGAGACGAGCAAATTAAAACGGTTATGCTCGGGATCGGCGATGGTGGTGAAGAGAAAGTTATCCTGCGGACGGACTCCCGGAGCGAGCACCTCACCGATGTTGACCCAGCTCCCCTCATACGCAGCAGGAATCAGATAAAAGGCGGCCAGCCCCGCACCCAGTGCGACTGCCAGCGCGGTCCGGGCCAATGGCCGCCACGATCGCTCCAGCACCGCCAGCACGGCCGCCAGACCGGCCGCTGAATAGTGAATCATGACGGCGGCGGGAGCATTGGTCAGCCAAGCCGCTGCCAGGATCAGGCTGAGCCACAGAACCGGCCGAAAGCCGGGCTGGTTGAGGCGCAAGATTCGAAGCACTAGAAGCGGCAGCAGAGACGCTGCCAGCAACTCCGCAAAGGCACTTCGCCAATAGACGATGAGCAGGTGGTACGGATTCACGGCATACAGTGCGGCCGCAAAGAGTGCATCTCCCGCGGGGAGCCACTCTCGAACCAGTCGATACATGGAGACGCCGGCCAGCGTGAGCACAAGCCAGGAATAGGCCCCGGGTACCAGCTTCCAGGGCAGCAACGCTCCCAGAGTCGCGCCCACGGTCCAGGAGGCGGGTGGGTAAAACAGGAACCGCGCTTCTCCATAGCCCCAGTGCGCCAGGGCTGCCCAGCGGGGATAGATGATGCCCTGCTTCCACTGGCCGAGGACTTCCATCCACGAGAACATGTGGAACTCGAAATCGTGTCCCGAGGGAGATCCGCGCCAGAAGAAAGGGGTAATGGCCAGAAAGCAGACAACGACGAGTACCAGCACACGCAGGATCGGCGCCTTGGACGAGGGAGGCGGCATTCAGGAGCGGCGTTCCGTGTCGGGAAGGACGGCGTTCACGCATTCGCCAGATGACAATTCTAGTGCATCTGAAAATTTCTCGAAGAATTAACCATGGCGAAATATTGTGGGAGAAATCTTGCGTTAAGCTGGCGCAATCGAGGTGGAAGAGACCGCCGGGGATTGGGTCGCACCAGAGACCGCGTGTGAGCCCGGTTCCCGGTTTTCTTGTGGGATTCGATTGGAAAGCGACTTGGCCGGTTGCTACTGGCTAACGTCGGCCGAATTCCGTTGGCGGTGCAGATCTTCCAGGAACTGCACCTGTTCGAGCGCGTCGCCGGTGCGAAGCAATTCCAGCAATGCATCTTCGTTTTCGGATCCGGGTTCCGTCTTCGCATTCAGTTCTTCTGTGCTGGCGAGTAAGGCGCGTGGAGAAATTTCCAACTCCGGTGTGGCGCCGGGCTGTTGGGTCAGAAACTCGATGAATTCTCCAACGCTCTTTCGCTGTTCATCCGTGCGTGCCGGAAATTCAATTCCCATGCCATGTGCGGGGTGCATCACGCGAACCAGTCCTTCGGTGTGGATCTCCATTCCGGCTGCCTTCAGGCAGAGGTCTACCGCGGACGATTGCGGAAAGGGTGACTCGGTTTCCACGTAGCAACCGCCCAGGCTCAAGTCGGTCAGCTTGCAATGAGAAACTGGGTCGGCTTCTTCCGGCAACGCTTCTTGCGAATGAGCCTCCAACCACTCACCGAGTTGCTCGCGCATGCGGGGGTCCATATCCAGGAAGCGCAGTCCGGTCTGACCGTTGGTACTGCTCCATGCTACTTCCGCATCGCCTTCCACTTGAACGTTGCAGTCGGGAAGGTCAAAGGAGAAGTGCGCCAATGCGGCAGAAGGCATCGGCTTTGCCGACAGTACGTCCATGCCCCCACTGCTCACGTCGAGCAGAATCCCTTCAATGTGTTGGGACTCCTCGGTGCGGAGCGATACGGGTGCCTGCACCGGAACCCGGAACGATTGCCGCCGTTCCCGTTTCAGCAGGGAAGTTGCGGCGCGCAGGGTAGCTTGCGCTTGATCGTGCGTGATGGGCTTGACGAGGATGAAGTGAGCCCCGGCACCGAGAATCGCCCGGATCTGAGATGCCTCAGGTAAGAGCGCAACCGTGACCGCCGGATTCACCTGCTGCTTAGTGGCCTGGCGGCGATTGCTTTCCAACACCAGCGAGGCGGTGCCGGGGTCGTCGAAGTCGATGATGATCTGGTCGAAGTGTTCTTCTTCCAGACGGGCCACCGCGACATCGGCCGCGCTGGAACGGTCCACAGCGACGCCAAAGTTAGCCAACACCTGCGTCAGCGTTTCCGTCGCTAGATCGTCCTTCGATACCAGCAGTGCCTTCAATATCATCGAAGCGGACCCTCCTGCCCGCTCCTGCGCTCTATGGCCAGCGCGGAGTTGTGCTGCGGGCCGGCTTGGCTGCGGCGGGCGAAGACTGCGCGCCGGCCTTGGCGGCCATCGCGTTGTTGTCGTCGTCTACCTCCGCCAGCACGGCGCTGTCGTCCTCTGCATCATTCTCGGCTAGCAGGGGCGCGACTTCGCGCAGTTTCTCGGCGGCTTGCTGCAGTTGTTCGATCTGCTTGCCCAACTGTGCGTACTGCGCCTGCTTGCGGCGCAAGACCTCATGGATGTCCTTCATACAACCCCCTGGCATGAATGTAGGGTTGGTCAAAAGTAACGTCAACGCCAATCCCAGCGCGTGCGGTTACGCCGGTAACAGATTGAGGATCAACGGGGAAACCCTCTGAACAGCGAAACAAGCTCCGTCGGGCCGTGTTGTGAAGCACTCGTCCGAGGGGATTCAAAGGAGGGGTATTGACGGCACTGCGTGAACAAGCGGAGGCGAAGAATTTCTACGGAAAATCAAAAGCCCCGCCATTCGGCGGGGCCATGAGTTGAGAGTGTTGGACGAAACCGAAAACAGCGTTCCCTTAGGCGCCGGCGGCGTACTTGCGGCGAAGCATACCAGCGATCGCCACTAGCCCAGTACCCAGCAAGCCCAGCGTGCCGGGCTCAGGAGTCAAAATGTTGGTGTTGCCCACCCGAATGTGTCCAATGCCCAGCGAGATCTGACCATTGGTCGAATAGATGGTCTGAGTAGTCGTTCCAGTCACGAAACGCCCGTTCCAGAGCGTACCCTGGATCGTGCCGCTCAGAGTGTAGGTCAGGCTCTGACCGTTTTGGCTCACTAAGGTCCACAAGATCGGCCCTACGAAGGCGCCGCTGAAGATCGTGCCCTTATGCGGTACCTGAGGACCTTTTCCGATGACCAAAAAGCTGGAGCCGACGTCAGAGAAGGTGCCGCCAGTTAGGATACTGCCGCTGATCAGGGCGCCGGTCGAAAACGAAACCGAACCCAGCGAGTGTCCCGGTGCAGCAACCACCCCGTTGAACTGTTTGAGTTGAGAACCTGTAGATGTAATACCCGCCGCGGATATCGAGATCGAGCCAAACTTGTTGACCAGATCAATTCCGTCCGCCCATGCTGCCATCGGCAAAGCCAATGCCAACAGTGCCAGAACCAACACTCGCCTCATTTGTCATTCCTCCAAGTACTTCGTCGCTGAAGCTAGTCCTCACCCTACGGAAGGTGCAGCTAGAGCGTAGGTCGCCTAGTCACCACAGTGCATCTACTCTTCCAAAGTCTTCGAGCTGACTGTACCCATCTTTTTCAATAACTTACAGCCACTTTTCAGTTGCAGTTGCAAGCGCCGACTGAAATTCTCTGCACACTTACAACACTCGACTTCGATTTTCCTGGAATCGTCGGAAACTCACCTTGAGAAATTTCTTCGCGGGAGCCCCGCTTCCAGAACCTGGGACGACTGGGAAAACCCAATCGTTGAGTGCCACATCCTAGCAAAATTACTGTTCTTGGCAAGTGGCTCTTTCGTGCTATTTCGCACCCCTCGAAAGTGGCGTTCCCCTTCCTATCGGTTTTTCGTATCTTTGCGGTGAGCAGTTCTGGGGGAGGGCTGTTCGGGCGTCCCGTGATTCTTTGAATCCGGGGCGCTTCTTATTTGAGGAGAGAATTTCCGGGCCCCGGCTACGCAGTTGCGCCTTGCAGGATGGTTACCTCTTCGCTCTTCCCGGACAAGATGCTGCGATACGCGGCGTCGAGAATAATCTGGTTCTGCCAACCTTCTTCTCCGGGAACGGAGATCCGCTGCGATCCTGCGACGGCGTCGGCAAAACTATCTACCTGGCGCGCGTAGGCGAGGTGGTTCGAAATAGTTTCAGTAGCGACCACTTGTCGATCGCGCCACAACTCCAGTTTGATCGGCCGATCCACAGTGAGGCCGTCGTCCGCTCGAAGCACGCCATCCGCGCCAACGAATTCCAGGGGTGTGCGATATTGCGCGCGCATTGAAACGAGCACGGTGGCCAACGTTCCTCGCCGGAACTCGAGCGTAAGAATTGCCGCTGCTTCCACACTGCCCGATCGTTCGTCCGCTCGGCCCACTGCCGTTACGCGTCGCACCTCATCCTGAAGGATGTAGCGCAGGGCATCAATGCAATGCACGCCGACGTCGGCGATCGGCCCTCCACCGGCGATGGAGCGATCGTTGATCCAGGTACGCCCATGGCTGGTCGCCAAGAATGAGAACTCCGCCCGGGCAAAGAGCGGCTTTCCGATCTCGCCAGCGGCAATGCGTTCTCGCAGTCGACGGGTACTCTCTTCGAAGCGAAAGACCTGTGCCACGCCGAGGAGTACTCCAGCCTTTCTCGCCGACTCCACCATCTGTCGGCACTCCTCGGCATCCACCCCCATCGGCTTCTCGCAGAGCACCGCCTTGCCCAAGCCAACTGCTGTGAGGACATCTGCGAGGTGGCAAGCGTTCGGGGTAGTGACCAGTACTGCGTCCACTTCAGGACAGCGGCATAGCTCTTCGGTGGAGCCAAACACGTTGAGAATGCCATACTGCGCCGCGGCCTCACGAGCTTTCTGCGGATCGCGGCGCGAGAGCGCAATCACTTTACAATTCTGCGCCAGCGCAAAGCCGGGCATCAGCCTGCGAACAGCATGTAATCCAAAACCTGCAATGCCAAATCTAATCATGTAGTTTCGTAAACTTCCTCAACCGTTACGTGTAGGGATAAAACACGAAAAATAGCAGAGATAGCAGAGTTAACACCCATAGTCCCGGGCGGATTTCGCGCACTCGCCCGGAACTCAGCTTGCAGAAAGGATATAAGACGAAGCCGGCCGTCATGCCGATTCCCACGTTGTAAGTGAACGCCATCAGCGCAATCACGCCGAACGCGGGGACCAGTTCAGTGAGGTCGTCGAAGGGAATGCGAGTGATCGGTGTCAGCATCAGCAACCCCACGAAAACCAGAGCCGGCCCGTAGGCTTGCGGAGGTATGGCTGAGATAAAAGGCGCGAAGAACAGGGTTCCGACGAAACAGAGCGCGGTAGTGACCGCAGTCAAGCCGCTTCGACCGCCTGCTTCGACCCCGGTTGCGGATTCGATGAACGCGCCCGAAGTGGTGGTTCCAACCAGGGCTGCAAAGGTTGTGGCGAGGGCGTCCGCCATCATGGGCCGTTCGATATTCGGCAGGTTGCCGTCTTTGTCCAAGAAACCAGCTCGCGCCGAGACTCCAATGAGCGTGCCCATAGTGTCCACAAACGCGATTACGAAGATAGTGAGCACGACCGGAAAGAATCCCCACGTGAAGATGCTGTGCAGGTCAAACTTGAGAAAGACCGGTGCGAGACTGGGAGGGCGGCTGATCCAATCGGTCGGCGCCGGTGTGGTGCCAGTTACAAAAGAAAGCAGGGCGGTAGCCAGCACTCCCGTGAGTATCGCAGCAGGGAAGCGGCGGATGGATAGAACGGTCATCAGCAGGAAACCGAAAATCGCCAGCAGCACGGAAGCGGACGTCAGATGCCCCGGTCGAACCGGTGCTCCCGGAAATCCCAAAGTGACGATGCCCGTTTGGTTGAGCCCGATGAAGGTGAGAAACAGGCCGATCCCGACTGCATAGCTGTATCGAAGCGTAGCGGGGATTGCCTCTACCATCCACTTGCGCAGACGGAAGACTGTGAGCAGGATGAAGATGATCCCCGCCAACAATACGGCGCCCAGCGCGCTTTGCCAGCTGTATCCGAGTATATGAACAACGGTGAACGCGATGAAGGCATTCTCGCCCATGTAGGGCGCAATCGCGAACGGACGTTTCGCATAGAGCCCCATCAGCAGAGTGCCGAAGATGGCGGTCAGAATGGTGGCGGTGACGGAGGCGTCCAATGGCATGCCGGCAGTCTTGAGGATGGCAGGATTGACGGCTACGATGTAGGCCATCGTGAAGAACGTCGTCAGCCCCGCGACGACCTCGCGGCGGACGGTAGTCTTATGCTGCGAGAGTTGAAAGAACTGATCGAGCCAGCGAGTCAAAGCACCTCCAGAACCGATTACAGAGGTCAGAGGTCATTGCAGAGGTAGCGCCCGCCGACGGAGTCGGTTTTCACCTCTGCAATCTGACCTATGCAATTTCATTTGCTGCGTATCTCCGCCAGCAATTTCGGATCAATATTTCCACCACTGATCACGGCCACATTCATTCTGGTTTGCGGCAACTCGTCGACATGAAAAAGAAATCCCGCCACCGCGGTTGCGCCGCTCGGCTCCGCAACCGTTTCGGCTTGGCCGCTTAGAGCACGCATAGCCTGCTGAATCTCGCTCTCCGTTACGGTCACGATGTCATCCACGTAGACGCGAATATGTTCGAAGTTGATGGCGCCGATACTCTCCGTCCGTAGCCCGTCGGCCAGGGTTTGCGTGACCTGCTCAGCCGTGAAGGAGACGATATGACCGGCGCGTAGGCTGGCTTGCGCATCGGCCGCAAGCTCCGGCTCGACACCGATGATCTTCACCGACGGCTTGCTGAGCTTCAGCGCCGCGGAAATCCCGCTGATCAGTCCGCCTCCGCCGACCGGAACCAGCACGGTTTCAACTTCGGGCAGCTGCTCCAGGATCTCCAGTCCCGTCGTTCCCTGACCAGCGATGATCTGTTCGTCATTGTAGGGAGGCACGATCGCGTAACCATGTGCCGCCGCCAGTTCCTCGGCTCGGATCCGGCGCTCCTCGCTTCCCGGACCCACCCTGACGATCTCGGCGCCGAGAGCAGTGGTCGCTTCCAGTTTGTTCGGCGGAGCATTGCCGGGCATGACGATGATCGCCTTGACTCCCAGCGCCCTTGCGGCGTACGCCACGCCCTGTCCATGATTGCCACTCGAATAGGAGATCACTCCCCGGCGTCGCTCATCGTCACTGAGGGAAACGATCTTGTTGTAAGCCCCGCGCAGCTTGAAGGCGCCAATCGGTTGCAGGTTCTCAAGTTTAAGAAAGAGTTTGCGCGAGGCGGTTAGGCCGGTCCATTCGAGCAGGGGTGTGCGCACGGCAACCCCCTCGAGCCGTGTTCGTGCCAGGAGAATGTCACTCAGGCTAACGATAGGAAATTCCTCGGATGGGAGAATTCTATTGTGCCCCGCGCCTGATTCTTGTAGCTCGCGAGTACCTCGGTGGCGGCGCGTTCACCGGAGCGGATTGCGCCTTCGATGTAGCCCGTCCAGATGGGAGAGGTCTCAGTCCCCGCCCAGTGAACTCGGCCAAAGTTGGTGCGGAGCGCCGGACCGAGAGTAGTCAACACACCCGGTCCCATGGACGGCCCATAACATCCGCGGCTCCACGGATCGGCCGGCCAGTCCTGGTCGATGTAGTCAATCGGTTTAGCGCCTTCCGGGCCAAAGTAGTTGACGATTATATCGATGAACAGCTTCTTTCGCTCCTCCATGGGACGTCCGCTCCAGTGCAAAGACCGGCGGCCATCCATAAATCCGACAAGAAATCCCGGGCTGCCCGATGGCGGCGTCGCTTCCGAGATGGCGGAGCAGGGAGGAGTATCGGTATACAACAGGCCGTTCATGCCGTGCTCGCGCCAAAACGGCTTCTCGTAGGCGATCCACAATTTGATGATCGATCCCATGGGCATCTGCTGCGAGAGGGAGTCACGATCGGCTGGCAGTGCCGGCTGATATCGAATGCGCGACGAAAGCGGAAGGGGCAAAGCCACGACGGCATAGTCAGCCTGCCACGGTCCTTGATCGGACAGCACAGTAACGCCCTTGGCATCCTGTGAAATGGCGCTAACGGCCGCTCCGAGCACGACACTACCATCCAACTCTTTGCCGATCGCGGCCGCTACCTGGTGCATGCTCTCGGGGACGATATACATCTGTGCGCCCTTGTCGTAGCTGGCGAGTTCCATGAAGCTGTTACCGGAACGCAGATAGAAAAGAAAGTAGAGAAGCGAAATCTGCCAGGGTTCCGCGGTGAACGTGACTCTCACTTCCGTATTGATAAAGCGAAGCATGTCGTCATTGTGCACATTTTCGTGCAGCCACTCTTCCAGAGTGATGTCGTCCCATTGCTCGGCAAGGGGCGAGGTCCAGGGTGTTTCCGGCGGCACGGTCGCGACCATCTTGTCGATCAGTGCCAGCACACGGTCAAATTCCGCTTGCGCCTTGTCGTCGAATCCAAACCCCTCGCCTTCGGGGGTCACCCGCTTGCCGGCAATCTCCACGATCCCTTTGCCGACGAGATATTGCGGCATGGTGGCAATGTGGTATTCGCGCAGCAGGTCGAGCAGGCGCGTCTGAGTGGGACCTACCCACATGCCGCCGAGATCGATGGTGTGTCCGGCAAGTTTGCCGGCTTTGACGCGTCCGCCAACTCGATCGCGCGCTTCGAGGACGGCAACTCTCTTGCCCTCACGTCGCAGCATGCGCGCGGCGGCCAGTCCCGACATGCCGGCGCCGACCACGACCACATCGACGCGGTGTGTCTCGGCAGAGGAAGCAACGGCCTGCGAGACGCCGGGCAGGAATGTGCCGGCCGCTCCGATGCCTAGAATGCGCAGAGCTTCTCGACGAGAGAAACGAATTGAAGTCGCGAACTTCTTTCGATACATCAGCACCTCCGCTGTGTGGGATAGAGGTTCGACGCGAACGTAAACCGAGTGGCGGGAATTGTAGCCGGAACAGGGGCGCGGAGTCTTCTAGATTTCCAAAATCACTGGCATGATCAGTGGCCGCCGCTGCGTCTGTTTCGAGATGTACCGCTTCAGGTCGGCACGAATCTTCTCTTTGATGACGCCGTAGTCCGCCTTTTCTTCGTCGCTCGACTGTTCAAGCGTCTCCATGACGATCTCCCGCGCGCGCTCAAGCAGACCGTTGTCGCCCGGATTAAAGCCACGGGTCACAATCTCAGGCGTGGTTTCCACGCGTCCGGTGTGCTTGTTGATGGCAATGATAGGCAGCACGAAACCGTCTTCGCTGAGATGCCGTCGATCCTTGATCACCAGGTCTTCGACTACATCCGTCCGGGAACCAGAGTCGATACAGACGCGGCCAATGTTGACGCGTCCTGCCTTACGCGCTCCCAGTTCGTCGAATTCCAGGACGTCTCCGCTTTCAATCAGTATCACGTTGCCAACGGCGCCATGCATGGTGCGCGCCAGCTCGGCATGCAGTTTGAGTTGGCGGTACTCGCCGTGAATGGGGACGAAGTACTTCGGCCGCACCAGGTTGATGATCAGCTTGAGTTCTTCCTGGCTGGCGTGTCCGCTGACGTGCACGGGGGGATAAGACCCGTCGTCGTAAATGACGTGTGCTTCGCGGCGAAACAAGTGGTCCACCATGCGGTAGATGGCCTTCTCGTTGCCAGGAATGATGCGCGAGGAGAGAACGACGGTGTCGCCCTTTTCGATCTTGGCGTGCTTGTGGTTGTCTACCGCCGCCCGCGACAACGCGGACATGGGTTCGCCTTGCGTGCCGCTGATCAGAACGCAGACGTTCTCCGGAGCGTAGTTCTTCATCTCGCCGGGTTGAATCAGCAGGCCTTCGGGAATCTGGATGTAACCCAGATCCTCGGCAATCTCGGAGGAGTTCACCATCGAGCGTCCGATGAAGCACACTTTGCGGCCGTGCTCCCGCGCCACATCGACCGCCAGCTTGATGCGGTGAATGGAAGAAGAGAAGCACGAGATGAAGAGGCGCCGCTGGGTATGTGAGAACACTTCGTCGAACTTCCGGCGGACACTGCGTTCGCTGGGGGTGTAGCCTTTGCGCTCGACGTTGGTCGAGTCCTGGAGCAGTAACAGCACGCCTTCCTTGCCGTACTCGGCAAAGGCGTGAAGGTCGAAGAGCCGGTTGTCAGTTGGTGTGGGATCGACTTTGAAGTCGCCGGTATGCAGCACCACGCCGAGGGGAGTGTGGATGGCCAACGCGACACAGTCGACCAGGCTGTGTGTAACCTGAATCGCGTGAATCGTGAACGGCCCGATCTTGAAGCGCTCTCCGGGACGGATCTCGCGCAAGTCGGCGTCGTCAAGTAGTTGGTGCTCGTCGAGCCGATCCTCGACGTAAGCGAGCGTGAACTCTGTCCCCCAGACCGGAACATTGAGCTCACTCAGAATCCAGGGCAGCGCTCCGATGTGGTCTTCGTGTCCGTGCGTGAGAATGATGGCGCGGACATGCTTCCGGTTTTCAAGCAGGTAGGAAATGTCGGGAACAACGATGTCCACGCCGAGTAGTTCTGCTTCAGGAAACATCAGGCCGGCATCAACGACAATGATGTCGTCTCCCCAGCGCAGGGCCATGCAGTTCATGCCAAACTCGCCGAGCCCGCCCAGGGGAACTATGTGCAGTTTTCCAGATGGCATTGGAAAGATGATGCTAGCACAGTGGGAAGAACCTGCCACTTAGTCCCGGTCGACTGCCGCATCCGAGAAGCGAAAATCCAAAGACCAACGGCTATCGACCAACGACGCTTGGAGCCTGATAGACTGCGATCAAGATGTCCGAAGCCGAGAAGAAATCCTGGCTGCGACGGCGCGCGGAAGGCGCAATCCGTGGCGGACTGACTCGAGCCTACGAAACGGTCAGGGTCGATCCCGCACGCTTTCTGATGCAGGTACGGGTGGCCTACGGCCTGCCGATCGCCAGTTTTCGGGGCGTACACACGCTCGAAGTGGAGCAACTGGACGGAGTGGCAGAGTCCATCATCCGCAGCGGGATGAAACTGGCCGCAGTGGAAGGCGCAGGCTTTGGGCTGGGCGGAATCATCACCATCGTGCCGGATCTCGGCATCTTATCGGCCATCACTATGCGGACTATCCAGAAGCTCAGCCTGGTTTATGGATTCGAGATGGACACCGACGACGAGATCGCCGAACTCTGGATCGCCGCTGCCAGCGCCGCCGGTGTGGACATCAGCCGTGAGCTGCTGGAAAAAGGAGTGGTCAATCGCTTCGTGCCGAAAGTGATCCAGCGGATTGCGGCGAAGGCAAGTGCAGAAGTTGTTGAGAAGTGGGCAGGACGGCTGATTCCGATTGCGAGCTCCGCCATCGGGTGCGCCCTCAACTACTATTTCGTGCGCGCCTGGGGGAAGCGGGCTCTGGCGCATTTCCGGGCAAAACATCTTGCAGCGCGGCATGAGCTCGGGAAACAGCAGGCCAGTTTGCCAACTCCGTAGTGTAATTCACTGCAGAGTCAGTAAGAATCCTTGCTGCAATCCGTGGTGCATTCCCATACCTACTATTTGTCCGGCGTTGTTGATGCCCTCGGCGCTGATCAATAGCTATCCCGATCCGGCACCATCAGCCCGCCCCCTCGACCCTAAGAATGGGAACGACGCGTTGAACCGTGGCACAACTTTTCCCGCGACGCTGTGTTTGGATAAAAATGACTCGCTCCTGAGCGGGCAATCGGAGGGACGATGACAACACATCGGCGGACCAAGTTGTTGGAACGGACCATCGTGCTGATGCTGCTGGGAATTCTTATCGGAGGCCTGGGCGGCGCGGCGGTTGGCTTTATCACTGGACGCGCACCGAGTTCCTCGACCAGCCAGTAGCAGCTGTTGCTGCGAAGGAAGGAAACGCGGTCAAAATGCCTCTACCTTAGCCTGTCTTCCAGTTCGATGCCGCGCTCGGTCTTCTCGTCGCGGTACTTGACGATGACGGGGGTGTAGAGCGAAAGGTTCCATTCCGCGCCCTTACCTTCTTTCACGGCACGCGAACCGGGCACGACCACTGCATTCTCTGGAATTTCCAGCGGTCGCTCCGCGGTTGCGCGATATATCTCTCCACGGACAAGGTCATAGAGTGGCGTGGAGCGGGTCAGAATTGTGCCGGCTCCCAGCACGGCCCGCGCCCGTACCAGCGTGCCTTCAAACACTCCGCAGTTGCCGCCGACTAGGACATCGTCTTCGATAATTACGGGAGCGGCATTGATCGGCTCCAGCACGCCCCCAATTTGAGTAGCGGCGCTCAAGTGCACACGCTTGCCGATCTGCGCGCAGGAGCCAACCAGGGCGTGAGAGTCCACCATGGTGCCCTCGTCCACGTAGGCGCCGACGTTGATGAACATTGGAGGCATGCAGATGACCGAAGGCGCAACGTAGGCTCCTTCGCGAATCGTCGAGCCGCCGGGAACGACCCGCACACGGTCGCCGAGCAAGACGCGGCGGGCAGGGAAGGTGTCTTTATCGACGAAGGAAAAGACATTGCCGTCGGACATTTCCTTTAGCTCGCCGATGCGGAAGCCAAGCAGGATGCCTTGCTTCACCCATGCGTTGACAGTCCAGCGGCCGTCGATCTTTTCGGCGGCACGGATTTCGCCGCGTGTAAGGCGCGCGCGGAAGTCGAAGAAGATGCGGTGGGCTTCGGTGCGGTCGCCGATCGTTTCGGCAGCCGACAGGTGTTCAATTGCCGATATCAAATCGATGAGAGATGTGGCGTTGCTTTCGGGAGTCGTAAGGATGGAGCCTCAGGGGCTAAAGCCCGTTTTTGTTGCGTCTTTACGGCACAGCTGAAGCCGTGCCCTTCCCAAATCAATTCTTACGGACAAGTTTCCGGTGGAAAACGCAAAGCCAAGTACCAAAGGCTAAGTGCAAAATGCTGAGTGCTAAATGCTGAGTGCTAAATGCTGAGTGCTAAATGCTGACGGCTGACTTACGCCACGCACTTGCACTCGCTGCGAATCAAGACTCCTGCCATCTGATGAGTCGCCGCGCGCGCCTCCGTTAGATTGCCATACGGACCATGCCAGCGGGAATGATTCGCGTCATGGCCGGAAGGCCGTCCTTTTCCGGCATTGCATTGTCCGCACGAGCCTCGGTGCAGCACTGCCTTGTGCGGGCCGGCGGACCAATTCTCGTAGACATAATATTCGCCGGCAGCCACAGCAATCGGAGCCGCAGTGCGGGCGATGAGTCCGGCATCGGCGGCGACTTTTTGAAGCTTGGAGCGTGTATCGCGCCGCATTGGCAGCAACGGCAGGCGATAGACTTCTTCGATTTTTCCCATCATCGCGAGGACCGCCTTGACCGGCAGGGGATTCGACTCGATGAAGTTCGCCTGCATCAGGGGCAAATACTTGCGATGAATCTTCCGTGCGGCGTCCCAGTCGTTCGACAGAGCGGCCCGCGTCATGTCGGCCATCTCGCGCGGGATTTCGTTGGAGGCCACGGAAATGATTCCCACTCCGCCCAGCGCGATGACCGGCAAGGTGATGGCGTCGTCGCCTGAGAACACCAGGAAACTCTCGGGGACGGCATTCAGCACGTCCGCAATCTGCGACATGTTTCCGCTGGCTTCTTTCACTCCTGCAATGTTGGGGACTTCCGCCAGGCGCGCCAGAGTTGCAGGCTCGAGATTGGCGCCCGTCCTGCCCGGAACGTTGTAGAGGACGAGTGGCTTGTCTACTGCCTCGGCGATGGCCCGGAAGTGCCGATACTGTCCTTCCTGCGTGGGCTTGTTGTAGTAGGGAGAAGCCGTCAGGATGGCGTTGACGCGCGGGCGCGCCGCTACTTCCTTAGCTTTTGCTACTGCTTCCTGCGTCGAGTTAGAGGTGGCGCCAGCAACGACCGGGACGCGCCCGGCGACGACTTCGACGGTCACGTCAATGACGCGCAGCCACTCGTCGTGCGTGAGGGTCGGCGTTTCCCCGGTCGTGCCGCAGGGAATCAGGAAATCGATCCCGGATTCCACCTGCCAGGAGACCAAATTTCGCAAAGCGGTTTCATCTACAGCGCCGTCCTGGGTGAACGGTGTGACGAGAGCGGTACCGCAGCCTCGTAATTGCATAAGAATAAGATAACGCTAAAGTCTCACAAAATGTGAACGGGGTTGACGCTGCGTGTCTTGAAATTGGACTCGCGCGTGCCGCCTAAAGTTGCTTCCAGATCTCGCGGAACTCGAAAAATCCCTGTTTCCCAGCCAGCCACTCTGCTGCGCGCACCGCACCCTCCGCGAAACCACGGCGGGACTTGCTGTCGTGACAGAGATAGATACGATCGTTTTGGGAATTGAAGACCACTTCATGCATTCCCACGACGTCGCCTTCGCGGAATGAAGTGATTTCGAGCTCCTGTCCTCCCGCTTCGCGCAGGATTCTCTGCAGCGTGATCGCCGTTCCTGAGGGCGCGTCTTTTTTCTGGACGTGGTGACGCTCGAAGATCTGACCGGAATACTCAAAGGTCAAAGCGGGCGCGGAAGCCTGAACGATCTCAAAAAACAGGTTCATGCCGATCGAGAAATTCGATCCGTACAGGAACCCAGTCTTCGCCGCCAACACTTTTTCGCGAAGGCGAGGTGCTTGCTCGTGCCAGCCGGTGGTCCCCACGACCATGCTCTTACCCGCGCGGATGCAAGCCTCGGCGTTGGCCGCGACAGCGGAAGGAGTCGTGAAGTCAATCACTGCATTGATATCGGAGAGATAGTCCGCCGTTAGCGCACTGGCGTTCTCATTGTCCGATGAGCACAGGACGCGAACGTGATGGCGTCTCGCATGGGCGACTTCGGCGACCAGCGAGCCTGTCTTGCCACGGCCTAGGATCAGGAGATTCACACGAAGAGCCTTTAACCGCAAAGGTCGCAAAGAAAACCCGCAAAGTGCGCAAAAGGAACAGCAATCAACGCGCGTTTCATTAGGCGCCCTCTGCCTCAGGTGCCTCTACTCCCATTGCGCTCTGCGGTTAAATGATTTTAAGCGAATACTTCCGGGTCCGCCTGTGCGAAGAACTCTTTATGTAGCCGCCGCACCACTTCAGTTGCATCGTCTTCTTCGATCACAAACGTCAGATTGATTTCCGAAGCGCCTTGGGAAATCATGCGAATCTTTACGTCTTCCAGTATCCCAAAGACCTTGGCCGCGATTCCCGGAGTGTCGCGCAAACTTTCACCGACCAGACAAACAATCGCCTTCCTGCCTTCGTACTTCACATCGGCCAGCTTGGCAAGATCGGCGGCCAGCGCGGGGATCACCTCGTTGGTCTCCGCCGTGACCGAAACGCTGACTTCGGAGGTTGAAACCACGTCCACCGCAACCTGGTGCTGATCGAATATTTCGAAGATGGACTTCAAATACCCGTGCACCAGCAGCCGGCGGGGCGCGGCGACGTCCACGATCGTAATCTTTTTCTTGAGAGCGATGGCCTTGAAAATGTTCGCGCAGCGAGGGGCGCGCGCCGTGATCTTCGTCCCTTCACAAGTCGGATTCTGTGAGTTGAGGACATAGACGGCAATATTTTTCTGAATGGCGGGAAGCACCGTAGCTGGATGGAGAACCTTCGCGCCAAAGTACGCGAGTTCGGCCGCCTCGTCGAAACTAATGACCTTGATCCGGCGGGCATCGGGACAGAGGCGGGGATCGGTAGTCATCATGCCGTCTACGTCAGTCCAGATTTCGATACGTGTGGCGTCCAGTCCAGCTCCGAAAATCGCCGCGGAAAAATCAGAGCCGCCACGACCGATCGTGGTGGTGACACCCGCGCGATTGGATCCGATGAAGCCTCCCATGACCGGCACTTTCCCGGATTCCAGAAGCGGCTTGACACGTTTCTGCAGGCGCTCGTTCGTCTCATCGAACTGTGGCACCGCCTTGGTGTAGCTCGAGTCGGTGAGCAAGCACTGGCGAGAATCGATGTGTACACCGGGCAGGCCGCGGGCTACGAACGCGGCTGCCACAATTTTGCTGGAAAGCATTTCGCCGAATGAGGCGACAGAATCGTAGGTGCGGGGTGTGATTTCGCCAACCGCGCCGATGCCGCGCAGCAACTCATCCAGGTCTTCGAAGTCGGCACCCAGCCCGCTGTGGAACTCGGTGAACAAGGCCGTGCCGAGCAACTCTCCCGCCGTCTCATAGTGGCGCTCGCGAAGACCGCGCGCCATTTTGAGGGCGGTCTTGCGATCGCCATTGCCGGCGGCCTTGCCCATGGCGAGTAGAGAATCGGTGACTTTCGCCATGGCGCTGACCACCACGACCGGGCGGTCCGCCAGCCGGCCCTGGACGATCTGGCCGACGCGATCAATGGCCTTCGCGTCTTGAACGGAGGTCCCGCCGAATTTCATGATGATCATGGGCGGGGGTGCTCCTTGCGGTACGCAGAAAATCCACCACGGAGACACGGAGGCACGGAGGAAGGCTGGGGAAAAAGCTGGCCTTCCGCCAGGATGTGGGCCATCGAAACTTTCCGGAAGCCCGGGCGGCGTGCGGGTGGGTCAGCGAGGCGGCGAACCAAACAGATCTGACCCAGTTCTCCTCCGTGCCTCCGTGTCTCCGTGGTGAAGGGTTTTCTCACCCCAGATATCCCTTCGCCTTCAGCAGTTCCGCATTGAGCAATGCGGCTCCGGCGGCGCCACGAATCGTGTTGTGCGAGAGTACCGTGAATTTCCAATCGAGCACATTGCACTTGCGCAAACGCCCGACCGAAGTGGTCATTCCCGCGCCGGAGTCCACGTCCAAGCGGGGCTGCGGACGGTCGACAGCGTTCAAATACATCACCGGCTGCTCGGGTGCGCTCGGCAGATGCAGGTGCTGCGGCTCGGCGCGGAAGGCATTCCAGGCCGCGATGATCTCTTCCGGCTGGGCTTTTTTCTTCAGCCGAATCGAAACTGATTCCGTGTGGCCATCCTCCACCGCCACGCGGTTGCACTGCGCGCTCATTGCGAAAGGCGCCGGAATGATGCCTGCACCGTTTAAGGTCCCGAGCAGCTTCTGCGTCTCCTCCTCCATCTTTTCTTCTTCCTTCGCGATGTAGGGAATCACATTGCCGAGGATATCGAGCGAAGCCACCCCAGGATATCCCGCCCCGCTAACCGCCTGCATGGTCACCGCCATCACGGTTTCGAGTCCGAAGCGTTGATGGAGCGGCGCTAGCGCCAGCACTAGTCCGATGGCCGAGCAATTGGGGTTGGTGACCGCGAATCCGCCGCTCGCCCGCCGCCAGGGCTGCGATTCGATCAGGCGGATGTGATCGGCGTTCACTTCGGGGATCACCAGGGGCACGTCGGACTGCATGCGCAAGGCGCTCGAATTGGAGACGACGGCGCAGCCCGCCGCTGCGAACTGTGGTTCCAACTCCTTTGCGATGGAGGCATCGAGGGCGGCAAAGATAATCTTCGGCGCGCCTTGCGGCGTGGCCGGCGACACTGTCATGTGCGCCACGCGGTCAGGGATAGCGGTCTTCAACCGCCAGCGCGCAGCTTGGGCGTAAGGCTGGCCCTCGGAGCGATCCGAGGCCGCCAACCAGGAAACTTCAAACCACGGGTGATGCTCCAGCAACTGGATAAACCGCTGCCCGACGATGCCCGTGGCACCGAGAATTCCTACAGAAAGTTTGTTTGGCATGGTTAAGCTGCAATTTTATAACAGGGAGATTTCCGGCGAGAATTGCTTCGTGGGCACCAGGAGGCGGTTTAGGTTTTGCCCCGTCCCAGTTCCTGGGGAAAGAAGTTTTCGTTGAGCGGGCCAAAGCGGCGTTTCTCCACGAAAATGCGCCACCTTCGCCATACAATCCGCAGGCTGGCCATGACGGGAATCGAAAGGTAGACGCCCAGGACTCCCGCAATCTCGCCTCCTGCGAGCACCCCGAAAAGCACCGCCAGCGGATGGAGCTGCACGCTTCCCCCCATAACCCGGGGACCAATGACGTAGTCGATCAGGAGCCGCCACGCTACCAGAAATAGCAAAAGCAGCGGCCAGTAAGAGTAGCCGGCAAGCACTGCTACCATCACCATGGCAATGCCCGCCACCAGCGGGCCGACAATCGGAACGAATTCCAGTACTCCGCCAGCTGTCCCCAGCACCATCGCGTAGGGTACGCGGAGAATTCCCAGAACTGACGTGTAGGCCAGCAGCGACAACCCCGCCAGGGTCAATTGCGCACGAATGAACTGGGCCAACATCTGGTTGAGATCGCGCAGCACATCCTGTAGGAATTCGCGCTGCGCACGGGACTGCACCAGGGAAACCAGAACCTCATTAAAATTCCCGACGTCACGAAGAAAGAAAGCTGCCAGGAGGGGTACGAGGAATAGCACCCAGACATTTTTTGCGGTCTCGGCGAGGCGCACCCCAACACGCTGCGCGATAACCACCAATTCCTGACTATGATTCTTCAGGACCTCCTGGATGCGGCTCTGAGTGGCAGCGCTCCATCCCCGCTGCTGGCCGATATCGATGGCGATTTGGCCCGAGGTCACCTTTTTCGTCAATTCCGGCCACGCCTCTCCCAGGCGAGCTGCCTGCCGGGTAACTCTTGGACCCACAAAGAACACGAGCAGCGCCAGGCCTGTCAACAAAAGAAGGTAGATGAGGGCGATGGCCCGTCCGCGCCCCCGCACCAGATTCTGCAGACGCTCCACCGCGGGATTGATGAGATAGGCAAAAAAGATTGCGAAGAGAAACAGGATCAGGCTCTGTCGCGCGGCATAGAGAAAGCCTAGCCCCAGGGCAAATAGCAATACCGTGAAGATAACGCGCGACGTGCGTGAGTCAATGATGGTCAAGAATGAACCTGATCGGGGCCGCCGCGAGCCTGCATTCTTTCGCAGTGCACATCGTTATCGTACCGTGACCGGTGGATGACAGTCCAAGTTCCGAAAGGGGCTGCCCTTCAGCATGAGCTAGCCGCGCTGCTGTTCGGCCTAGTCGCGAACGACTTCCGTTTTTTCAGACGGGATGGAAATGCGCAACACTTTGAACTGGTCATCGAACCAGATCAGCCAGCTCCCCGCTTCGCTCTTCAGTTCCAGCTTGCTCAGTTCCTTCTCCACATTGCCAACCGTCACTTTTTCCCGGCCCATGAATTCCATGCTGGCCGGCGCCGAAGAGTGCTGACGTGGATTCATGGTTCCGAACTGCGCTCTCTGCTTTAGCGGACACTGCACCTGCCCCTTTTCTGTTCTGCACGTCGAGGCGAGGTACTTCCACGCCAGCACCTCGCGATGCACGAAAAAGTAGTCGTCCAGAATGCTGGTCGCGGTGGGAAGCAGATACGGTTGCTCCTGCTCCTTTTCCTGAGGTCCGGCACTCCACTTCTGGGTCAGAAGCTGATCGTTGGGGATGACTACTGACTGTGCCTTGCCGGGACTGAGCTCTTTCCATTCGTAGCGGCGGATCTCGCCGGTGCCCGTAAGTTGCAACTCCGAGTTCTGGACAGCCTGCCCGGCAGAGCCCTCCGCCTTGAACTCGGACTGGATCACGCTGCCATTGGGATTCTGAGTGATCGAGAACGTCTCTGTCCCGACGCGTCGGCCATTCATGAATACTCCAAAAGATCCGGAGTCCACTTTTTGTCCGGGACCGCCCTTTTCTTTGGCCAGGGCTATGCCGGACAGCAAAAGTGCCAGCATAAGAGCGCATGAGCAGCGAAAACACTTCACCGTAATCCTCCTGTTTTAGAACTGGCAGACAGGTCTGACGATGAGTCGGCCTTCGCTGTCGCCAGTTGCAACGCGCTTTCTATTTCGGCACAGATCGAAACCAGATCTTTACCGGCGGTTTCAACGGCCACTGCCGCCTGCCGATACGACGGCAGCCTTTCCGCGTACAACCGAGCGAACTGTTGACGATCTTTCCGCAGAGGCCTTGTATCCTTTTCTTCGGAACTGCGCCGCCAGAGTTCATCTACTGGCGCCTCGAGAAAGACCGTTGACCAGTGGCGTATCAGCGCGCGATTCTTTTCCTGCGCGAACGCACCGCCGCCCAGTGCGACAACAGTGTCGCGTTCGAGTGATTCTGTAAGTGCGCACAACGCCGCCGTTTCGACTAGTCGGAAACCAGGTTCTCCGTGGTCACGAAAAATCTCCGGAATGGTGCGGCGTTCGCGGGATTCAATCCGCGCATCCAGATCCACAAAGTCCCAGCGCAGGCGGCGAGCGAGTTCTTGCCCAACGCTGCTCTTACCTGAGCCCATGAATCCCACTAGAAAGATAGCGCGCACTCCCATGGTGCTCCGTGAGACGAAAAGGCGTGTCCAAGGCACACCCTCGACGTCCATGCGCTCCCAGTTTTGCTGTCTGTTTTTTCAGCGTTGCTTAAGGCGGATTTTACCACCGAGCGAGCGGAACACGACCTTCGATGCAGCCTGGCCGACCCGGGTAACGAAAGAGTTACTTGCATTTGGGGCTGAGGTATTCGGACTGGATTGTAGGGAAAACTCGTTCTCGGCCTGTCCGTGCGCGGAGTGGGCACGAAAGTCTGCCGAGGTACCGGGCGGAACCAGCGCTTCGATATCGCCGGTACTGGTAGTGAGACTGTAATTTCCGCCGGATCCAAAATCTCCATCGAAGAAGATCTTGCCGCTGCCGGAATTAACCTGAACTAGGGGGCCACTCACCGACTTCAAGTGAACCTCACCGCTGATAGAAGTGATCTCGACGTGCGAGGAGCGGGCGTCCGTAACCCTGATGGGTCCGCCCATAGTCTTGATGTGCACGTGGCCATCGCTGACGTTGCGAACTTCCACCGGGGCCTCCGCGCCTTCCAGCGTCAGATCGCCGTGCAAACGCTCGGCAGTCAGCGGGCCAGTGGAGGAATGCATGTTGACGTTGGCGTCGGGAGGCACGGTCAACTCGTAATCGACCCGTCCACTTTGCCTGTCGGCGCCTGGCAGCAAACGAGATTCGATTTCAACCCGGTTGCCGTTCTGCGAGTGGTCCACGTTCACCTTGTCGGACTGGATCACGGCCACGACGATCACTTGACGCGCGCTGCCCGGCTTAACTGTGATCGCTCCATAGACGGTTTCCACTGAGATGTTGGCCTTGGGGCCCACCGTGAAGCGGAATTCCTTCCTGGTCTCGGCAATTGCAGCCGATACCAGACAGGTGGCCAGAACCAAACCTACGACTGTCGTGCGCTGAGTACTGCCCATAAAGACCCCTGACCCGGACTGACACAGTTTACCCTCTGCTATTGAACATGATCCAACGCCATCTGGTACAGCATCGACTTCTGCTGATAGGCGTCCATCACTTGCTGCCGCGCATCCGCATCCCCAGGGTTTTGCTGCGCGTAAGCCTCGGCGTCACGGATGTACGAATTCACTGTCCGCAACTGGTTCTCGTAGGTGGCTCGCATCATTGGAGCGTACCGCGACATCTCGTCGAGAAACTGCTGATCATCCAGGTCGGAGGAATTCGGCGCTTCTTTCGGGAAGGGTATAACGATGGGAGGCCTCTTCTCCGCCGCTAGCTGTGCGGCCGGTCGGGAAGCCACTGGAGGCTTCTCTTTGGCCGCCTGCTGAGCCGGTGTGGGGGCTACCGCTGCCGGGTTCGTCGCCACCTGCGGAGTCGGCTTCGATTTCACGACATAAGCGCCAGCCGCCACCACTGCCGCTGCAACCGGCACAAGCCACCAGGCCTTCCAGCGCCGCCCGGCGCTGGGCACGAGAACCGGTCGGGCCGCTGCCGCCCCGGGCTCCCGTATGAGGCCTTCTGCGCGCAACTCCGCTGCGATCTTTACCCAGACTCGCGGGGCTGGCTCGTCGGTCTGCGCCAACTGCCGCGCCTCGCTGGCAATCAACTCCAGGTCCGATACCAGTTCCGAGCACACGGGACATGACTTCAAGTGGGCCTGAAATTCAGTGTCCTGGCTGCCGTCGATGATCTCCGGCAGAACTTGCTGAACATCCTCACATTTCATACTTCCTCTCTCCCCAATACCGCGACTGCCTCACGTGTTCTCGGCCTTTTCGGCTCTCATGAACTTCAGATAATCGCGCAGCTTCAGTCTTGCCTTATGGAGCTGCGATTTGCTGTTGCCAATCGAGCACCCGACCATTTCCGCAATTTCGTTGTGCTCGAACCCTTCCACATCGTGCAACACAAAGACCGTCTTGTACCCTGGCGGTAGCTTCTCGATCGCCCGTTGCAGCTGGAGGCGGTCAATTGAGCCGGTCAGCTTCAAGTCCTGTGCTCCCAGTTCTTTGCGCGGAGACTCTTCGTCGGTCTCCATGGTTTCTTCCAGCGAGACCAGCGGCAGGCCCTTCTTTCGCAAGTTCATCAGGACGACGTTGACTGTCATCCGGTGCAGCCAGGTCGAAAAAGCGGACTCGCCCCGAAACGTGCTGATCTTCCGAAACAACTGAAGAAACGCTTCCTGGGCCAGGTCTTCGGCCTGCGCGGGATTGGAAACCATGCGCAAACATAGCGAGTACACGCGACGCTTGTGCAGGTGATACAAGACCTCAAAAGCTGCCTCGTCTCCCTGCTTAGCTCGCTCAATCGCCTGTGCTTCTGTAGCTTTTGCTTGTTTCGGGTCGGTCAAGTCGCCTTTTCCGGCCGCTTAGTATGTCAGATGCGGCTTCAAACTCTTTTCGTTGTACGCTTTGCGGACAGAGCTGCCGGCGGCAACCGCCACCCCAGACGCCAACAGAATACCAAAAACCGTTGCTTCCCGAGGGGTTAGGTCGCCGTTCCAGGTCTGGTGTCTGACTTTCGTAACCTCAAACAGCCTTGAAGCACTCGCCTATCCTTTGGCCGTGATGGTTTCCAGTCCGTGGCCGTGTGAACCTAACTCCCGCCGCCGCAAAAGAAATGCGAACAGAACTCCCAGAAAGCCGAGGCCGGAGAAGATCCACATCCCCAGCCGGTAACCGTCTGGATGATCGGCGCTGGCGTGGCTGTGATCGTTGGCCCATCCGATCAGCAGGTTGAAGCCTGCCAATCCGATGTTCTGAATCATGGTCATGAGCCCGTAAGCCGTCCCCAACTTGGACTGGTCCACAATGTACGCGACCGACGGCCACATCAGAGCTGGGATCAACGAAAACGCGACTCCCATCATGGCCATGGGCACATACAGGCTGATGTGGGTATAGCCCATCATCAGGTACACCGGGATCAACAGCATCGAACCCAGCATCATCAGCAGAGCCCGTTTGCCGACCTTGTCCGCGAAGAGCCCGAAGGCCGGGGTGCCGAACATCGTGAATGCCGTGAGGATGCTGACTAGAAAGCCACCGAGCTCCCGGCTGGTCCCGTGCGCCTCAATGAAGAACTTGATGGCGAACGTCTCAAACGGAAAGATAGCCGAATAGAACACGATACAGAGCGCGACAATGTACCAATACGACACCCCAAACTTGTAGATATCGCTGAACACAACCTTGTCGGTAGAGCCAGCCTGGCCGAGTTCGTAGCGCTTCTCGGCGTACACTTCCATAGCCCAGTACGCGACCGCGCCAATCACGCAAAAAGCGCCGAAGGCGATTGAAATCAACAGCGGTGATCGCCAGTTGCTGTAGGCAAACTTAGCCCAGCTGGGAGAATTTTGCGCCAGCCAGGTACCGAGCCGGGCAATCATCAGGTTGATCCCAAAAGCGAAACTCAATTCCTTGCCGCGAAACCATTTCGCGACCGCCGTAGTCACCGCCACAATCAGGGACTCGGCCCCCAGCCCGAAAATCAGCCGTCCGGCGGCCATCACGGGCAACATTCCCGAGAGCGCGGTGACGATGGCGCCAATCAGGCAAATGGTTCCGAAAATGAAGAGCGCCTTGCGCGTCCCGATGCGATCCACAATGTAGCCACCAATCAGCACCATGACTACGTTCGGAATGCTATAGATGGCCTGTAACAGCCCGATATTGGAATCCGAAAACCCAAGCTGTTTCGCGAGCAGATCCGCGATCGGAGCGATGCAGTCGTAAACGTAGTAGTTACCGAACATCGCCAAGCTGATGACGATCAGTACCATCCAGCGATAAAGTCGCGAAGGTGCAGGACGGGCAATCTCAGCCATGAAGGCATTTACCCTCGGCGCACGGGGGCGCCTGCGTCGGAAGTATGGAGAGAATCAACCGCACGAAGATAGCAGATTGGGGAAGGGAATTGCTGGAGAAAGCACTGCTCATTGCGGTGTATAGTTGGCTGGATCCGCGAGGTGCTCCATGCGCCCGTCCTGGTGCTCTTCCTTCCTCCCTTTCATTTCCTTGCTGGCCTCAACCTCGCTCGCATGGTCTCAGGAACTTTCGTCCCAACCCGAGACAGGCGGAAAAGTGTGCGTGGCCGGGGTCAACAATCGCACCGGCAAGTCTCTTTTTGTGGAGCGTATGACGGAACGGCTGGCGCGAAGCATGAACGAATCCAAGCTGATCGCCGTGGTTATGGACTCCGCCACTACCAGCGACCGCGAACTGGGCCGACGCTGGAGAATTCTGAGGAATTGAAACGCCGAGAGTGTAACTATCTGGTGCTGACCCAGGTCGCTGACCCTCGGGCCCATCCGACCGAGCTCAAGCTTCCGGAGATCTCAATTGGCGGGACAGCGCCGAACGTGGACGCAAGCGATCCGCCCGGGACCCCGCCCCGCGAGAATCTCGAAGTGCACTTCGCGCTCTTCCGACCAGGATCGCCCAAGGCTGTTACGGACACCAGTTTTCCCGCACAGCCGTCGGCGAACGTTTCCGACAGCCTCATGCAGGCGATGGATCGAGTGGCGAACCGCGTCGGAGGTGACGTGAAGAAGAAGTAAC